>JADMIO010784963.1_pt1 | contig 99332 bp, 78 predicted proteins | sample 8958161 | NCBI WGS metagenome assembly JADMIO01 (sample SAMN16585339, study PRJNA669376) | soil metagenome | isolation source: Crop rotation soil | place: USA: Cullars Rotation, Alabama | collected 2011
GTGATTCGGTCCGCCGAGGAGGTGATTCGGTCCGCCGAGGAGGTGATTCGGTCCGACAGCCTTGGATGTAGGTCCGTCGGTTTCGGATCTAGGTCCGTCGGTCATGGATGTGGGTCCGCCGGTCATGGATGTGGGTCCGCCGGTCATGGATGTAGGTCCGCCGGTCATGGATGTAGGTCCGCCGGTCATGGATGTAGGTTCGCCGGTCATGGATGTAGGTTCGCCGGTCATGGATGTGGGTTCGCCGGTCATGGATGTGGGTTCGCCGGTCATGGATGTGGGTTCGCCGGTCATGGATGTGGGTTCGCCGGTCATGGATGTGGGTTCGCCGGTCATGGATGTGGGTTCGCCGGTCATGGATGTGGGTCCGCCGGTCATGGATGTGGGTCCGCCGGTCTTGGATATGGGTTCGCCGGTTAACCTTCCCCTATCGCCTCACATTCCCAATTGCCCATCGCCTCCTTGCTAACTTTGACCTCAGTAGTGTTCGGCATTTTCGATGCTGGTGCTGGAGGGGAGGCGAGTATGAAATTGATGCATGGGAATGATGTACAGAATTCATTGTACAAGGATGGAGGCAAGTGATTGGATGGTGAGGTGGGCAAGGGAGCCGAAATAAAAGAGACAGATTTGCGCCATTGGCGTTTGCTGGAACAGTTTCGGGAGCGTCTGAGCCAACGGCTGCAGCAGGCCAGCCCGGAGCCGGCTGACCCGCGGAGGAAGTTGGTTTGCGAAGATTATTTTTCCCTGTTGCTCTTCAGTCTGCTCAACCCGGTGGTTAAGACGATGCGAGGTATTTGTCGGGCTTCACAATTTTCACGCGTGCAGGCGGAGGTCAGCCACCACGCCGTCAGCCTGGGGAGCTTTTCGGAAGCGCAACACCTTTTTGATCCGGAGCTTTTATCTGAGGTCCTGCGCGATTTAATCAAGGACCGTCCTGCTCTCTTTGGGGATGAACGCGTCAAAGGATTAGTGCGGGAACTGACCTCGACCGATGCCACGCTCTGGAGGATGATGCCGCGGGTGAGTTGGGCGATGTTTGATTATCGGGGCAATCAGTCCATCCGCTTTCATTTGCAATACGATGTTTTCTGGCAGATTCCCACTGACTGGGAAGTTACGCCCGCAGCGGTTTGTGAACGAAAGGTTTGGCGCAAGCACCTGCGCCGGGGATCGTTTTGCGTAGCCGATCGTTATTATGGGCACGATTATCATCTCATAGGAGACCTGCGCCAGAAGGAGGTATCGTTTGTTTTAAGACTCTACAACAGTGCTCATTTTGTGGAAGTGGGTGAGCCGCGTGCTTTAACGACCGCCGATGCGAAGGAGAAAGTCGTACGGGATGTTTCCGTTCGGCTGGGCAAAAACGGAGACGGACCGCAAGTAAGACTGGTCACCATCAAAGCCAGGGGGCACCTGTTTTTGCTGATCACCGACCGAGAGGATATTCCTGCGGAATTAATCTCGGTCATCTACCGGTATCGCTGGCAAATCGAACTCTTCTTCAAGTGGATCAAATGCATCTTGAATTGCCGTCATTTTCTGGCGCAATCCCCGCAGGGAGTCGCGGCACAGATTTACTGCGCCTTGATTGCGGCGGTTCTTTTGCTGGCGGTCAAACAGAAGCGACCCACTAAACGTGAGATGGAAGCCATCCAGTTTTACCTGTTGGGCTACATCAGCCTGGACGAATTAACCAAGGCACTCAATTAATGGGGTAAGGGGCCCTTCGCTCCGGAGGGCCCTGTCGCTTCGCCCTGTACACGTCTCGCTCTGCGACCATCCTCGCCCACACCCATCCTCCTCCCTCTCAACCTCCAGCTCTTCACCTCACTCATAACAGCACCCTCTCTGCCGAACACTATTGCTTTGACCTTTCTACTTTCAGCTTTGAACCTTATAACGGGCTCTTCCTCATGGCGAAACCGAACAACGCAGGCAACAACGAAGCCATATCCTGTTGGAAACTGGCGCGGGGGAATCTCGCCATTCGCGTCATCCGGGTCGATCTGCGCATTGGAATGCGCGTTGCATCCCCAAAGCACAGCCGAACTTCAAAAAGGCACTCGCTATCCCCGCTATGAGCACTCCAGTCATTAGTGATGCATCTAAATCCATCCAAGCCATTGTTCATCAGCTGTGGGTTGCACTCGAGAAGTGTTACGAAATGAGGGAAGGACAATGTGTCCTCGTGGAGAAAGAGGGAGATGTCGCAATCCCAGGAGTTTCAACGACCGAAGTAAAGCTGTATGGTTACGACGACGACCTAACAGATGGTCACCTCAACGTGTGGAAAACATTGAGGAATTTGATCGACCCTAGTTCTCACCCAGAGCAATACGCCGCGTTGATATTGCGAACAAACCAGTCGTACGGGGCCCGGACTCGCTTCAAGGATTGGAACGAGGCCAATCTTGATATACGAATCTCGATATTGGAGTCTATTCTTGCGGATTCAGAGGCCCGTCTTCTAAAGGCCAAGCCCCCCGCTCAGCCTTCTGACTCCCATGTCATTCAACGGACCGTATTAGATGCTGTTAAAAGGACACGACTGCGTGAAGTGGTTTCCAAGTTCGTCATTGCTGACGAAAGCCCGGGATTCGGTGAGACCTACGACCGCCTGAAGACTGCATACTGCGGCCATATTCCTCAAGCGAATCAAGACCAATACCTTGGCGCGTTGTTGATCGTCGTTATCAGGCCGGAGACAATTGAGAAGAATTGGACCATCACGAAGGATGACTTCAAAGAGTCGCTCAAATCAGCGTCATCGAAGTTCGGGCAAGGAAATAAGAGGTTTCCGCAACTTTTACGAACTCACCCAACCGCCCCTCTTACGCCTGCTCAAGAGGCTCTTCAAGGACATCCATTCGTTAAGAAGATTCGGGATATTGATCATCACGACCGAATACCCCAGGCGATAAGAGACTACCACGAAACGCAAAGTATTGTTTTCAAAGACTTCCGAGATCACTCGGTCGAGCTCCCTGAATACATTGGTTTCGCGAGTGAAGTAGAAACGCAATTCGCACTTGGCTATGCGATTGCTCAGCAGGAACACCCGCAGAATTCAAAGCTGTTTTATGACAAGGTAATCAGGGAGCAAGCCCCGCATTTTGCCGGTTTCGAATCTCCGCCAAGGGAGTTCAAGAATGGCGTCATCCACATGCATCTGAACAACGAATCAAAGCAGCACAAATGGAAACTCGCCCCCTGATTACTAACCAAATCGAGTGCTACGCCACGATCTTCAATAATCCCTTTTTACTGGCTCCTTTGCTTCCGACTTTCTTCGGCGCATTGGGTGGTAAGGACCGAGGATCGCTGTTGGCCTATCTTGTCTTGCCGTTGGTGCTGCCGAAGACCTCGCGGATTGCTTTGATCAATTCCAATAGGGCAAGTTCGCTGCGTACTTTCACCAAAGAGGTAGATCGAACCTATGGGCTCGGACAACGTATCGCCAACCATCGCAGAATGACAAACTTGATGTTTCAGCACATGATTGATCTTGGAGTGTTGAGGATGGGCGCTAACACTTCGGTCATCATCGCTTCTGAACTCCTCCCAGCAGGTATTTGTCCTCCTGACATGGTGAAGGCAGCAAAAAAGTTTGGAACGCTTTGCGCTCCGCATTCCGTGCCTTCGATATTCCTTCAACTTGGCATCAAGAAATTATGAAAGCACACATTCGCCACATTGGCCTGATCGACACCAAGGGAGTTGTCCACTCTGTCACTCTGACTCCCGGCGTTAACGTGATTACAGGCAAGTCTTCGACTGGGAAGAGTGCGTTGATCGAAATCTTTGACTACTGCTTTGGCAGTTCGGAATTCACCGTTCCCGAAGGTGTAATCACGAAGAACGCGGCGGTCTACTTCGTTGTGCTTCGCGTCGCCGACACTAATCTGATTTTGGCTCGCAACCCGTCGGAACAGACGGCGAAGAAGGCGTTCTACGAAGAGGACTTTGGGGAAGAGTTGGCCGGGGATGTTGCCAAGCTGAGTCTCGCCTACTTCGATGAAGACAAATTCGTGCCTTTATCTGATTTCAACAAGGCCGTTGGAAAAAGGTTTGGTTTAGTATTCACCGATGTTGATGAAGATCTAGAAGCACGCAAACGAAGAGCCTTCGGGAGACACGCTCCTTCTCCATCCATACGAAGCTTCACCTCGTTCATGCTCCAGCATCAAAACTTGATCGCGAACAAGCATGCCATTTTCTATCGCTTTGACGAAAAGGAAAAGCGGGAGCAGGTGATTGAGCACTTCAAGGTTTTCATGAGCTTCGTGACGCCGGAATATTTTCAGCTAAAACAGGAATTGGTTGAGTGGGAGCGGCAACTGAAGACGCTAGAATGGCAACTTCCCAAGGCGGAAGAAATCAAGGCGGAGTCTGTAAAACGAGTTCAATTGGCTCTTGCTGATTTTTCGGCTGCTAGCGGAACCGCTTTGGTTGACGCCAGCGCTGAGCAGATGGTCAGTAAACCCGCAGATGCACTCGAAGATGTGCGGGCAGCTACAGTCAAAATCGACACATTGTCGGACGAAAGCGCACGACAGAGAGAAGTGCTGGAGCGCAACCGTTCAAAGCTGCTCTCTGCGCGGCGTGAAGAACAGAACAGGCTACGGTTGGTCTCGTCTTCGATAGAGGATGTGAAGCGTTACTTGGAACAGGCGGTGGAGGTACCCGTACCAAATGAGGAAGGGATTGTGGCTTCGTTGTGTCCTTTCTGCGAGAGCCATCATTCTGCGATCGAGCATGAAGCGAACAAGCTGGCTGAAGCCATTGAGTGGTTGAACGAGGAGTTGCGCAGATCGTCATATATGCCCGTCTCGTTGGCCGAGGATGAAACGAAGATTTCGCGGATTCTTGCGGAAAACAGCGTAGAATTGCGCCAAGTAGAAGCGCAAATTCTAACTATTGAACAGCAAGCGAAAGCGCTGACTCAGGGGCGACCTGTTTACGAGTTGGCCGTTAAGGCCAAGGTTCAAGTGGAAGCGGTTTTAGAGCAAGTCATAGAAGATAAGCCTTCCATCCTTAAAGCCCAGATTGAAGAACTGACATCGCAAATCAAAACTAGAAAAGACCGTATCAAGCGGGATTTCGACATTCCTACTCAGATGCGGGCGGCGGAAGCCTACATTCACACCGCGATGAAGAATATAGGCGCACAGTTCGAGTTCGAAGCATCATTCGACCCCATTAACTTGTACTTCTCTCTCGAGACTTTTGAACTTTGGCATGAAGAGCCAAATGGAAATAGCGAGCCCAAGCGAATTTATCTTCGATCCATGGGTAGCGGTGCCAACTGGCTGTATTCGCATCTAACTCTGTTTCTCGCGCTTCACCGTTACTTCTGCCATCTCGGCGCCAAATGTAACATTCCACCAATCTTGTTTTTGGATCAGCCGAGCCAAGTATATTTCCCAACAGTCTTGGATATCGCTGAGGAGTTCTCAGCTGAGGAGATCGCAAAGATGGACCGCAGCCGTCCTGATCGTCGCGTTGACGAAGACATTCGAGCCGTGACGAATTTGTATTCTCGCATGGTAGAGTTTTGTGAGGATACCAAGAAAGAGACAGGAATTGAGCCTCAGATCATTGTCACTGACCATGCAGATAGGTTGAACCTTTCGGGGACTACCAAGTTTGAATCTCTGGTGCGGGCAAAGTGGAGGGATAGAGGATTGGTGAAGATTGTTCCACCAGCGTTAGACTAAAGCGTGCCGCAGGCCAGTTTGAGTTCGTCGGCAAGGTGTCAATGAAAAGCCCGGCGAGATGTCCTACGGCTTCATGCAGGTCACCTGCTACGATGCTCTGTGTTTATGCTGTTGACGTGCATAAGACTCGTGCGAAAATCAAGGGATGTCATTCCTACCTGCCGCCAGAAACGTGGTTGCGACGCGGCCTGCGAACGATCCGCTACGAATCACTTTCGAGTTTTTATTTAACCAACACCCTCCTGCTATTGGCCCTGCGCACTCGGTTTCGATCACGACGATAATTAACCACTTGGCCGGTCATGGTATTGCGCAGACTTACAACGGTTTTCAGCAGGGCTTGCTTAATCAGACGAGGGGTTCTCAAGATCCTATTTTCATCGGTTCCGGTGCCGGAGGGTGCTATCTGATCGACACAATTGACCACGCTCGTGCTGCTCTTCATTTCTATCAGGTGAAAATCGACAAGATGGTTCATAACCGGGACAATCTAATTCGGCAGGCCCACAGCGTAGGCTGGCAACTTTAACCCTTTGGTGACGGAGCACGGCCCGGCAGCGCGTGAAGGGTGCCCAAGGAGTGCGATGGATACCTGGGTTGCTGGAACTTGAGGCATAGGGATGTCGCCAGAAAAGAAGTAACTGCCGCGATTGTATTGAATAGAAATTCGTGTGAAAAAGGCCGGTTTAATCCTCGTGGTTGGTCTCGTGACATTTGGCATTTGTTTTTTCCTCGTCTGGAATATTGGACGAGTTTTTATTTCGAGGCTTCCAGCGCTGAGCCCCATCGTGTCTTTGTTTTCAGTTTTGATCAGTCTCGCAATGACGGTCTTTGTGCTCGTGAAACTCGCAGGTCTTGGGCGTAAGTAACGGCTGAGTTCAAAAGTTAAATCTTGGGCTGCGCGGCACCTTCGTTTCCACTTCGTCAAAATAAATTTCCAGAACCATTGCGCGGAGGCGGTGTTCATCTTCGGGAGCAATGATATTGGATGAGGTTTTCAAGTTATCAGGTTTCAAGTTGTCAGGTTCGTTTTCATTCGTGTGTATCGGTGTCCATTCGTGGTTGGTTCCAAATAATTAAAAATATGAATTGGTCAAAAATGAAGAAGGTCATCGTTCTTGGTGTCTGTGTTCTGGTCGCGAACGGCATGTGGGCGGCGCCTCGGACGAATGCCGTGGAGGGGGGCGAGAGTCTGACGTTGAAGGTGAAGCCGGGGGTGTTTATCCGGAATCTGCTGGCGCGCGCCGATGAGACGATGAACGTCCCTTCCGATGGTTATTCCGAAATCCTTTTGGATCTGTTGAAGATGGAAGGTTTTGACTTCGGCAACGGGAAGGCGCCCCGGGGAATTGCATTCAATGTCCAGACCGGCGAGATCAGTACGCATAACACGCCCGCGAGCCTGGAAGTGTTCCGGAAGATCGTCGCCGACCTGAATCGCGAGGACGGATCGTTTCTCCCTCCTGATGCGAGTGCGCCCAAGAGAAAAGAGATTCTGCTCGCCGGTCAGTTCTATAAAATCAGCGGGGCCCAGTTCAAGAAGCTTGGCCTGATCCTGGGCAAACCGCAGTCGCCGGGCAAAAAAGGCGATCCGCGATTTGGCACGACGGAAGAATCTCCCGCGTGGATATTGTCTGCCCACTTGGTGCAGGAAGCGCGGGCGTATTTGAAAGACAGCGAAGTCAAACCGTTTACTTCGCCCCGGATTCACACCGCTCAAAGCGTCTCGGCCAGCTTGTTCTTCGGAGAGGCGTCGAACAATATCAGGCTTAAGTGTCTGCCGTTGGTTTTCGTGGATGAGAAAACGGTCGAACTCAAAGTGGAGGGAAGCACGACCGGCAAATTCAATCAGAAGCCGGAGGGAGATTGGCCAACGTTTGCGGGTCGGACCAATTGCGCGTTCTTTGCGCGGACGTTGGTGGAACTGGAGGGTGGTGTGCTGTTCCGTGCGGAGAATAAGGACGGGTTGCCTGCGAATAATCTATTGGTCCTGTTGGAAGCGAAGAGGCCGTGAGTTCAAAGTTTAAGGTTTAAAGTTCAAGGTCAGTTGCTGGATTGTTTCCGTCTTTCTGAAAAATCCGCGACTGGATTTGCCACGGCTCAACAAGAACAACCAATAGCGTCTATGCTATCTCCTCTCCTCGGAGGCTGAGCATTACCCATAGGTTTCTGCCGCCCGAACGCCAACGGCGTTCCGCCCCAAAGCTCAGTGGTTGGCAAAGCCCTACCCTGGGTTGATGGGCATGATCTTTCCTCAACCACAAAGTGGTTGCGCCCGTCTTTTGGTTCCGCCTGGATGACGCAACCTCCGTTGGGGTTGATACGGATATTGAACCTTGACCCAGGGTAGCTCGGTCCTCCGGACGGGCACTCGCAACCGCTGGGCTGAGTGATTGAATCCCTTTGGGATTTGGGATAGGCCAAGAAACTATGGGCAATGCTTAGTCCATCAGATGGAGGAGCGGTCTGGGGAGAGGAGGTTTCCATTCCTCAGAAATTCTGATCGCGAACTGTAATCCCTCTCGCCCCCGCACAGCGGGGAGAGAGGCGGAGAGAGGGGTTGAACGCCGGAAGCCGATGCCACGGCCGAAGGATCTACGGGTTATTCAATGGCCAGAACCATCTCGATTTCGACCGCCCAATTTGCTGGCAGGACCATGCCCACCGCTGACCGTGCGTGGTAGCCATTTGGACCGAACACCTTGTTGAGAAAGTCGCTACAACCGTTAATGACATCAGAGGTTTTATCGAATCCATCGGCCACATTGACCATTCCCAGCACCTTCACGACTCTTGTGATCGAGTTGATGTCGGCGACGGCGCCCGCGGCGCGAAGGCAATTGTAGGCACAAATTTCGGCAGCTTTTTGTGCGGTGGCCAGGTCAACGTCAGCTCCAACTTTGCCGCGTATTTCCAGCTTGTCCAAACGCGACACCTGGCCGGAAGTGAAGATGAGGTTTCCCACACGGGTTGCGGCATGAAATGTCGCCACCTTCAGGTTCGCCGGTTCATAGGTGTATCCCAGTTCTGCTAGTCTTTGTTTGATCATCAGGAGTTCTATGTAACTTGCTGTTTTTAGATTGTGTAAAGCGAAAATAAGCTCTTTTCCATGGGACAAGTTCCATCCGTGGCTAATTTCGAGACGGGTCCCGACCCTTTCGAAACGGGGCGGAATCAGTCTGGCTCGCGCGTGGTTTGCGCAGGGTGATACGCGTCCCTTCCGGACGAAGTGGAATTACGGTGGTGTTCCATTCTGATTATTTCTCTTCAGAAACTTGATGCCGAACAAGCTGTTCTTGAGCGGTTCGTAGCCGATGAGATTGACCGGTTTATAATTTTCGTTGATCCACTGCATCATCTCCACGCCGAAGCCGCCTTCCTGACCAAAATCTTTGATGCCGAATTCGCTGCTGTCGCGCTGCACGAGCACAATGTAATCGGGCGGATTCTTCCGATAAGCTTCGAAGATGGTGGCTTCGCCGTAGGCCTGGAACTCGGCGGGATTGAAGACGAGATAAGGCGTGGAGTTGCTGCGTTGCGAGAGAAAATTGAGCGTCACGCCCTCGGGCAGGACGGCCATGGTTTCCGTCGGAGCGATGTGGTCGTGAATCCATTGCAACGCTTCGGACACGGTCGCGCCTTTTGGATCCGCTTGTGGACCATAAGCCATAATGCGATTCGCGCCTGATCCCACCGGATAGGTTTTCTTTTTATAAATGTCGTATTGCCGAAGGACGAGCGCGCCCAATCCCGTAAAAATAAGAAGGGCCATCGTGATCTGGAAAAGCCGGCGATTGACTCCGTGCTTCTCAAACATTTCAGGCAGCAGCCAGAGCAGGAGATAAATCGCAGCAACTGTCGCTGGCATCGCCAGAGCGAAACCGTAATGCCAGATGCGCGGATAAACTCCGAGCTTGGCCATTAAGGCCAACGCGAAAACGGCCCAGAGCAGGGGAAGGCTGAGGTGCGGCGGGGTGGGGACATCCTGTCCCCGGATGGGTTCGACACTGCCGGCATTGTGGGGACGAGACGTCCCCACTCCTTGCCATTGCCGATAAAGAATTCCAATCGTGGCCAACGTCAGGAAAGGCAGGCCGTAACCACAATCGCGCCAATCAAAACAAGCGGCCGCCGTGACCAGCAATGCGATCAGGCAAGGAACTAAGATGCGCTCAAAAGAGTTTTTTGGTTGGAGTCGAAATCGCCAGAAACAGAGGCCGAGGACCGCACTGACGACGATCAGTTGTATTAAGGCTTTTTGCAGATGAAACCATGGCTGATCCAATCCCATGCCCGATTTGTAGAAATTGTTTTGCGAAGCGCCCGTTGTCAGCAACGGGCTCCAGGCCCAGGCCACACGGCGCAGACTGTGGGCAAAATCATTGTGAGCTTTGAAGTAGAGAAAGAAGCCAACGAGAGGGACGAGCGCTGCCGCTAAAAATATAAATACCGGTCGAAAGGGCGGCCGGCCCGTGCGCCGGGCGAGGAAGAAACCAGCAACCACCGCTGCGGTCAAAGCCAGGGATACTTCCGCTTTGGTCAGGAAAACGAGGCCGAAACAAAGTCCGGCAGCAATGAGGAGGGCAGGGGAGTAACTGGTTTTCTCTCGCTCCTCCACTCGAAGTGGAGGAGAGGGCCGGGGAGAGGAGGTTCCTTTTATTGGAGACCCCTCACCCCGGCCCTCTCCCCACTCGTGCCTCGCGGGGAGAGGGAGAGGAACAGCGGCGTCGCTGGCAGTTGTATTAGAACCGGCAAGGTCAGTACGATTCTTTTTCTCCCTCTCTTCCCCCAGAGGAGGAGAGGGCTGGGGAGAGGAGGTTGCTTTTATTGGAAGCCCCTCACCCCGGCCCTCTCCCCGCTCGTGCCTCGCGGGGAGAGGGAGAGGAGTCGCAGGCACTTCGCCGGCAGCCGTATCAAAATGCGTAAAGGCAGTGCGGTTGGTTTTCAGCCATCGCGAGAACAGGGCAATCGTCAGAATTGAAAGTGCGATGCCATGCGTTAATTCGTGCGAGTAAGGACAGATGTAATTGTAATTGGCGACATCTCCGAGAAATTGCGCAAAGGCGAAGGTGCAGACGATCGTCAGACAAATGGTGGTGGCGGTGAGTTGATCCGCGCAACGGAGGAAGGTTCGATAAATAAAGAGCAGAAGGAGTGCGAGGATGATGAAGTTGGAAACGAGCAGGGTATTGAGCGAGGCTCCGAACAGTTTGAAGAGCAGCGCGTGGTAGTATTGGGAAACCGGCCCGCCTGCCAGATACATCACGTCGCGATAAAGAACGCTGCCCGTGGAAATTTTCCAGGGGAGATAAACCTCCATCCCGAAATCGACGATCAAGTCGGGCCACTTGCGCCAGCTCAGCCACGACATGAAAACGAAGGCGGCAGCGATCGGTATTAAACCAAGCCAGCCCGGTTTCCTTGGAGTGGAAGATTTGCCTACAGTTTCCGACACGCGAGCGAATCTAAATCAGGAACTAACCGCAGAAAATATAAAGTTGTCTTTAAATCCGCTTCTTCGGGAGCAGGGGGAATCATCCCGGAGGGATGAAAGAAATTAGCCGGGGGTTGAGCGGGAGCGATATAACCCCCGGTAAGGTAACGTAATCATTTTTGCACCCTGAAGGGGTGCCGGAGCCAGCGGTAGAATGATGTTTTCCGGTACCCCTTCAGGGTGCTGATCTCTTCGTCCCATGAAACCGGGGGTTTCGCTCCCGCTCAACCCCCGGCTAATTTCCAGCATCCTTCCAGGATGCGGGACGCGTTGCTTAATCCACTGAAGAGGTTGGGGGAATTTAAATCCTCACTTGGGAGATAACCAACCACGGCTGCGCAGCCAGTCGGCCGCGCGATCCGGCCAGGTGGTCACGTTTTGTTCGGTGCGACGCAAGCCGTAGCCATGTCCGCCGGTCGGATAGATATGTAGCTCGCAGGGAACTTTCACCTTTTGCAGCGCGAGCAAATATAAAGCGGCATTCTCCACGTGAATGGCATCGTCCTGAGCCATCGCGATAAAGGTGGGTGGATGATTGGTCGTGATGTTGATTTCGGGAGCGAGCTTGGTGAGGTCATCTTTGGGGGTGAGATAAGCGGGGTAAATGAGAAGTTCAAAATCGGGACGGCAACTCACCGCATCGGCAACGTCCACTGGCGGATAGGTTCGTTGCGCAACATTCGCCGCCAGTGTGGCCGCCAGATGTCCGCCCGCCGAGAAGCCGATGACACCGATTCGTTTCGGATCGATCTTTAATTCCGCAGCGCGTTGCCGCACGAGGCCGAGGGCACGTTGCGCGTCTTGGAGCGGTGCGGCGTGTTTCTCCAATCCTTCGCGTTTCGGAACGCGATATTTCACCAGCACCCCCGTCACGCCGATGGAATTAAGCCATTCACAAATCTCCGTGCCTTCGAGATCGATAGCCAGAATGCTGTAACCGCCACCCGGAAAGACCAACACCGTTGTGCCCGTATCTTTTTCCTTCGCTGGCCGGTAGATGCTGATCGTGGGTTTGGAAACGTTGCCGATGCGGATGACGGATTTCCCTTTGACCGGTCGGTCATTCGTCTTGGTCAGGTTGGCTTCGGGTGGTAGCTCGACTTTTTCGCCCGGCGCCTTATCCGGCCAGAGTTCAATGACCTGCGACGGTTCTGCTGCAAAAACGGGAACCGTCCATAATATTACCAGACAAACAAAAGCAACGCGGCAAAAGGCGAAAGGTTTCATAGGATGAGTAAAGCCAGTCCAAATCACGGAGTCCAAGTCTTTTGCTTGGACCGGCGAAGACAGCAGAGGACAGCTTTTGTCCTTAACCTCAAAGCAAACGATTGCTTTTTCTGCTCAGACTGGCACGATGCTACACATTAAATTTCGCATGAAAGTCATTACTGCCACCGCTTTGACCCTGTTGCTCGCCGTTTCCACTCAGGCTGATGGACCGAGCCGTGGCTACTCCACCACCCAAACTTTCGGCGGTGCATCTGAAGTGGATCCGGAATCGGCTTCGTTCTATCAGGTGACACCACCTCCGCACAAAACTCTGCATAACGAACCGCGCCGAAATCACGCGAATGAAGTGCGTGATCAAAGAGCCTTGTCCACGGCGACAACAAAGACCATCACGCCTGCCCGCAAGCCCGTAGTTAAGCCTGAAGTAACCGCTTTTGTGAAGCCAACGACCGACCAGCGCAAGGTGTTTGCTCCATCGGAACGACAGGAAAAAGAAATCGTTTTGAAGTCAAGAGTGGCGGACAGCCCTTTCGAACGAACTTTTTTTGAAACTTCCGAACGTGATCCTCTTTTTAATCAGGTCAGGTCCACTGATCGTGGGGTCTTACAAAAATCTGCCGTCGCAAAAACCCGGAGAAATCGAACCATTGCCGACTGGCCTTGAGCCTGTCGACAGTTCGATACCAATTCATATTTTTCGGACTTCCAAACCCCATCGGCTCGGAAAGGTTAAGTGGTATTTATGAAAACGCCCATTCGCACTATTTGCGCTGTCTTGATTTTAAACGCGACTGATCTTTTCGCCCAGCCCGCCCTGACCATTTATAACCAGAATTTCGCCGTCGTTCGCGACACGATCCGGTTGGAATTGCGCCAGGGCATCACCGAACTTCGCTATAGCGGCGCGGCAGTGCATCTGGAACCCGACTCGGTGGTGCTGCGCGATCCTGCGGGCAAACGCAGTTTGCAAATCCTGGAGCAGAATTTCCGCAACGATCCCGTTTCCCAGGAACTGATGCTGTCGCTGTTCGAAGGCAAGACCATTGATTTTGAAACGACCAAAACGGAGAACGGCCAAACCAAAAAAGAAATCATTTCGGGGAAAATTGTGCGCAGTGGTTACGCGCCGCATCACGATGGAATGTCGCGTTACGGTTCGCAGTATTCGGCACGGCAATCGAGCATGGCTTACGGCAACGGCAGTCAGCCCATCATCGAAGTGGAGGGGAAATGGCGCTTCAGCCTTCCCGGTTTACCTTTGTTTCCAACGCTCGGAGAAGATGCGGTTTTAAAACCAACTTTGGCCTGGACCATTCAATCGGATCGCGCCGGGCGATTGGACGCCGAAATGAGTTACGTGACCGGCGGGATGAGCTGGGAAGCGGATTACAATATCGTGGCTCCGGAAATCGGCGACACGCTCGACCTCGTGGGCTGGGTAACGATGGACAATCAAAGCGGCAAATCTTTTGAGCAGGCGAAAATAAAATTGCTCGCGGGCGACGTGAACAAGATTCGCGAAGAATATTATACGGAAAACTTCGTTAACGGGGCGAGCAGAGCCAAATCCATGGCCGAACCAGCGGTCACAGAAAAAACGTTTGATGAATATCATCTTTACACGTTGCAACGTCCCACGACGTTGCTGGATCGCGAAACCAAACAGGTGGAATTCGTTCGCTCCTCCGGGATCAAATCGACACCACTTTATATTTATGACGGCTTAAAAGTCGAACCGCGCTTTCGCGGTTGGGATTACGACAGCATTCGTAACAATCGTGAATACGGCACGCAGTCGAATCCCAGTGTCTGGGTGATGCGCGAATTTTCCAATGCCCAGACCAATCGACTCGGCATGCCGTTGCCTAAAGGCCGGATTCGTTTTTATCGTCGCGACACTGATGGCCAGATGGAGTTTACCGGTGAGAACGTGATCGATCACACGCCGCGCGATGAGATGATCCGCGTTTCGACAGGAACGGCTTTCGACCTCGTCGGCTCACGCACCAGAACAAATTACAAAGTGGATGACCGCAAAAACAGCTGGGCGGATGAATCTTTTGAAATCAAATTGCGCAACCACAAGAAAACACCGGTCGTCATCCGGGTCGTCGAACACCTCTATCGCTGGACCAACTGGGAAATCGTCGCGAAGTCGGATGCGTTCGAAAAAACGGATGCGCAGACCGTCGAATTTCGTGTTGAGGTAAAACCCGATGAAGAAAAAACCGTGAGCTACACGGTGCATTACAGTTGGTGACCGATTTATATTTTTGCGACAAAGCCTCAAGCCTTCTTCAGACCTTCATGTAGGCAAATTCCGGCGGGGAATGCAGGTTGCCGCTCACCCTCAGCGGCATACGTTAGTCTATGAATATAGCACGAGGTCGACATGGAAAAATTGCGGATCACTTTCACGGCATGGGAACGGTTACCCGTGACATGGTCGAAAAGCGAGCCCGGGAACTGGCTCTCATTAACGGAAGAGACCCGCTTCATTTCACCGATTCCGATTGGGTTGCGGCCAAGCAGGAATTGTTCGGGATAACTACCACGGAGGATCAGGAACTGGAGGAAGGGGAAAACGTCGCCGCACTTACCAAATGGGATGAGGACCCCGGGACCAGCGGAAAACACACTCCGACCAATAGTCCGCAGGACGAGCAAACCTTCGCCGAACAGTTGGTCATGGAAGGTGTCGAGGAAGCAGAACACGAACAAATGCTGGAAGGGGCTCAACGCGAGAACCGGCGAGAGGAGGAGTGATTCATGAGTGCCCGCTTTGAAAATCGGGCAGAAGCAGGGCGTGTATTGGCGGAAAAATTACTGCGTTACGCCAAACGCAATGTTGTGGTGCTGGCGTTGCCTCGCGGCGGAGTGCCTGTTGGAGTTGAAGTTGCCAAACGGCTGGAGGCGCCGCTGGATATTTTTTTGGTTCGCAAATTGGGTGTGCCCGGACATAAGGAGTTTGCCATGGGTGCCATCGCTTCTGGAGGGGTGTTTTTATTGAATCAGGAACTGGTGAGGCAATTGGATCTCTCCGCAGAGGATATTCAACAAATTGTCGACGAGGAGCGCTATGAGTTGGAACGCCGCGAAGATGCTTATGGCTCGAATCGACACGCGCTGAGTGGGCGAACGGTGATCCTGGTTGATGATGGCCTCGCCACCGGGCTCTCGATGAAAGCCGCAGTTGAAGCCGTGAGGCAGCATAACCCGGCCAGGGTGGTCGTGGCGGTGCCGGTTGCTCCCGCTGAGGCAAAAGCGCAGTTCAAAAATATCGCTGACGAAATGATTTGTGTCCGGACGCCGGAAACATTTTTTGCGGTGGGAGAGTGGTATGACGATTTTTCCCAGACCACCGATGAGGAAGTCCGCGAACTGTTAAAAAATATAAATGCGTCAACCGACGCTCCGTTGGTTGACGTTCGATGATCAAGGAGGAGCAATGTCTGCGACCGCAGAGTCAACCGTTGATACTGTCGATCTGATCCGACGGAAGGCCTGTCCGCTTTCGGGGGGGAACAACGATTACGATCCGTTGCTGGAAATGATGGGCGACGCCTCGTTTGTTTTGCTCGGAGAAGCGACCCACGGCACGCATGAATTTTATCGGGAACGAGCGCAGATCACCAAACGTCTGATCCAGGAAAAAGGTTTTACGGCGGTGGCGGTCGAGGCGGACTGGCCGGACGCCTACCGGGTGAATCGTTTCGTCCGCGGCGAAGGTGAGGACGGCGATGCCGAGGAAGCATTGAGCGGTTTTAAACGGTTCCCAACGTGGATGTGGCGCAATGCCGATGTCCTGAATTTTGTGGGTTGGCTGAGAAATCACAATGATCGAGTGGATTCCGCAGACAAAGTTGGGTTCTACGGCCTCGATCTTTACAGTTTAAACAGTTCGATTGAGGCGGTTCTTCGTTACTTGAAAGAAGTTGATCCGGACGAAGCCCGTCGAGCTCGCGCCCGGTATTCGTGTTTCGAGAATTTCGGAAAAGATCCCCACAATTATGCAGCGATTGCTGTGTCTAATTCAAATTCCTGCGAAGAAGAGGTAATCCGACAACTGGTCGAGTTACGCCGCCGGGCCAGCCAATACACCGGACACGATGGCGATGAATACTTTTTCGCCGAACAAAATGCCCGGCTCGTAAAAAATGCGGAGCAGTATTATCGATCGATGCTTCATGGTCGCGTCTCTTCCTGGAATTTGCGGGATCGTCACATGGTTGAAACGCTCGATGCGCTGATCACGCATCTGGGAAAAGCGCGGCCCAATCAAAAAATAATAATCTGGGAGCACAACTCGCATGTGGGCGACGCAAGGGCCACGGAAATGGGCGAACGCGGTGAGTTCACGGTGGGCCAGTTGGTTCGCGAAAAATATAAATCGGTATCGCGCCTGATTGGGTTCACCACATTCAACGGGTCGGTCACAGCCGCCTCAGAATGGGATCAGCCGCCCGAACGCAAGGAAGTTTTGAACGCCATTCCTGACAGTTACGAACTACTCTTTCACGAGGTGGGAATGGATCGTTTCTTTCTCAATCTTCGGGAGCCGGAGGAAATCAAACTGGCGATGCGCGAGCCTCGCCTGCAAAGGGCCATCGGGGTGATCTACCTTCCAGCGACCGAGCGGCAAAGTCACTATTTTGAGTCCCGCCTTTCCGACCAATTCGATGCCATTTTACATTTTGACAACACTCGGGCGGTCGAACCTCTCGAACGTTTTACCCAATGGAAAACAGGAGAAATTCCGGAAACATTCCCGTTCAGCGTATAAAAATCATGAAAACTCTAGCGATACATCCAAACGAATGGCGGAGCTTTTGCGAAGCGTTCACACAGCTTAACAAAGGTTCCTTGATGACAATCGAACTGGCGCGGTTTGATGGACTTAAAGATGAAGTGATTCGTAACGGCCTCTTTCAAGAAATGACGATGGACACGACTGGTGCGTGCAACGACATGATTTCCATGACGCTGGGCGAGGAAGGCCAGCGGCGGGTGAATCATGTGATCATCGAGCCGGTGCATATCCGGATCAAAGAGACCGTGGATGGAGGCAAGCTGTTGCAAATCGAGGCTGAGAGCGGCGTGACCCTGGCCAGGTTTCGTTCGGGAATGTTTCCGGAAATGGATTTCAAGTCGGAGTATTCCCGGGGCAATAAGGAATCACCGATTACTTTGTGAGGTGTTTATGAAACGACTAATGACAAGAGGACGGCAGGACGAAATACACGTTCCAGCGGGAGATGTGGAATTGGCGGGCAATCTATGCGTGCCGGAAATGGCAGAAGGAATGGTGCTGTTCGCGCATGGCAGCGGGAGCAGCCGGCACAGCAAACGTAATCGGCTGGTTGCAAATTATTTGAACGAACATCATCTGGGAACGTTGCTGCTCGATCTTCTTTCCATGGAGGAGGAAGCGCTCGATCTGGAGACCGCCCAACTCCGCTTTGACATTCCATTCCTGGCCGAACGCCTTCTCCACGCGATCAATTGGCTGAAGGAGAATCCCAAAACGGAAAAAATGAAGATCGGTCTTTTTGGTTCCAGCACCGGCGGAGGCGCAGCCTTGCTGGCAGCGGCAGAACAACCCGGAGCGGTCGACGCAGTCGTATCTCGCGGCGGACGGCCTGATCTGGCCGGGGATGCTTTGATGGATGTCCAATGTCCCACGCTTTTGGTGGTGGGCGAAAATGATTTCCACGTCATCAAGTTGAACGAGGAGGCAATGGAGACGCTCTCTTGCGTCAAGAAACTGGAAATCGTTCCACACGCGACGCATTTGTTTGAAGAACGAGGCGCTTTGGAACAAGTGTCCCGTTTGGCCGGCGACTGGTTCCAAAAGTATTTGTCGGTTTAGAAGCGTGTGAGGGAATTGTTCTCGCCGTAATTTCAACTCGCCGACGATTCGTGCCCCCTTCATGTTTGTTTCATGACGTCGGAGAAAATGCTGGAGCCGTTTTTTAAAGGTTGGGCTAAACCGGGGCCGATTCCGCCTGGAATTCGCGCCGGAATGGAAGTCCCGCCCGAAGAAACATTTGATTCCATCAGCGGCTATTTTCGCGTGTATCAGCTTCGCGACGGACACCGTTTTTCCACAGACGATATTTTGACAGCCTGGTATGGCACCTCGTGGGTTCCGACCGCACGGAGCGTTCTGGATCTTGGCAGCGGTGTTGGATCGGTCGGCATGGTGGCTGCGTGGAGATTGCCGGGCGCAAAGTTCGTGACCGTGGAAGCTCAGGAAAGCAGCGTGGCCCTCGCGCGCAAGTCAGCTCACTTCAATGGGCTGGAAGATCGCTACGAGATTCGTTGCGGAGATTTTCGCGATCCGGATCTGATCCAGAAAAATGAGAAGTTCGATCTGGTTCTGGGAAGTCCGCCTTATTTCCCCCTGGGCACAGGCATCGAAGGCGATCATCCGCAAAAGATCGCTTGCCGTTTCGAGCTGCGTGGAAACATCGCCGATTATTGCGCGGCCGCGGCGAATCATCTGTCGTCAGGAGGATTGTTCGCCTGTGTGTTTCCGACGGAACAGACGACGCGGCGAGTAGAAACTGCCGCGCGCGATAACGCTTTGTCGATTGTCCGGAAACGACCGGTAGTTTTGCGGGAAGGGGATGAGCCATTGCTGACTTTGTTTGCGATGATGCGTTCCGATCATTTGCCGGAATGGTTTCGTGGCCGGACCTGGTGCGAACCGCCGCTCGTGATTCGCCAAAAGGACGGAACCATTCACCCGGAGTATTCTGCCGTAAAGCTGGCGATCGGTTTTCCGCCCTGAATCAATTGGCGGGTGCTGGTGCGTTTGTTTCCGGCGTAGTGCGGCCCATGCGGCGATTCGCCTTATCGGACACTTGAGGACTTTTTATTTGGCTCAGGTAGACTTCGGCTTCCTTCTTCCTGCCTTTGCTTTGAAGCAACCAGGCAAGTCGGCGACGCATATCATCGGCGCGCGAGCCCGTCGGATATTTGGAAAGATAAAGCACTCCAAGATCAATCAACCTGTCATCTTCCTCCGCGTTTTTGTAGGCGCGTCCGGCAATGTGCAGATACTGTTCGCGGCCCGGTCCGTGCTTGGGATTCTCTTCGATTTTATCAATTTGCCCGACGAGATACGCGTCGCAAATCCGCGCCCCGAGCCACGGATCGTAAGCCACCTCGTTCGCCACTTCGATCAGTTCCGCAATGACCCGAAATCCGTCAGTGGGCTGTCGTTCTCCGGAACCGTTGATCAGGTTCCCGGCGATGAAAAGATGTTCTCCGATGGCCCGGTAAACCGTTTTGTAGTCGGGAGGGGAGTCATACTGGACCTTGAGCAGATTCCAGGGATTTCTTTCCTTGGAAACATCGAGCGACGTTTTGAATTCGCTCCGGCCGGTTTTCTCTTTGAGATAACTGGTAATAAGCTCTTTGGTTTCAGCGGGACTGAGTGAGCGCGACGAGTTCTTCTTCGATAAACTCCATCCCAGGGCGGCCAAACCGAAGAGCGCGATTAGCACCACCGAGATAACGACAAGTTTCTTGCGGGAGAAACGGCGGGGCGCGGCGGTCGAATTCATGGCGGATAAGACGGGGTGGTCATGGCATTGGTTACGGGTTCTGGAACGCTTTTCAAAGTGTAAAACCGGCCTCGATCCGTGGTTTCAAGACCACTTTATATTTTTGGAGATCGAAGTTGGCGGTTCGGAAAAGGCCGGAATCCAAAATAGGGTTCACCGCGATTGCTCAAAAGCCGTTCTGAAGAACTGTTCAACAACTTCAAACTCGGAAAGGAGAAAAATATGAATAGATATCAATCTTGTATCGATGCCTGTAATGATTGTTCGGCTGAATGTGAGCGGTGCGCCAGTGCTTGCCTGGAAGAAGCCAACGTTGATCAGTTTACTCGTTGCATCAAACAGAACCTGGATTGCGCCCTGATCTGCGCGATGGCTTCGAAACTCATGGCGCGAGGTTCAGAGGAGGCCCAGAACATCTGCGGTTATTGCGCCGAGGTCTGCCGAAGTTGCGCCAGCGAATGCCGTGTGCACAAATCTGATCACTGCCAGCAATGCGCCGATGTATGCGAGCAGTGCGCCGACGAGTGCGAGAAAATGGCCGTGGAACTGGTGCGCTGACACCGACCGCTTACATAGGAAAAACGCAGCCCGGAAACATGAAGTTTCCGGGCTGGTGGGTTTTCCATCGGTGGTGTGAGGCCACCTTCGGGTAAATCATTGCCACTTCACCGCGTCCGCCAAAACGATAAAGCCGGTAGTGGTCCAGCAGGAGAGTTTTACCTGGTTGCTGCCGGCATTGAGACTGAAGTTGCCAAGAAGATTCCAGGTGCCGCCCCCGCTTTGTTGGTTCTTATTCACCGTCGTTGATCCCGTCGAATGATAAACGATGTAGGGCGCGGTCGTGGAACGATTCGATCCCTGTGCCCACCATGCGTAAACGCCGTAAGTTTTCGTGCTGCCAAGACTCGCAGTCCAGGATGCTGGTTCACTGACTGCGGCGGTGCTGTGATAACGATAGTCTCCACCGTATTTATCCGTCGAACCGCTGCCGCTCGCCCAGGTTCCAGTGACGCTGAAACCGGCGCTGCTGTTATCCACGATCACGCCGGTTGTGCTTTCGGCGCCCCAATTGGCACGGCGGAAGTAGCGGGAGTTCGCGTCGATGAGGCTTTGCCGGCTGCGGGTTACTTCGACGATGCCATAGGCAGTGCTGCGGGCTTCGCGCGTGTAAAAGTTGCTCGCATCAAAAGATTTCACGAGCCCCATGTGATCTCCCGGACCACCGCTGGATGACTGGTAGACCCAGCAATCCCACGTGCTGATACCCGATGCGCTCACCTGGATCGTGTTCGGCACCTGGCCGGGATAAAAATTATAAGTGCTGTACGGATGGTTGCTAAAGGTATGTTCCCCGAGCAACGAAGGAATCGCCCAGCAGCGTGGAACATAGGATGAACAATCGACGCCTTCGGTCGAAGTGCTATCCCAGACGTTATTGTCGATCCAGCCCATGTCGCCGCCAAAAACGTATCGTTCGTTCAGGCCATGAAAGGAATACGTGTCACACTGGCTTTTCTTCCAGTTCGCATCGTACGCCGCCTCCGCCGGGTGGATTGTTAAGATGATGAGGGCTGCTCCGACGAGCGCCGCCACTTTCCCTTGCCTCCGATTTGTTTTCATAGGTGTGTTTTGTTTTTAGGTATTGGTTTGGTGTTTGGGTGAATGCCCTGGCCCGAAGAATCAAAAATCGCCGCCTTTATAATCAAAAGAAACAAGGCGGCCTTCCTGCTGATCTCCGGCGAAAAGAACAACGCCATTTTGGGTTGCGGCCATGTGGCGGGTGGCATCAAAGGGAAACCAGACGTCGATCTCGGCGACGCCCACTGTGCCTTGCGCGCGATCAACCCTTGCGACCCGCCGCATCCGATAATCTCCCTCCAGCGTGTAAAGCACCCAGACGATTCCCCGGCCGTCGGTCAACATCTCTTCCACACAGGCCACTGGTTTATCGAAGGCGATGGCTAATTTTTCATTGTTACTCAACCCGAGGACGATGTTGTTGCCATCGATGCGGGCGAGTCCGTCCTGTTCCAGATTCTGCGGCAAAAGGGTATGGGCTTCCGCGTCGTAGGAAAACTTCGTCCCCAGTGGAAAATCTTTTTTCATCGAAACCTGCGCGAGGAAAGTTGCTTCGTCACCTTCTACCTTGTAGATGCGATCATTGAGATGATCGATCACGAGAAGGGAAGAGCCGGTAGCATCGATCGCAAGATCAGTGGCGATACCTGTAGCCAAAACTACGGAGGAAAGCGGGTTCCCGTTCAGATCGAATCGCAGAATGCGTTTATTAACGTTGTCCAGAACGTGAATCCGGTCCTGAGCGTAAGCCACCGCCGCCGGTCCAACCGTTGCCCCTTCCTGACCGACGGGAGGTTTATCGAGGCCGAACGCGTTGGGGCCGCTGTTCCATTTCGTGCCAGCGAGAACCTTTTTGAGGAGTCGCATCGGCTCCGGACTTAACGTTGGATATTCTGGAGCGACGACAGCGGAAGAAGCTTCAATCGTGGGGTGAGACCGGGACGGGGTTGTCTTTTTCGCTAGTCTCGAATCGGTGGGCTGGGAGATATCCGCCGTCTTCGAGGCGAAACGCACCATCATCCCGGAAAAGATTCCGACCAATGCGAATAACAAGATCAGATGCGTCTTCGTGAAGCGGCGGCGCAGGTTCTTATTGTTTTCCGATTCGGGCACAGGACTGCTGGTCATAGCGTTGGGACGCAGTGGTTGCTGCTGATGCGAAAGGGGAGCGAGCGAACTCTAATGAGTTCTCGGAACGTGGCAAGTCGCGTAAACCTGAAGTGGCCCTCAGGTAAACCGGTAGAACAAACTTACGAGCCGGGGATCAGATCACGGCAGGAGGATTCATTCTGCCGGCTTCGCGGGTTTCTTCCCAACGGGCTGTGATAATGTCGGCGGCCCTTTCAGCCAGCCCAGTTTCTCCAGAAATTTATCTGCCTCTACAATCGTCTCGTAATAATACTTCGGGTTGGCTCTGCCGTAAAAGCCGTGCTTTTGGCCTTCATAAACATGCAGGTCGCACTTCACGGCGAGCTTTTGCATTTGCGTCTGGAACTCTTTCGCCGTTTCGACCGGGATCAAGTCGTCTTCCGATCCGAGAAAGATCGTGGTGGGCGGCGCGTTGCTGGTGATGTTGTGCGCGGGCGAGAACTCTTTATATTTTTCGCCAACCCGCGCGTGGCCCCATTGCCCGGGACCGTTGTTGAAAACCGGATTGAACAACACCAGCGCATTCGGTTTGGGTGAAACGGAAAGGTCGTCCTGCGGATCGTCTTTGCCTTCCACCATGGCGCAGAACGCCGCGAGATGTCCACCTGCCGAGCCGCCCGCCGCCGCGATTCGTGAAGCATCGATCCCCAGTTCTTTCGCATGACTTCGCACCCAGCGCATGGCGGACTTGGCATCCTGCACACAGGCGAGTGGCGATTCCTTGTTGGTTTTATTCAGGAGTCGATAGTCAACCGTGGCGCAAACCAAACCGCGCGAGGCAAAATATTCGCAGTGTCCGTCAAAGAGCGACGCCGTGCCTCCGACCCATCCGCCCCCATGGAAAAATACTATTGCTGGACGTTGGTCGGTGGCTTTCCAATCGGCTGGCTTGCTGACGAACAAACTCATCTCGCGTTCGCCCACTTTCTTGTAAACAAAGTTTTCGCCCGCCGCTGTCGTGTCTGGAGCAGTGGCAAATGAGATCGCAGCCGCAAGAATGAAAGCCAGTAAATGTTTCATGACTGGAAAGTAGCGAAGTTAAACGCCCGACAAAACCATTTTGTGTCGCACTCTCGCGAGTCGCCGCGACGACAGAAATTAATACCGCAAGCGAAAGAATCGTTTATCAGAATCCAGCGGCAGAGTTATGGGACTGGACGCGCCCGCGATGTCCTCGAATGAACCATTTATATTTTCTGCCCCTTGCAACGTTCCCCAGGGCCACGAAAGGAAAATACCGTTCGGCGAAGGAACCGCATCCAGGATAGGCGCAATCTTCATCGCAAGAATTCCATTGTTACAATCGATGGCGTAGAGCCGGCCCGGAGTTATGTCAATGGAGCCGGTGGAAAAGGCGTTTGCTTCATCGAGAGGATGCTGGAAGAACTCGGTATCCAGCCAGACGGGATTATTTGTGAGGTCAGCGATTTCGTGCAGGCGAAGTGTGTCGGGATTTTCCATGTGGATAATGGCAACGCGGTCGCGCGCGTGATCGACGGCCAGACCGGCACTCAGCATAGGCAAGCTGGAATACGTCTTAATCACCGCCGGGCTTCCTGCATAAGACACATAACGCAACGGGCCGTTCTTTTTGAACCACAAGGTTTCGCCCGGCCCGAAGGCCACATAAGTCAGTCCGAAACCACTTGAACCGGAGAGTGACAAAAGTTGGGCAGGGGAGTTGGTGCCGTTTGCGGGAGTGATGATTGACGCAAAGGTCGCAATTTCGAATGGAGAATTTAACCCGAGAGCGACCTTCACATTTTCACCGGAACCGCGGACATCCATCGAATCTCCCCAGCGGATACTGCTCGCGTCGCCGAGCCCGGGATTACCTTGCCACGCCAGCGTGGGAATTGTGTTCGATCCATCATTGGCCCAGCGATAAAGGCGAAAAGCATTCGTCTGGCTGTTTTGCGTCAGGTTGCCGGCATACACCGCTCCGTCGTCATCGACTCCAACCATGTTCAAGGTGAAGGTCCCGCCAGTGACATTTGTCGTCAGAGTTAATGGATAAAGTTCTTGTCCGGTTGTTCCATTCAATACCCAGATATTGGTTCCTGCCAATCGACTGACGACCAACAGATGATCAGTGATTGGATTGTAAGCCAGACCGCGATAGCCGGAGGTGTTGGTGTTTTCCAGCCACAGTGTGCTGCCGGGAAGTTTTTTCCAAAGCAGCGACATCACCGGAGAATCTTTAAGGGGTGTGATTGAAAGCGGCCGGTTCGTACTGATAACGGTGCCGAAAGAATTGCTGCCAAATAATGCGTAAGACCCGGCCTGGCCCAGGGTGACATTCGTTAACGAAAGCGACGCGTTGGTCGCGCCGGGGATGTCAATGCCATCGAACCGCCATTGCAGACTCAACGGTGTTGCGCCGGTTATTGTTCCCGAGAACGTGGCGTAGCCTCGTTCAATCGTGCTGACGCTCGACGGGTGGGTGAGCACGACAGGTTCTTCGATCGGCCCGACGCGCACTGCGTCCAGCCACCCTTTATCCTGCCCATCGGTGGTGAGAAGATTTTTCGCGTAAGTCCATCGTAGCGTGTTGGTGCCGGAAGCCAGCAAGACGGCGCGTTCCTGCCACTCGACCTCCCCGGAAATGCTGAAGAGTTGCACGCCGTTGGTGGCAAATTGCAACGTATCCACCGACGGCTGGGAAGAAACCTTCCATTGAAAGCGCAGGATGGCTGGTCCAACCGCCGTGGTCTCCGCATAGGTGGAAGTGTTGTTCGTAATCGGGCCAGTCTCTAGGGCGTCGCCGCCGTCGAAAGTAACGGTGGTCTGCACCGTCCACGGAAACCGATCGTCGGTCGTCCAGTTGGACGTGTTCGTAAACCACGACCCAGTCAGGTTGGCCGCCGCCGCCGGGTTCCCGGCGACCAACGACATCAGCACCACAAAAATCCAAATCCACCACGATTTCATAACCGCAGGGATTTTAACGAAGTTTAGCGCGGTGACAAAATCATTCTTCTGCGTCTTTCAGGTGATGGCGAAATCCGGCTTCATCATTTTGGAGATCACTCGTTCCAGTATCTTGTAACGCTGGGTCAATCGTTGCTTGAAATCCGTATTGTCCGTGCGGTGAACTTCCACCCCAAGCGTGACGAGGTTGTTTTCCAGAATTTCGTGCAGGACCGCGAGTTCCTCCTCGGAAAATTGAATAGTAGTCATAGTTCTCCTCCTTGTTTGTCGTCGGGCGGTGTGTCGCTTGACGACCAGCAGTACAAGTTAAATGGACTCGCCGCCGATCGCCAATTGAAGTTTAAGCACCGCCAAAAATATGAAGTGTCGTTGATTTTTTATGGATGTTTTAACGATCATGCCGCTGGAGCGGTGAGAACGTGTGGGCAAACACGTAGTCTGCCACGCGCTTTCCCTGGGCAATGCCTTCCGTTTTGTCGAAGGCCCAATGGATGCCAAGATAAATACGGCTTTGCCCGTTTTCTTCTTCCGCCTCGGAGAAAGAGGAAAAGCGTCGCAGAACGGCCGGACGCACCTTGCCATCATTGCCGCGCGTTTCTCCGTTAAACTCATCCGACGCGAGGGTAAATCGAATGCGATCTTTCCCGTAAAACCTCCGGAGCGTCTGGAAAAGCGCGCTGCCAAATCCGGCGTGGCCTGACGGATAAGCCGGGAAGGGAGGCGTGAAGTTTGGCCCGGTGAGGTTGCTGGCCGGCGCCCCCAGCGGTGTGAATGTCGGGTCGCCGATGGTTGCGGCATTGCCATCGCCGAGACCGCTCGGGCCTGTTTCAGCATCGGCTTCGCGAAGGGCGGTCACCGGACGCCAGAAATCGTAGTAATACTTCGATTCCCAGATGGCCATGCCGACATCTGCCATCGCCACATTCACCAAAGCCAGGAGCCGCGCCAGCTCGACATCATTGGATTTCAACTGATCTGCGATCTGGACCACGACTTGATTATACAATCGCGGTGGTGGCCCGAGATTGGGTGTTCCATCATAGCCCCAGAAAATGCCGATCAAGGTCTGTTCAGGCGTGCGTTGCGTCGGCGTCGTGACGCCGTCGCCACCGAGACGTTTCAATTCATTAAACGCAGCCGCATATTTTGCGCTGGTCAGAGCGGGCGGCGGTGGAACGCGAAATTGATCGTCTGTTTCCATGACGAACGGTTCGACCTCGGCCCAATGTGCTCCCAAAGCCAGCGGAACTAAACTGATCGGATCCTGCCGCCAATGTCCCGGAAGTTCGCTCGTGTTCCAATCGATGCTGAGGCGCGGTTCGGCGTGTTGCGAGTGGTCGTCGGCGCGCAGAAGGAGAATGGACAGGGCAGCTCGTTTACCAAGAACGATGCCATTTGCTTTGGCATCTTTATTTTTAACTTCCACGAGGTCTTCGGCGAGCCAGGCATCGAAACGTGCTGCCTGCGAGGGATAAAGTTCGGTCAAAGTATCGTGCGCTGCCTGACTGATGGCTGCCCGCATGGCCACGGGACCAGCTGGAGCCTGCACGCCGGTATAGCTTTCATACTGGCCGAGCACGGAATTGATCGTGTCGAAGATGGCAATATGAACGATCGCCAGGGCACGGGCTGTCCGGCAAGGGCCGAGCTGTTCTCCGAAGACGCGCGGATCGTCGATGGGAACCGGCGTGTGGTCCACCGCGCTCGCGTTGATGGCAATTTCATTCCAACGACGAACGGAGTCGAGTCCCGGGCGTGGCCCGCGCCCGTGTCGAAGATCGAGGTGTGGAGCAGGACGATAAAGCGGGCCGAAGGCAGCCCGGTGACCACTCGAGGGTTCCTGGGCGACCGCAGGGAGAGCGAGACTGAGAAGGAGAATTAAACAAGTCTTCATATTTTTCGGTTTGGTCATAAATTCAAATCGAACCAGACCGTAGCCCTGCTTTCATTTTTCACCGCCCGTGCTGCCAAGTGTGTGGGCGAGAGTCTTTCGCTGTGAAATGATGTGGTTTTATCCTGTATCCAGGAGTGGGGAGCATCGTTGGGATCGTCGCGGACGGATCGATTCCATGGCGATAGCGCTGGCAAAACAAAAAAAAGAACAGCCCGTCACCGGATCTCCGGTAACGGGCTGTTTGCAAGAATTAGGGTCAGCCTACTGCCACTGAATGGCGTCGGCCACCACAATGAAGCCGGTCGCGGTCCAGCAGGAAAGTTGCACATGGTTGCTGCCAGCGTTCATGCTCCAGCTTCCGAGTGCATTCCATTTTCCGCCATTGGCCTGTTGGTTCACATTCACCACCGTGGTTCCGCCAGCGTGCGTGATGTGATAGGCCGCAGTTGTGGAACGATTGGAGCCTTGTGGCCACCAGGCAGAAACGGCGTAGGTCTTCGTCGTGCCCAGCGTTGCGGTCCATTGAGCGGGTTCACTGATGGCTTCGGTTGAGTGATAACGATAATCGGAGCCATACTTGTCGGTGGAAGAACTTCCAGAGGCCCAGGAAGTGCCGACGACACTGAATCCTGCGCTGCTGTTATCCACAATGACGGTCGTCGGCGGAGGTGCGCAAGAACGACGCGAGGCAATACCATTTCTCATGGCGCCGCCACTGTAATTTTCGGTGATGTACACCGGATGAATCAAGTCGCCGGGGCAAGCCGTCGCCACCACTTTGCGATGGCCATCAACCACGCCGACCGTTTTGCTGTGGTAAGTGCCGCTGCCGTAAGGTGACCATCCACTGGGCATCTTCCAGGCGATCAGAGCGTACATCGCATTGAGCATAGCGGTCGTGGGAGCGTTGTTTCGCGGGGCATGGAAATAACCCATGAACGTGAAGCCGAAGCTGCCGCTGTTGTCGCTGTCGTGAGCTCCGCGGGGTGATCCGCTGATCGAATTCTTGCGGCACTCAAAAATGTTGCCGAACTTGTCCACCATGAAGTGGTAACCGATGTCGCACCAGCCATCGACATCCATGTCCATGTTTTGAATGGCGCGAACGTACGCCTTCGAGTCGGCGAGGCCGGTGGTATTGTATTCGTTGCCTGCGGTATGATGAATGATCGCACGCGTCAGCGTCATGGTCGTCGTGCAGGAACCGGAGCGAGCGCCCCAACAGGCCCGATCGCAAATACTCGGTTGCGGCCCGCGGCAGGTTTGAGCGTCAATTTTCGGTGCGACCCAGAGGGCCATCGCTCCCGTAATGAGTGTGATGAGTTTGATGTTTTTCATAGGTATGGTTTTGGCATTCGTTTGGAACATGGATTGGGGTGGGAACATCGTGTCCTATTCCCGGATCGAAACGAAGTCATAGGAACTTATGACAAAAGGAGATCCCGGGTGCGGAGAATGCATTACCCACAACACCGAAGCGCGACCTGAGGGGTGACTACATCGGAATGACGATCCCATCAAAACCAATTCGGTACGCAGTTGAGGACCAGCGGATCAACTTATCCATGCGTGCGTCTTTGATGCCACTTCTCGCGGGCGCGGTGCAAAAGATTTAAAACCTTCTGCGCCCATTCTTCGGCCCACTTGAATTCACTGGCGAGAAGCAACAACCCGAGCGGAATCAAGACGACCGCGGGACCTGGCGTTACGAGCATGATTATTCCAGCAACGAAGATCAGTCCGCCCACCACACTCACAATGATTTTGCGTGGTGTAGGTGGGATTTTGTCGAGTCGAAGGAAATGCCGCGCCTTCTCCATCCACTCATGCACTTGTTGATCAGGCATGGTGAAAGATCCTGTCGCTTCACGGAAAGCGCAATGTGCAGAGCGAAACGGAAAGCCCTGCTCAAGCCTTCCTCCTTCAGCTGATGTGAACGGAGAAGACTTGCACAAGATCAGCGACGCAAACCAGCCGACGATGATGTTCCATCGTCTGTGACCGAGGGAAAGTGCGAGCGATGGGAGAAGAGTAAATAGTGTAAGGAAGGATTTCAGCTTGAATGCGTAAAGTTGATAGATCCTATTGCAGCACCAGGCGAAACGTTCAACCAACTCAATTAAAACTGCCGCTTGTCCATAAACTTCCGAGAACGAACAGGAACAAATACGACCAGACATTGGCCCGCAGCACAGCGGAAAATACCGTCGAGCGGTCTCGCTCTGGCCAGCGCCGCACCAGCACTCCACGTTCAATGATCAACGAAATTAAAAAACTGGGGATGAGCAAAACGGTCGCGGCAGCAGGAATCATCCAGACCAGGTGCCCCTCGTAAGGAAGGAGCCATGCCGCCTGCAACGTGACCGCCGCGAGCATTCTTGCTGGTGTAGACATGCCCAAAGCCGAGGCGCCCGAGGGGCTGGCCATCTCTAAAACAAACATGATGCCCCACGCGAGGGGAACACCCAACAACGTAGTCCACAGGTTAGCGATGGAGACATCTTTCAAGGCCCGGCCGAAGGAAAGTCCGATCGGCTTTCGGACGAGAGCAGCTTCAATGAGAACAACCGGCAGGAAAGCGAAAGTCATGAGGATGACCTGCGGAAAAATCATCGGCACTCCCACATTAGCAAAGAAAGGTGTCATGTCGGTTTAACGGTTAAGGTCTGAATACTCTGAAGCGGGTAAAACACGAAAGCTTTCTTTGGTGTGAGTGTCAGGTGCAGCTATTCAAAGGTCTTTGACACGGTCTTAACAAGCGCGGGTGGCCTCAGGAGATCCAACGGTATACCCAGCGCGTATTGCGCCATCGCGCAGGTTGATTTTTTTTCGTTCGTGAAATCAGGAAACCTGGTCAGGCGTTTGTTCCTTGTTCTCGGGAGACTCAAGAGCGGGTGGTGGAGAAAGAGACGCCAGTCGCTCCCGGCGCATTTTAATATAGCCCGAGATAAGGAATGCGATGGCCATCAGCCGCCAAAGGCAATGAACGGTAAGCGCCTTGTGCGGAACGCTTCCAATTGCAGCCGAGCTGAGCAGGAATACATTGTAGGCCAATGAACCCAACTGGATCAGGCCAAGAAATAGAACAGCCCCCAGGTTTGGCTTAAACCAGAGCCAGAGGATGCCGATGGACAGGGCCACGAGGTCGATCGCGGCCTCAGCCCACAGGTTTGCCAGCAGGCAGCCGACCATAAACCATGCGACATGACCGCCCGTGATCGTGATCGCACCGAGAAAGAACCTTGGACGTAAAGGAGTTTTCGTAAAGAGCAGCAGCAACAGGATGCTTGCGATTGCCGGAATCCAACTCAGCACTCCGGTGTAGTGACTCACCGCCCAGCCCCCAGCGGCCCCGACAATGCCACTTACAGATGCCAGTGGGTTAGCTGGTTTTTTGGTTTCAGCCATAAATACGCGGTTGTGTAATTTGAGTTGTAACTTTGGAAACCTGAGTGAACCACAGAAAAATGAGCCTGACGTATGCCGATGTAAAGGTTGATCCTGTTATACGATGAAGGAAAGTGGCTGCCTGTCAGCAAGCTATCGTCACTTTCCAGTCGCTGCATCCTTGGCGCGTTCCTTCACTCGATAATGTCCCCTGACGGGATATTGAAAAAGGAGGTCCTCTTCTTTGGTTCCGCTCCCGATATTGTGGATGATCAAAGGGACGCCTCTGGTTGCTTTGTCCGATACGATCCCGATGTGGACAATGCCCTGTCCGAGATCCCAGGTGACGATGTCACCGGGACGATAGGATTCCTGCAGTTTAAGCTTCTCGCGCATGACAATGTGATGCCGCTCAAAATAGCGCATCAGGTTCGGCACGCGTCGATGATCGATGTTTTTGTCCGGACTTTTGAGTCCCCAGTTTCGTGGATAGACGTTAAAATTCTTTCGCATGTCTTCATGCAATTCCTTCTGCAGGTCGATGCCCACCTGCCGTAGTGCCCGGACCACAACGTCGCTGCACACGCCCGTGCGCAGGGGAACATCTCCTCCGGGATATTTGAGAGACACGTAGGCAGGATCGTATTCCTTCGTCACCCCGATTTGCTGCCGCGCCGCCATAACGATGCGTGCGCCTAAAGCAGAAGAGTCCTGCGCGTCCGTTCCGGCGATCAGAACCAGAAGAGCGAAGAGCGTAAGGAGTAATTTCATAGCGACCTTTTGAGAGTAAGCACAGGTTGGATCGAATGATGCACAAATTCATTTTATTACGCCGTAGGAGACGAGGTAACGAGTCTCTAACTTTTCCCTGAGCGGCTAAAACCTTATTGCGTTAAAGAAGCAGTCAGAGACTCGTTACCTCGTCTCCTACGAGCATGGGGACGACGTCGTTCGGTGTTTTACACGACCATGACGGTGACAGTCTCACTTTCCGCTCCTGAGCCGGTGGAGTTGTTGCCCACGACTTTGTATTGGTTCAAACCGGGCGGAGCGTTGCGGTGAAGGAATTCAAGCTCTGTTACGTCCTCTTCGATTTGTACAAACTCCGCAGCGCCCGGTGCCTTGTGAAAAATAGCAAAGCTCGTCGCGTGATCGGCCTCATAACTCAGGGAGACGATTCCGCTCTCGGGCGATTGCGCGATTGCGATAACGGCCTGACCGGGCAACGGGGTGGGGTTGGAACTGGTAGGGATCGTACCACGAATCATGTCGCCTTCCGAGGTTCCCGGGCGGAACACAGCGGTTGCTGCGCGATACCAGGCGACACTGACGTCATCAAGGTGTGCCAGCATGAGATTGAGTTTTTCCGCTTCCGCACGCCAGGCGGCGCGGAGAGAGGAGTGCAGTTCCAGCAGAGCCTGCACCGCCAGCCGTGAGGCCTTGAAACTGGCGAAGGTGATGCCGGTCAAGGGCGACCAGAGGAGGTCCACCTTTTCCCAGGCCGATTCCAATTCCAGTGCCTCATCGAGGATGCCCCTGCGACTATTGGAATTGGCCGTCAGCCATTTGAAACTGGGCAGGAGGAGCGGATTATTGCGGTATTTGGCTTTGGCCAGATTCAGGATCATCATGGTTTCCTGATGCAACGTTTCGAGTTCGACCTCGAGTGTGCCGGCCCTGGCATTTTTGGCGGCGTTCGCCTGCGCGACAATTTCCTGTTGAGCATGAAACGTGGTCGTGTCCGAGGTCCATTGCGCCACACTTTGTTCTTCCCACACCCAGAGTGCTGCGATGACGAGTTGAGCACTGCGCGTCGCCCGGGCGCGCTCGATAATGGAGTCCTTGCTTAGTGACATAGTTTAATTCCTTTTGCTGGTTAACGACTGATTTTTGTTCTGTTGCCATGGAAACGTTGCCTTCGCCGATCGCTCGTCCGTGAGCGGTTGTGGCCCTGGTTTTCGTTTTCCATGCGACCACTCTAGGAGCAGCGGGTGGAAAAGCGTTAATCGATAAACTTTTGCTAAACATCGAGAGACGGCCTGTTTAAAAAGGGGAAATGTTTTGGTGACACCATCACCGGAGGGCCATGGACATTGGTTAATTGCGGCTTCGCTACGGAAACTCTTTGAAAATCGAACACAGCAACTTTTGGGTAAAGCGTTGAAACATGCGGAGGAGAGGAAAAATAACTCCGCTCCAAAACTGCCCTGGGAAGGTCGCTGCCTGGAGGAGAAAGGGAGAGGATATTTTCGTTTATGCGCCGAATGCCGCCTCGACCTGCAGTGCCGGAACGAGTTTCGACCTGATGCGATAAGGATTGCCAATAATAATTTCCGAAAAGGAACACCAGAGGTAGGGCGCGTCACTCCGTGCGCGCCGCGCGTGGCAAATCCAGACCCCGGCGCGCACGGAGTGACGCGCCCTACCTTATCCGGAACGACTTTGGCAATTACTACCACAGGTTGCCTGCGGCGGGTGGTTGAGGGTGAAAGACTGGAAATCATCGATCATGAACAGAATCGTTGAGATGAGCGGCTGGAGACCGTGGATAAAGTTTGCGGAGCACTCCGGCAACCTTGCGGAGCATCCCGGAAATACGTCGAAGGCACCCCGGTAATCCAGCGGAAGACTCCGGCAGTTTTGCGGAGCAACCGGGAACCCAGTGAAGGCACCCGGGCAATCGGGCGGAGTATTCGGGCAACCTGGCAGAGTGCACCGGCATTACGTCGAAAGCACCCCGGTAACTTCGCGGAGTCGTCGGGCAACCCGTAAAGGTGGTCCGGCAATGCGCAAGGTGCTCGGGGCAAGAGCAACACCTCACGAAAAAACAGAACGGTGCGCAGTGGCATGTCCGGCGCAAACCGGTGTCGGTCACAACTATGTCATGGCTTGGGGTGACACTGTGCCGTTCCGGTCCTGATCCCAGCGCCGTAGGCGTGACATCGTTGTAGAAACTGAATGCCCGAAGAAGTTAGAGCCCCGTAGGGGCGGCATACTTGACGCGGGGAAAGATGTCGCTCCTGACGGAGCTTTTAAAATGTCTTTGTCGGCTACAACGATGTCACCCCTACGGGGTTGGTTATGTCACTTGGGGAGGGATCTGCCTTTACACCAGTTTGCATCCGCGCCACCTTTCGGGCGTTCCCTTGGTTTTCAAAGGTAGAAATGAAGATCACACAGCAAAACCTCCCCGAGATAGGTAGACAAAATTCTGCCTAATACATGTTAGACGACATCACGCGTGACTCCAGAAGAACAGCACATCCATGACACGCTGCATCACGGCACAGCAGCGGAAGTTCGGACGTTGCGATGCCCGAAGAGTGGAGGACCATTGCGCATCGAGTATTGCGAGACAGCAGGCGGCAGGAGTCATTTGCGTATCTCGGGTGTGCAGTCAGACTTTCTTGTCCGTGCGTCCGGTCGGAGTCCAAGACCAGCGTGGGTCGAGACGCTTGGCTCAGATTTTGTCACGGAGGTTTCTGATGCCTCTTGAGAAACTTAGCGGTGGAGGTCATGTGGCGGAGAGGAGTTTGAAGCCGAGGGAGGCGGCGGATTGTTGGAGGCGTTTTGATTTCATTATGATGAAACTCGCTTTGCTCGCACCGGCGTCGCCGGTAGAGTGAGGATTGGTTTTGGGGATGTTCTCCGGGTGTTCGCGCCCGCTCGACCCGGAGCTACTCACCTGTCGTCCTTTCAGGACGATGACGCATGGAAGGCTTTGTTCTTCTCCTGTTTTTTCTTGCTGACGTAACCGCGTTCCCCAATTTTCTGTCTCACCCATCGCATGAAACAATATTGCCGGATAATTTTCGCTTCGATCCTTTGCCTCTTTTGTTTCTCCAGCTTCGCCGCTGATCAAAAATATAATGTCCTCTTTATTGCCGTCGATGATCTGCGCCCTGATCTTGGTTGCTACGGGCATCCGCTCGCGAAATCGCCGAATATCGACGGACTCGCGAAACAAAGCCTCCAGTTCAATCGCGCTTATTGTCAGTTCGCTTTGTGTAATCCCTCGCGGTCCTCGCTGCTGACCGGGCGTCGTCCGGAAACGCTCAAAGTTCTCGATCTGGAGACGTTCGTGCGGAAGAGCAATCCGGGCATCGTTACGCTGCCCCAGTTGTTCAAACAGAATGGTTATCGCTCCTTGAGCTACGGAAAGATTTTCCACACGACCAATGGCAATCACGATGACCCGGAATCCTGGAGTGATCGTCCCGGGAAATCTCCCGGCGATGATGCGCCTGTCGCCGCGAAAACGAAGCCAGCCAAAAAAAAGATAAAGACCAATCCTGATCCCGATGGAGCTGATCGTGCCAATGACATGCCTTATGGCGCTCCCGCGGTGGAGGACAACAAGCTCGTCGACGGGCAAATTGCCGACCGTGCTGTCGTCGCTTTGCGCGCGGAGAAAGATAAACCGTTCTTCATCGGCGTCGGCTTTCATCGGCCGCACATGCCATTCGTCGCGCCGAAGAAGTATTGGGACCTTTACGATCCCAAGGATATTAAACTGGCGCCGAATCCCTATCTGCCGAAAGGCGCTCCGGAATTTGCCAGCAACGACGCGTCCGAAGTGCGCCGCTACAAGGACGTGCCGAAGACCGGACCGCTGTCCGACGAGCTTTCCCGCAACCTGATCCATAGTTATCTCGCGAGCGTCAGTTACATGGATGCGCAGGTCGGCAAAGTTCTCGCGGAACTCGACCGGCTTGGTCTGCGCGAGAAAACGATTGTTATTCTCTGGGGTGATCACGGTTATCAACTGGGCGAACACGGCACCTGGAACAAGCGGACCAATTGGGAAATCGCGACGCGCGTTCCGCTGATGATTTCCGTGCCGGGCCAGAAGTCGGGGCAAAAGACCGAAGCGTTGGTGGAACTTGTGGATATGTATCCGACGCTCACGGAGCTTTGCAAAATACCGGTTCCCTCCGGCCTGGAAGGGACGAGCTTTGTTCCACTTCTGAAAAATAAGAAGTTGTCATGGAAAAAAGCGGCCTTCAGTACTTACGCAAAGGACGTTCCGGGGATGGGAGAGACGCTTGGTCGCGCGATGCGAACAGAACGTTATCGCTTTGTGGAATGGGCCGGGTCGGAAAGTGAGAAACGTGTTTATGAACTTTACGATCACAAGAACGACGCGCAGGAAAATGTGAACATCGTTGATCTTCCGAAGAACAAAAAGCTCGTGGCCGCCCTGACGGAACAGTTGCACGCCGGATGGAAAGCGGCGTTGCCGAAATCGATCTCAGGATCAGCCGCCAAGTGATCTTTGCGTTGGGCTGATCTTATCCCGGAAGGGACATTGTGAGAATGGGGAAGTGAGGGGCTCGCCCTCACTCTAATCCTTTTTGGGTCCGCCTTTTTTCGTCACGACCACTGATTCAAGGATGGGCCATACATTCGAGTAAAACTTGTCGTCCTTAGCGTGTATGAACACATGAATTTTTAGAGTGCGGATATTGTCTTCTTTGTTCCCCTCGAAGAAGTCGACAACTATGCCATCTGTAAAGCTCCCGTAACTGGTCTTCGTTTTTTGGAATTCAACCTCTTGCTTTCCGAACTTCTTCCGAAATTTCTCTACGACCGCCGCTGATTTTCTGTCCGGATGATGTCCCATATAAATGGACAATACTCCAATGTCTTCCGAGTGGCGAAATTGGTGAACATCAAAATCTGGACCTTTTTGGTACTTTGTTGTGAATCCTTCCGGGAGGTTTAAACCAAGACTTGGTGCTTTCTTGTCCCAAGCAGGGAGAGTGACGTGGCGTCCCTTTCGTTGAACAGCATCCTTGGATTGTTTTTCTGCGTGCAACGTGCACGTAAATATAAAAATCAGGAAGACAACGAAGTTTTTAGCTTTCATGTGGTGGCGAACGGATATCTCGGGTGTTTCGATTCCAAATCGGTTTTCACCTGCGGCAACGTTACGTCGATTGCAAGAAATTCAAAGAGTAAACCCGATGCTTCAATCTGATATTATATTGAGATTTTCGTCATCGCATGGCCAAGCCTCCGGTTGGATATTTTCTGAAGACAGAAACAATTTTTCCTCTCCACGGGGCTGAGAGCATCCCGAATCCCAAAGGGATTCAATCACTCAGCCCAGCGGTTGCGAGTCGGTGAGCTACCCTGGGAAGATGGTTCCAAAACCTTCAACGCTGAAAGCGTTGCATCAATCACGGGAGGAAATGACGATAAGCTGAGCGGCGCCAAAGAATTCAACTCCTTCAGAGTTGCTCGTTTTGTGAACGTTACCCAGGGTAGCTCGGTCCTTCCGGACGGGCACCGCTCGCAACCGCTTGGCTGAATGCTGGAACGCAGTTGGCGTTTTCGTTCAGACTTGTGGGTAATGTTCAGCCCTCGGGGTGAGGCCGAGCTTCCGGAGCAGTTCGAGCTAAACGGATGGAGCGGAAGGTGCCGGGTTGATTTCCTGCCCGCCGGCATACGCAATCAAGTCCACTTCATATTTTATGAGATCGCCGAGGCAACCGATGAGTGTGGTGCGGGCCGGGAACGGTTCGGAAAAGTACTCGCGATAGATGCGGTTGTGTTCATCCCAGTTCTCCTGCTTCGCCAGATAACAACGCACCTGGACCACGCGCGAAAAGTCCAACCCGGCAGCGGCGAGAACACGTTTGAGATTTCCGTAAGTGCGGCGCGCTTCGTTTTCAAAGGTGTCAGGAATCAATTTCCCATTCTCATCCGCGGAGGCCATGCCGGAGACAAAAACAAAATCGCCGGCACGGATCGCCGGCGAGAAGGGCAGGGGACTGGCAATGACTCCCGGTCCCCGGATCGGTTGAATAAAGGATTTCATAGAAACGAGTTTTACAAATTTTTGGAGCGTAGCAAAGGAACACGGCGTTCAAGCCATCTCGATGAATTTAATTCGAGCGCCGGATAAGGATCCGGTTCGACTGGATAATATCCTTGTTGAATCGCTGGAGCTCATCAAATCAATCGAAGAGAGGATTGGGAAGCTTCTTCGCCTGGCCACCTCGGGCCATAAGGCATCGTGCCATGGCTGGTTTCGATTTACGGCTTCTCCCAAATTGAAACCTCGGGGGACAATGCCAGCTTGTTTGGGCCGAAGAACCAAGGGAATAGAATTGAGCCGGTTGGCAGCGAACGAGCAGTTGTTCCGTTGAGGCCAGAGTTAAAGGAGGACAAAATGGCAAATGCAGATACTCAACCTTCACAGTCGATTGCCGCGCTTCTGGCGGATGTTGACGGCACCGTCGTCACAAAGGAAAAGGTGGTCACCGAGCGGGCAAAGCAGGCCTTGCAGAGCATGCGGGACCTTGGGCTTATTTTTACCGTTACGAGCGGCCGCCCGCCTCGCGGTATGCGCATGCTCGTTGAACCGCTGGGGTTGAAGATGCCGATGGCTGCTTTCAACGGTGGCGCCATCGTTCTTCCCGACCTCTCCGTGCTCGATGAGAAAACCGTGCCCGATTATCTCCTGCCAGCCATTATCGAGACGATTGAGTCAGAGGGGCTCGATGTCTGGCTTTATAGCGCGACCGATTGGTATCTTCGTGGCGACCGGACACCACGTGTCAACCGTGAGGCCTCTACCGTTCAGTTCGAGCCAACCATTGTTACCAATTTTGACCACGTGCTCAGTGGGATTGTGAAGATCGTCGGGGTCAGCGAAGACCACCCACGCGTAGCGGCATGCGAGGCAATCCTTCAGCAGGAGTTCGGGACTCAGGTGACCGCAGTCCGGTCGCAGCCTCACTACGTGGATGTGACCCATCCAGCGGCTAACAAAGGGAGCGTGATCGAACGGTTGTCACGATACTTGAAGATTCCAACGAAAAAGATCGCGACGATCGGCGATCAATTGAATGACGTGCTGATGTTTAAGCCGAGCGGCCTGAGCATCGCGATGGGGAATGCGAGCAAGGAAGTGCAGAGTCAGGCGATGGTTGTCACGACCTCGAATACAGATGAGGGTTTCGCCAGGGCCATTGAGGATTATATCATTCCGCGGGCCGAACCTCCGCAGGGCGCTGCGATCAAAGCGAATGGTCAGCTCAACCGACTGGGCCAGAGCCTCTGGTTGGACAATATCACGCGCGACCTGTTAACCGGCGGCACGCTCGAACACTATATCAACGAGTTGTCCGTGACGGGTCTTACTTCGAATCCGACCATCTTCGAGCAGGCGATCAAAAGCAGCACGGCCTACGATGCTGCCTTCCGCCAAAAGCGCAGCAAGGGGAGGTCGGCCGAAGAATTGTTCTTCGATATCGCGCTCGCTGACATCACGCGCGCCGCAGATCTGTTCCGGCCGATTTATGACAAGACGAACACCGTCGACGGGTGGGTTTCCCTCGAAGTGTCTCCTCTCTTAGCCTACGACGCAAAAAGCACGATTGCTGCCGCCAAAGATCTTTTTGCCCGGGCAAAGCGGCCCAACCTTTTTATTAAAATCCCGGGGACAAAGGAGGGACTGGTCGCAATTGAAGAAGCGATCTTCGCAGGTATTCCGGTTAACGTGACCCTGTTATTTTCCCGCGAGCATTATTTCGCGGCGGCTGAGGCATTTCTGAGCGGTATCGAACGCCGTATGGATGCAGGGCTTAATCCTAATGTCGCATCCGTCGCCTCCGTATTTATCAGCCGTTGGGACGGGGCGGTTGCCGGCAAGGTGCCGGACAACCTGAAAAACAAACTCGGTATCGCTCTCGCTCAACGCACCTACAAGGGGTATCGAACTCTTCTCAGTTCACGACGCTGGCAGCGCATCTATAATAAGGGCGCCCTGCCGCAACGATTGCTCTGGGCCAGCACCGGGGTCAAGGATCCGCTTGCTTCTGACGTTCTGTATATCAAAGCATTGGCAGCCCCTTTCACCGTGAACACGATGCCTGAGAAAACACTGCAGGCCCTCGCCCATCATGGGGATGTCTCGACCCTGATGCATGCGGACGGTGGAAACTGCGAAGAGGTGTTGTCGCAAGTTACTGCCGCAGGGATCGATCTGCACGCCCTGGCGGGGAAACTCCAAAAGGATGCCGCGGATTCATTTGTGAAGTCCTGGAATGAATTGATAGGGGTGATTGAGTCCAAGAGCGAAAGCCTTTCCAGATTTCAAGAGGTTTAGAATTGAGACATAAGGGTGAATGCTGAGGCCGGAGGAGGCTCAAAGTTGCGGCGCTTCGCAGGTGTTAAAGTTAGCAAAGACGGAGGTCAGGACTTGGCCGAACCTCCGTTCTGCTCAATTGAATCGGAAATGAATTTTTAAAATCACTTTATTTCGCTGCGGATGCGCCGGGAGCTTTCAAGATTTTCTCCAGCGTCTTGCGATGCCACTCTTCATTTTTCGGGAACTTCGCGTAGGTCTTGATGTCCGTCAGCATAGCGTCGTCGGGCTTGATTCCCGCCGTTTGCAGAATGGCATAATCCTGTAACGACTCCGCGAAAACTTCCCAACGGATCGAGTCCATCGGTTTTCCATCGGCTCCGGGATAGATCATGAATGGGTCACCATAAGGAATGCCCGGCCAACTCGCGTTGCTGGCGTCATGGAAAGGGTCGCCAATATTTTCCTGCTCCATCTTGTGCCAGTAATTAAAGCCCCAGTGCAGGAAGCCTTGCGCCCCTTGCCGATAAAAAACCATGCCGGACATGCGGATCTTCGGCAGCGGGGTGTCCAGGAAACGATTCAGCCATTCGCCTTGCGGCCCGCAACAGTAGTAAACCCAGTGCGGGATTTTCTCGTCGATATACTTTTGCGCGGAACTGACGATGGGAATGGGCATGTCGGTCAAGCCTTGGCGTCCATATTCAATATCACTGAGCGCATCCATCACTTTCATCCAGGGGGCGAGATCGCGCAGGACCTGGCGGGCGCGTTTGTAGTTCGTGATGTGCTGACCGGCGCCCGGTTCGTCGGAAAGATGAAAATAGGAATCGTTCAATACCTTTTCCTTCTCCAGGAAGTCGTGGAATTGCGGCAGGAATTGCTTCAGGAAGTTCGTAAACGTGTCGGAAAACCCGCTGATGTTCGGATCCCAGAGCATCACATAGTTGTCGCCTGCTTTCTTATAGGCGCGGACGGGATTCTCCACGCCCCAATAGATCCAGAGATGTGACCACTCGAACTTTTTGAACCCGAGTTCCTTGCTCATGTCGACGAAGCGCTTCACCAGCGTCCAATCGAATTCATATTTTCCCGGCTGCGGTTCGTTGATGATCAGGAGTTGGCAGGGCCGTTTGAAGGTTTCGCGGCGATCAAAGAAAATGGGGACATAAACCACGTCCGAGCCGTGCTCCAGCATGTCGCGCATCTGATCTTTAGTGATGTCCCACCAGCGTTGGTCCTCGAACATGCCGGTTTTGTAATAATCCCACGTCGCTTCCCCGCGCCACCAATGGATTACCGGAAAATCTTTACGCGGCTGCACCACCAGTTCGCTGATTTCGATCGCGACGGGCAGTTCGATCTTCTCGCCGTTGGCAATAGCCAGCTCCACCTTGAACTCGTGCAGGCCGGGTTTTGCGTCCGACGGAATGTTCAGCGTGATCCAGAACGAACGGCTTTCGTTCGGACCGGCATTGGCCCGCGTCATGGGCCAGAGAGGGTCGGGCACGAGGCCGGGAATTTTGCCGACGCCATCGAGTTCTTTATTCGACGTGTTGTAAGTGTGATGCCAGACCGGTGTGAATCCGACCAATCGCACCAGCGGTTTCAAATTTTCCGCACCGCTGACTTTGCAATCGACATAGAGCGCCTTCGTCGCGCGATTCTGCAAGCAAGCTTGAAACGCAATCTTGCTGTTGCGCGCCGCGAGGAGATGCAGGTTCGTCGATCCTGCTCCCGTGGCAGGGAAAATTCGTTTCAACGAGGTTTCCAGCCAAAAAGTGGCGACGGGTTTGCCGTTGGTTTGAACGGTGAGTGAGTTTTCCGCTTTGCTTTCTCCTCGTCCGGAGACGCTGAGGAAGAGCAGGTTCAATGCGATCAACAGAGCGGAGCCCGGCCTTAAGAAGTGTTGCAATAGAAGCTTCATGCTTTTGTTTGTTTACTATAGTTAGGTAATTTTGTTGACAAAAATGTCTCGGTTCTGACGAGATATGGCAAGAGTTTATTCGTGAAAAGTTCAACTACGCACCATTTGCAGAGAAAAGTTCAGGCGGTTTCTGTTCCGAAGAACGGTTTAACCTTTCGCAGTTTGTTTCTGCATGCATGGGATTTGTCGGAAGGTGGTGTGGAGAACGTGATGGGTTGGATGCGCGATGCCGGGCTCAACACGTTGTGTCTCGCGGGCACGTATCACAGTGGTTGGTTTCTGCATCCGCAAGCGCGGCAGCATCGGTCTTACCTGACGGAAGGGAGCGCGTTTTATTTTCATCCACAAAAGTCGCTCTATAAAAATATCAAGTTACAACCGCAGGTCGCGAAGTTGTGCGCGAAAAAGGATTGGTTCGCGGAAGCGGGGCGGCGAGTGGATCGTTATGGACTGCGATTGGTTTCCTGGACGATTGGAACCCACAATACGCGATTGGGGCTGGCCCACCCGGAACTGACGCAACAAAACGTATACGGCGATCGGTTGCCGCACGCGCTCTGTCCGGCGAACCCGGATGTGCGCCGCTACCTCAAGGCGTTATGCCGCGATCTCGCCACGAATCATCCGCTCTGGGGCATGCAACTGGAGTCGTTTGGCTGGATGAGTTTTGCGCATGGCCATCATCACGAACGGGATCTGGTTGGGCTGACGCCGCTGGAACAGGAACTGATGGGATTGTGCGTCTGCTCCGCTTGTGTGCGTGAAGCCACAAAAGCGGCGCACGTTGAAATGGGCCGGGTGAAAGAAATTATAAAGGGCACTCTCGATGCAGCCTTTCGCGAAGCACCGGATCGTCCAAAGAACCATCTTCAGTCCATGGCGGAGATGGAATCGAAGTCGAAGGATTTGAAAAAATTCAATGTCTGGCGCCGCCTCTTCGTGCATGAGCTCGTCGCGGAAATAAAAAGCGAATCATTGCGTGGAACAGAGTGTCGTTTGTTACTGCAAAGCGGTTTCGATCCCGAGTTGGCCGATGTGGTGGATGGCTTTGCCTGTGGCGCTTATCAGAAGACAGCACAGGAAACTTTGGCGAGTTGTCGAACTGGAAGCAGCGTTTTGCCACGGGACTGGCCCGGGCTGATGCAATGCTTTATCCAACTGGGAATGGGAGTTCCGAAGAGCGAACAGCAGTTGCGGGAAATTATTCGTGCTGTTCGCGTGGGTGGCTGCAACGGCATTAACTTTTACAATCGTTCCGAAGCGCCTCCAAAAATGTTGCAGTGGCTGAAGAACGTTTTGCCCAACGAAATAAATTAAGAAGTTCTCTTGTGAAAATTACCGAGATTCGAACCTATCCGATCACGCTGACCGTCAAGCCGGAGTTCTACATTGTTTCCTCCGCCGGAGCACACGCGCTGTCGCGTTATGTGATCCTCGCCATCCATACCGACGAAGGATTAGTGGGGTGGGGCGAGGCGACCGTTGTTCCGCTCTGGAGCGGTGAAACCCAGGGGGGAGCCAAGGCCTTGATCCAGGATTATTTCGCGCCATTGCTCAAGGGCCGCGATCCTTCCGACTACGAATCGCTTATTCAAGAAATGGATCTGGCCGCGCTGGACAATCATTTCACCAAAGCGGCGGTGGAGATGGCGTTGCTCGATCTGGCCGGCAAGAAAATGAAGATGCCTATCCATAATTTATTGGGAGGCGCTAAGAACCCTTTGCAAATCCCGATCAAGTTCAGCATCGGTTTGCGCGAACCGGAAGATGCCGCGTCGATTGCCGCGACCAAAGTCAAAGAAGGTTTCACCGCGATAAAATTAAAAGTCGGACCCGATCCAGAGAAAGATTTGTTGCGCGTTCGTCTCGTCCGAGAAGCCATCGGAAAAAATATAAAGTTAAATGTGGATACCAATGGCGGTTGGACCGTGGCGCAAGCGATTCGGGAGATTCCGCGCTATGAGAAGTACGATCTCGCGTATGTGGAGCAGCCGACACCGCGGTGGGACATCGACGGACTGGCAGAAGTTCGAGCCGCCACCGGAGTGAAGATCATGGCGGACGAAGGCGTTTTCTCAGTCTGGGAAGCCGAGGAGGTTATCCGCAAGAAAGCCGCCGACCTGATCAGTATTTATCCAGGAAAGAACGGCGGTATTTTGAAAGCACAGAAGATTTGCCAGTTGGCCGAGGAAGCCGGGCTTGGTTGCCATCTCGGCTCGAATCTGGAATGGGACATCGGCACCGCCGCGATGTGTCATCTCGCCGTCGCCAGTAAGAATGTTCCCGTGACTACTTTCCCCGTGGATATTTTAGGCCCGCTTTATTACGCCGTTCATCCGTGCTCGAAACCGATCTGCTTTGAGAAAGGACGTGTCTTTGTTCCGACCGGTCCGGGACTGGGCGTGGAGATCAACGAGGAAGAAATCGTGGCTTTGTCTTCCGCCAAGCAAAGGAGTTTTTAATGATCGTCGATTGTCATACGCATATTTTTGAGTATCCGGGCCACATCTCGGAGGAGTTCGCCGCTGAGGCCAATGCTCGTTCCCGGGGCAAGCCAATGGACTTGCATGTGCCTCCGGAACGACATCGGCGCGCCATGCAAAAAGTGGACAAGGCGATTGTCTTCGGGATGCGCGCTTTTCATTGCGGCATCATTAGTCCCAACGAATACATCGCCGATTACGTGAAGACGCAGCCGGACAAGTTAATCGGTTTCGCGGCCGTCGATCCCATGCAAGACAACGTGCGAGAGACATTGGACCACGCCATTGACGACCTGAAGTTGCGTGGGGTGAAGCTGGGTCCGATTTACCAGAACATCCATCCGCTGGATGAACGCATGATGCCGGTCTATGAATTCTGCGAGAAACGGAACCTGCCGATCCTGATTCATCAAGGCACCACGTTTCCGCAGAAAGCGCCACTGAAGTATTCACTCCCCATTTTGTTGGAAGATGTGGCGATGCAGTTTCCGAAATTAAAAATGGTTATCGCCCACATGGGGCATCCGTGGATCGATGAAACCATCGTGCTGATTCGCAAGCAGCCGAACTTTTACGCGGACATTTCGGCTCTGCATTATCGTCCCTGGCAGTTTTACAATGCGCTGATCAGCGCCAAAGAGTATGGAGTTTTGAAGAAGTTGTTGTTCGGTTCGGATTTTCCATTTACCACGCCGGACGCAACGATCGATGCGTTGCAGAACTTCAATCGCATGGCGGAAGGCACCAATCTGCCAACATTGGCCGCAGAAGAAATTGAACAATTGATTCACAGCCCCACACTGGAATTACTGGAACTCGCATGAACCGTTTAAAAGAGAGAGTGGCCATTGTAACTGGCGCCGCCCAGGGCATCGGACAGGCGATCAGTCAGGTCTTCGCCGAAGAAGGGGCGTGGGTGCTCGTCACCGACATCGATGCGGAAGGCGCTGAGAAAACGGCCGACGCGATTCGTCGTGCCGGGGGACAAGCGGAATCGTGTCGCGTGGACATTGGAAGTCTGGACGAAATTCAGCGCGCCGCGAAAATAGCCTCCCACAAGTTTGGCCGCATTGATGTGCTCTGCAACAACGCGGCCTACATCGGCAAGTGGCACGATGTTCTCAACGCTACGGATGAAGAATGGAATGGCTGTTTGAACGCCACGATTCTCGGGACGCAACGTTTCACGCAGGCGGTGTTGCCGTGGATGATTCCGCAGAAGCGCGGCTCGGTTATCATCACCTCGTCGATTCAAGGGATGGTTGGTTGCGCTAATTCCGTCAGTTACACCACGGTCAAGGCCGGGCTGATCGGTTTTGCCAAAAGTGCGGCGTGCGACTACGGCAAACACAACATTCGAGTGAACGCCATTTGCCCCGGACCGATCAAAGTTGGTTATTCACCCAAACCGGGCGAGCCGGGACATACCTATCAGATCAACAACACCTTTCTGGGCCGCGTGGGAGTTCCCCGTGAAGTCGGTTACGCCGCTCTATTTCTGGCATCGGACGAATCGTCTTATGTCACCGGCGCGGTTCTGCCGGTGGATGGTGGATGGACGGCGATGTAAGCCATTGTTCAAGAGAACTTCACATTTTTTGGGAGACGGAAAACGAAAAATAATATGACAGAGCAAATCTCACTGCCGTTTGGCTATCTTCTCCTCATGGCGGCCCTGGTCGGTTTTGGGATGCTCGGCATCTTTCACAAGGTGGCGGATCATCCGCAGTGTCGGCCTAAGATGATCGCAGTCGTCCTGCTCTTCTGGGGCGCGGTTCTCACCACGCTCTACACCCTTTTTTTTAATGAGAAAGGACTGATGTTTCCGCCAGGAGTTCTCCTTTACGGTTCGCTGGGAGGAACGATTGCGGCGGCGGCTTTGTTCGTGTTCCAAACGGGTTTGAAGTTCGGAAAGATTTCCACCAGTTGGCTCATCATCAACCTCTCCATGAGTGTTCCGATTTCTCTCTCCATCTTTTTCTTCGGTGAGAAACTCAGCCTGGGCAAGTGCATCGGAGTGCTTCTGGTCTTCGCCGCGATTGTCATGATGTGGTGGGATAAGAAGATCGACCTCGATAAATCAATCCAGCCGAATGCGAAAGTCGATAAATCGAAATGGCTTCCGCTGATGCTGCTCTCTTTCCTGGGTAATGGACTTGCGGCTTCGAGTCAGAAACTGCTCGTGGAGTCCGGTAATGGAGATTACGTCTGGCAATTTTACATCGTCCTCTATTTGTCAGGATTTCTGTTGATGTCGCTACTCAGTGTGATGCGGGAACCATGGCCGAATCGCCGTGAATTAACGACCGGTCTGGTGATGGCTGTTTGCAGCGTTATTGGAAATGTCTCCATTACAATGGCTCTCACGCGCGTCCCGGGAGCTGTCGCTTATCCCGTGGGAAATGGAGGCAGTCTGACTTTAGTTGTTTTGGCCGGAGTGCTCTTCTTCCGTGAGAAAATTCATCGCGTGGGAATTGCCGGGATCGTCTGCGGGATTGGGGCCATTCTTATTTTAATCATGGCGTAATACCGGGGAACCCTTTCCTAAATATAAATCGGGCTCGACGATGGCCTGAAAGTACCGCGGAAGGCATCGCACAAAGCGGGCTTTTTTGTTGAACGATTCCGTCCCAACCCTCGCGTTCTTTTAAATTCTTTGACGTGGCCGCAACTTTCTCTATCTTTCCGTGTTTCTTAAAGCAGAACCAATTCAGTGAATGGCGTTTGTATCGATAAAAAATCTTTTGGCGCAAAATGCGCTGGCGACCCCCGAGCAGTTCGACGAATGGAATAAAGCATGGCGCGTGGCCATAGAAAACGGCTCGCAGGAACCGTTGATCAGCTTTATTTGTCGCGAAAAGGGTGTGCCGGAAGAGGCTTTCCTCCAGACCTTGGCGAAGACGCTGGGCTGGCCTTTCATTGAATTAAAGAAGCATGAAGTTGCGCCCGAAGCTCGTGCGAAAATTTCCACCAAGGTCGCTTTTCAATACACGGTTCTCCCCACCAAGTTCGAGAACGGCACCCTGGAAGTCACGGTCAGCAACCCGTTCGATGCCGCCATGTTGAGCGCGGTGCAATTTGATGCCCGCTGCCCGCTGCAATTTGCCCTGGCGCCGCGCGGAGAAATCGACAAATCGCTGAAGAAGTACTACGGCGTCGGCGCAGAAACCCTCGATGAATTGTCCAAGGACGAAGAGCCGATGGAGCTGTTCGTTGATGACAAGGAAATTACGGAAGGGGATCAGGAAGCGAGCGTCATCAAGTTCGTCAATCAGATCATCTGGGAAGCTTTTAAGGATCGCGCGACGGATATTCATTTTGAACCAGCGGAAGATGAGTTGCGGATTCGTTATCGTATTGACGGTATTTTGCACCAGACCCCGATGCCTCCGCAGTTGAAGCGTTATCAAGCCTCGTTGATTTCCCGTATCAAAGTCATGTCCGGGATGAACATTGCGGAAAAGCGCCTGCCGCAGGACGGTCGTATCAATGTTCGGATCAAAGGCGAAGAAATCGATATTCGCGTTTCCACGGTGCCAACGGTTTATGGCGAAAGCGTTTCTCTTCGTTTGCTGACCCGCGGAAAGATCTTTCTCAGCCTGGAAAAGCTTGGTTTCTCGGCCGCGGAAGAAGCGGGAATTCGGGAAATCATCATCAAGCCTCACGGCATTCTGCTCGTGACGGGGCCGACGGGTTCCGGAAAATCTACTTCACTTTACGCTTTTCTCAGCACGATCAATTCGATCCAAAAACGAATCATCACCATTGAGGAACCGGTTGAATATGAATTGAAAGGCATCAACCAGATTGCCGTTCGTTCTGATATTGGACTGACCTTCGCGATGGGGCTGCGCCACATTTTGCGCCAGGACCCGAATGTGATCATGGTTGGGGAAATTCGCGATTTGGAAACGGCCGAAATTGCCATCCGCGCGGCGCTCACAGGTCACTTGGTCTTCAGTACCTTACATACGAACGATGCGCCGAGCGCATTTACCCGTTTGATCGACATGGGCATCGAGCCATTTCTCGTGGCGTCATCGGTTGAAGCCGTCATGGCGCAACGCCTTGTCCGCACGATTTGTCCGCATTGCCGGACCGAGATCAAAGTGCAGAAAGATTACTTGCGGAAGATCGGTTTCCCTGCCGACGAAATCGACAGCGCGCATTTTTACAAGGGCGCAGGTTGCGAAGAGTGCCGCCAGTTGGGTTATCAAGGCCGCAAAGGTATTTATGAATTGCTCTTTATCAACGAATCGATTCGTCCGTTGATTTTACAACGCGCGGCTGCTTCCACCATTGCGCAAAAGGCGATTGAAAATGGCATGAGGAGCCTTCGCACTGACGGTTGGAACAAGGTGAAAGCGGGCGAAACGACGATTGAAGAGGTTTTGCGCGTCACGCAAACCGAGGAACATCTCAAATCGCTGGTGGACGACAGCAAAACGGGTATCTGGACGAAAGGCTGAAATGGCGCGCTGGAATTATGCAAATGTTTTGAGCGCTGGCGGGGAAGCCCGCCGCCTGTGGCAGTTTTCTCCCAACGATCAATTTAAGTTATCCCGGGAATACACGGCTCGAAACGGCGAAGCACTGCCGCCGAATCTGGGCGGCAAAAGCTGGCGATCTCTCTGGCAGCCGAAGCTCAACATTGCATGGTTACCGGTGGAAAAAGTTTTCCTGCGCGTGGTGCAACTTCCCATTGCCGAATTCGCTGAGACAGTTTCGATGGTTGAATTCCAATTGGAAAAATTGTCTCCGTTGCCGGTGGGACAAATGGTCTGGACGATCGAGGTGATGCCCAAGCGCGAGGAAGGCCTGCAGAGCGTCATCATTGTCATTGTTTCGCGAAGTCTGGTTGAAGAATTTCTTGGTAAACTAGAAGGGCAGGGTTACCTCGCTGATCGCTTGGAACTGCCAATTCTGGATCAACTGCTGGCGACACAAGTCAACGAGGATGGTGTCTGGATTTACCCGGGGGAGGCAGACTCCTCTACCTCGCTGGTGACGTGGTGGTACGGTGGCATCCTCCGCAATGTCACATTGCTTTCATGGAATAACGGACCAGATCCGGTTCGTTTGAAAGAGCAACTTTCTCAAATGGCATGGGCAGGCGAGTTGGAAGGATGGCTAACAACATCGCCCCGATGGCATCTTGTAGCGGACGCGGCTCGAGCGACACAGTGGGAACCATTGCTGAATGAAATAGCGGGGGAAAGCGTTCAATTGATCGCGCCGATTGCACCTGCGCAACTGGCGGCAATGAGCGCCAAAAGGGCGGTGGGTGCGAGTGCTCGCGGAGTTAACTTACTGCCTTCCGAGTTTTCGGAGCGATATCGACAACAATTTATTGATCGTCTATGGATGCGTGGATTGTTCGCGACCGTGGGGATCTACTTGGTTGGTTTGATCATTTATTTCGCTGCTTTGATGGTCTTGAACTTTCAATTTAATCGCGTTCAGGTGGAAGTTGCCGGGTTAAGTCAGCAGTACACAAATACGATGCAACTGGCACAACGGGTGGCTGTCTTGCAGGAACAAGCGAATTTGAAATTTGGAGGTTTGGATTGTTGGAAAACCATTTCGGATTTGTTGCCCGAAGAACTGGGCTTGACCTCTTTTAATTTTCAGGGAGGCAAAACCATGATGCTCAATGGAACTGTCGCCCAGGAGCATTTAGGTAAACTGGTTGATTATTATGAAAATGTCGGTAAGGCCTCGGTCAATGGATTGCCCTTGAGTCTGCGCCCACTTTCTACCCCAGCCGCGCGGCCTAACGCGAGCGGAGTTCCAACCATTTACTGGAGCTTTTCCGCGAGCATCGGCACCACAGAAAAATGAACAATAGCTTCCTACAACATCTTCGTCCGATGGAGCGGCGCATTGTTATCGGCGCTGCGATTATTGTTTTCATTGTCATCAACGTGGTTTGGGTTCGGCCTCATTTCAAAGACTGGAGCAGGGTGCAACTGGAATTTGCCAATGCCCGAACCGCTCTGGCCAAATACAAAACGGAGATTGCTCGTCGTTCTGAATACGAAAAACAGCAGAAATCTTTGGAAGAAACATCCGGCGGAGGACTTTTGCCGGAAGAAATGGCGGTGCAATTGCGCCGCATTATTCAAAATCAGGCCACGCAAAGCGGCTTTGTTCCCACTATCAATGAATTGCCTCGGCGACAAACCATGGCCGACAAATTTTTTGACGAACAATCAGTTCGCGTAAGCTATATCGCTGGAGAGCCGGAATTGGTGGATTTTCTCTACAATATCAGCAAAGACCGCTCGATGATCCGTGTGAAAGATCTTACGGTTCGTCCGGATGGCGCGTTGCAAAAGTTGCAGGGTGAAATCACTCTGACGGCTAGCTATCAGAAAAAGACGGCGGCGAGAGCAGTGCCAGGAACAGGAACAAAAACAGTGGTTCCTCCGAAAACAACCACACCTCCGGCCAAACCTGCGCCAGCCAAATCCGCGCCCCCAAAATCTCCTAAACCCAGTTCAGCCGACGTGGAAAAATGAAAAGCCAACTTAGATTTATGGTGAAAACAATCTCTTCACTGCTGCTTCTGGCAGTTGTCCAGCCGTTAATAGCTGCGCAACCGGTTAACACTGTCACCAACACCAACGCCAAAACCAATGTTGTTACGACCGGGCGGCAGGTCACTCCGCCGTCTGTGATTACTCCATCGGCTGTTCGTTCGACTCCCTCCGGGACGAATGTTGGAGCGCGAATTGTCTCAGGAACAAACGTGACAGGAACCGTATCCGTTCCGCCTGCGCCAGCTCCGAAATTAAATGTTCCTCCGTCTCCAGCGCCAGCTGTGCCTACCATTCCGGCTGTGCCTCCAACCGTGCCGCCGGTGGCCGCTGCTCCGGTTAAAACCAGTAAGCCCGAAAAAGCTGAAGAAATGGTGCCTTTGATCAATTTCGACAACATGCCCTTGGCGCAGGTTTTGGATTTTTATTCAGAGCTGGTAGGACGCACCATCCTTCGCGCTTCCAGTTTGCCTATCACCACTTTCATCAATCTCAAATCCCGCGGCCCATTGACCAAGTCCGAAGCAATCACCGCGCTGGAAACCGTCATGGCGATGAATGGCATTACCGTCGTGCCAATTGGCGACAAATTCATGAAGATCCTTCAAGAAGGCACTGCGGGCCAGGCGGGTGGAGAATTCAATAAGGCGGATCACAATGATTTGCCGGATTCAGGAAAATTTGTGACGCAAATCGTGCAATTGAAATCCCTTCCGGCGCAGGACGCCATTGGAGCTATCCAGGCATTTGCAAAAACCGCTGGTGCTATCATTCCGATTCCAGGAACCCAGACATTGGTGCTTCGCGATTATTCTGAAAATGTTAAGCGGATGATGGAAATGATCGAAAAAATCGATGTGGTTGGTGAACTGGTAATCAAACCCGAAGTTATTCCGATCAAATACGCATTGGCTGGTGATATTGCGCAGGTATTGGGCAGCCTGACGTCGAGCGGTCCTGGATTATCTGTTGGGCGAAATAGCCGGGGCGGACTTTCCAGTACTGGCACAGGATCAACCCTTGGTGGATCAACTACTGGAACCTATCCGGGCCAGCAGAATCCTAACCCCAATCCGACAGGTGCGACTGGTTCCCCTTCTTCCAGCCGAAGCTCCTTTCAAAATCGTCTTAGCCAGATTGTAAATCGCGCTGCCAGTGCTGGTGACTTTCAAATTCTTGGCGAAGCAAAAATCATTGCCGATGAACGAACGAACTCCCTTCTTATTTTTGCCAATCAGCAGGACATGATCATGATCAAGACGATCATTGATCAATTGGATGTGGTGCTAGCCCAGGTTTTAATCGAAGCCATCATCATGGAAGTTTCACTCGGTGATGAGAAAAAGGTGGGCGTCAGCTATATCCAACAACCTAAAAAACTTGGCGGCAATGTCTCTGGTGCCGGTGGTGTTCTTAACGGGCAACAATTTCTCAATCCCTTGGTGGGCAGCCTCCTGGCTGGGTCAACGAATACCGGTCCTATTGTTCCCTCGGGTCTGCCTGGTGGTTTCAGCTACTTCACCACCATTGGAGATAGTTTTAGTGTTGCTCTTGCTGCCACCGCCTCGGATAGCAGGGTAAATGTTCTTTCCCGGCCTCGGATTCAGACCTCCCATGCCGTCGAAGCGACTCTATTCATCGGCGATACCATTCCATATGTCACTGGAACCTATTTTGGAGGAGTCAACGGTCAGGCTAGCTCGCAATACCAACAGAAAGAAGTCGGTATTAAGTTGAACGTCCTTCCGCTGATTAATCCGGATGGGCTCGTTGTCATGGATATTTCGCAGAGCATCGAAGCAATTGGTGACTTTGTGACCATTGATAATAATCAGGTGCCTAGAACTACCAAACGGGAAGCGACAGCCAAAGTCGCCGTGCGCGACCGCGAAACCATTATTTTGGGCGGCTTTATTACCACGGAAAAACGGAAGAGCACGTCAGGGATTCCTTACTTGAAGGACATTCCTTATCTTGGCGCCGCCTTTCGTTCGAAGAATGATGGGCCGAATCGCCGGGTTGAATTGATGGTTTTCCTCCGACCAACCGTGCTTCCTACGCCTGAAACCGCCGCCGTTCTGGCCACCGAAGAACGTGGAAATTTGCCCGGTCTGAAGATCGGCGAGTTTGAAGCCCGCGAAGAAGAACGTCGCCGCAACGAGCAGGTTGATGCTGAAATGCGCAAACGGCTCGGTTTGAAAGATCCGAAGAAAAAAGGGAACTAATTCCCTTCGGTGCCTGTGATCTTCGAAAACCCTCGTTTGTCCGATGGGTTTTCCCCAAAAAGAATTCTGATCATTCGCGGTGGAGCCATTGGCGATTTCATTTTAACGCTTCCGGTTCTCGCGGCTCTGCGAGGGAAATTCCCCGACGCACAACTCTACCTCCTTGGTTATCCGGTTGTTGCCAATCTGGCGGTGGCTTTCGGCAGGGTTGATGGACTGCGCCCCATCGAATCCCCCTCATTGAGTCGCTTTTTTACCTCCGACGAATCTCTGGATGCCGAGTGGACTTCATATTTTTCGAGCTTCAACGTGATTATTTCCTACCTCTACGATCCTGATGAAACCTTCCGAAAAAATGTAAATCGCTGTTCACATGCGCAATTTATTGCCGCCCCGCATCGCCCCAATGAAAATGAAAGCATTCACGCGACAGAGGTGTTTCTAAAACCGTTGGCAACTCTGGGAATTGTGGAGGCTGATCCTGTTCCCCGCCTGTCACTCGACCTTCGACCTTCGCCACTCGACATGGTTTTGGCTTTTCATCCCGGCAGCGGAAGCGAACGAAAGAATTGGCCCGAAGCAAACTGGTCTGAATTTCTGCAACGACTCGCGAAAAATATAAACACTTCAATACTGCTCGTCGGTGGCGAAGCAGAAGGAGAAAAGTTAAATCGCCTCGCCGCGAAGCTTCCAAAAGGAAAGGTGGAGGTTGCTCAAAATCTGCCGCTCACGGAACTGGCGCGAAAGCTTCAAGGCTGTTCTTTTTTTGTCGGACACGATTCAGGAATCTCTCATCTGGCCGCTGCGATTGGTTTGCCCGGCCTTATTCTATGGGGGCAAACGAACGAGAGAATCTGGCGGCCGTGCAAAGAAAAAATGAGAATACTTCAATATTCCGGTGGTCTTTCCAGTCTGCCCGTGGATCGAGTGATGACAGAAATTATCTCCCTGGTGGAAGTGTCTCGTAAGAGCACCGCGGGATAAAAAAAGCCGTGCTCTCACGAGACGCGGCGACGAAAGATTGTAAACCTATCTCAGGAAGGCTTCATGCAATCCGCCGTCCACAGTGATGACCTGGCCAGTCGTCTTGCTCAATCGTTGCGTCACCAGGAGAAAGAACGCCTCCGCTTGATCAGCCGGAGTGATCGGGCTCTTCGTTAAAGTGCGATCCGCATAAAATTTCGCCAGCTTCGTCACCAGCGAATCAGTCGCTTCGTCGTCTTTGTAGGGAATGTTGTATTTCGCGAGTGAACCAATCACGCGATCGCGTGGGAACATCGCGCTCCCTTGCACAACGGTCGCGGGAGCCACCGCGTTAACCCGCACCAGCGGTGACAATTCGATGGCAAGTTCGCGCGTCAGATGATTCGCCGCCGCCTTGGAGCAGTCGTAAGCAACACTTCCTTTCTTGGCTACAGCAGCGTTGGCGCTGGTGGTCAGCACCAGATTGCCGGTCAAACCTTGCTCTTTCCACGTCTTGAAAGCTTCGTCGCCGACGATGTAAGCGCCGGTAACGTTGACCCCAAATGTGAAGGCCCATTTGTCATCTGGAATGTGGCCCGTCGTATCGCTCGGCCAGAACACGCCAGCAGTGACACAAATCGAATCGAAGCCACCGTATGCGATCGCAACCTGATCCAGCATGACGCGAACACTCGCGCGATCGGTGATGTTGCACGCCAGCCCGATGGCTAGTCCGCAGTTGGAAATGCCGGTTCCTGCGACACCAATGCCCAATCCATATTTGTCAGTGATTTCTTTCGCCGTCGCTTCCGCTGCATCTGCTTTCATATCGACACAAACGATATGCGCCCCTTCTTTGACGAGACGATGCGCCACTTCTTTGCCGATGCCCGAACCCGCGCCGACCACCACAACCACTTGTCGCGCCAATTCTTTTTCGGCGGGCATGCGCTTCAATTTTGCTTCTTCAAGCAACCAGTATTCGATGTCGAAAGCTTCCTGTTGGGGGAGCGCGATATATTTATCGATGGCTTCGGAACCGCGCATGACCTCCACGGCGCAATTGTAAAATTCTGCGGTAACGCGCGACTCACTCTTGTCCTTCCCCCACGCAATCATGCCGAGACCGGGAACCAGAATGACCGTCGGATTTGGATCACGCATCGCCGGAGAATTCGGGCGTTTGCAGCGATTGTAATAATCCGCGTAATCGGCGCGGTATTTCTTCAGGCCGTCGCTCAATTTTGCTTTCAGGGCTGCGACAAAATTATCGAGCGAGCTTTCGCTGTTATCTTTCAGCGCGTCTTTTTCCAGCGGGACATAGAGTGGCTTGATCTTGGTGCGTAGGAAATGGTCCGGGCAACTTGTACCGAGTTCCGCCAGACGTTCGGCATCTTTGGAATTTACAAAACGAAGAATCTTCTCGTCGTCCTGAATGGTGCCGATAAAGCGTTTCTGCTGACCGACCTGTCCACGCAGCCAAGGCAGGATTTTCGCAAACACTTTTCGGCGCGTTTCTTCCATCATGGTGTTATGAATCGCTCCACCGAAAGCCGCATTGTCGCCGCCTTTCTTCACATATTGCGTCTCGATATATTGCGCGGCGCGGTCGATCAATTCGAGTGACAGAAAATAACAATCCCTGTCGTCATTTGCCCAATTGATGAGGCCGTGCTGGCCCATCATGATCCCTTTGGCGTTAGGATTTTCTTTGCAAATCTTCTGCATTTCCAGGCCAAGCTCAAAACCGGGTCGCAACCAGGGGGTATGAATCACGTCATCGCCATAAATCTCCTTCGTCAGCTTGATCGAGTTGGCGCAAGCAGCCACCGAAATGGCGGCATTCGGATGGGTGTGGTCTACATGCCTGGCCGGGATAAAAGAATGCAACGGTGTGTCAATCGAGGAAGCGCGCGGATTCAAATTAAAGGTGCAATGATTATACATGCCCACCATGTCATCTTCGGCTTGCGACTTCGGACCTTTCTGCGGGTAGCTGGCGTAAACCTTTTGCAGAGAGATGAGCTTGTCCTGATAAAGGGAGGAGAAATTTTCTTTGGTGGAAGTCCGCAAATCGCCTCCGGAACCTTTCACCCAAAGCACTTCGACCGACTGCTTGGTGAGCGGGTCGGTTTCCGTGAGTTTGGCGGAAGTGTTGCCGCCGCCGGTGTTGGTGATGCGTTGATCACTGCCGAGTTTATTGGAGCGATAGATCAGCCGGGCAGCGGGATCGAGCTTGGCGACTTCGGCATCGTTCCAGAGGTTGTTGACGTATTTGAAATTCTTGTCGGACATAGCGAAAGTAAATTGAACAACTTGGCGGAAGCATTCAAGGAACTTGCGTCTAAAAAAGATGGAGGTTTTGTCCAAAGTTGTTTCTTCGGTGGTTGCCATGATGATCATGACCCATTCATATTTTGCCGATCTGGTGAAACCTAAGAAATACTGTCATGTAGCCCTTTGCGTGGATGCCTCCCGAAATTATGGACGCGGCATCCTCCAAGGCGTGGCTGAATACATTGAAACCCACGCGCCCTGGTCGTTGTTCATCGATCCGCAGGCACCTGGCAGTTATTCCGAAGACTGGTTGAAACACTGGCAGGGAGACGGCATTTTAATTCACATTGAGAATCCACTGGTGGCCCAACATCTACGACGTTCCTCCATTCCCGTGGTGGAGGTTTCCGCGCATCGACTTGACTTGAAATTGCCTCAAGTCGGCAACGACGATGTTTCTATCGGACGGTTGGCCGCGGAACATTTGCTGGAGCGTAAATTCAGGTCCTTCGCTTTTAGCGGTTATCCAGATGAGCCCTGGTCTGATCTTCGCGAATCTGGATTTGCTCAGGCCATCGGCAAAAGCGGCTTCACCCATCAATCCTTTCTCTGCGCTCATCGTCCCAAAACTTTGGCCGAAGGCGAAGGTGTGCAAAAGCAATTGACCGACTGGATTGCTCAATTACCGAAACCGGTTGGGCTCATGGCCTGCAGTGATCGGCATGCCCAACGAATCCTGGATGCCTGCCGTCGTGCGAACATCGCGGTACCGGAAGAAATTGCGGTGATCGGCGTGAACAATGACGAAGAACTTTGCCGTCTTTCGAATCCGCCGCTGACCAGCGTTATCAGCCACCCTAAAAAAATTGGCTACGAATCCGCCGCTCTGCTGGATCGGATCATGTCAGGAAAAATCAAGCGCGAGAAAATTACTCCTCTCCTGATTCCTCCCGTTGCCATTGCGACACGAAGATCAACCGATGTCACCGCGATCGACGATAAACTGGTCGCCGAAGCGGTGCGTTTTATTCGGGAACATGCGTGCGATGGGGTCGGGATAGATAAACTGCCGGCGAAGCTGGGCGTTTCCCGCGCAGCCTTCTACAAGCGTTTTCGGGGTGGATTGGGGCGTTCTCCGCATCAGGAGGTTTTGCGCCTGCAATTGAATCGGGTGAAGAATCTTCTGGCGCAAACGAATCTTTCCGTGGAAAAAATTGCCGGACTGGCGGGATTTAAGCATCCCGAATATCTGGGAGTCGCATTTCGACGCGAGACTGGAAAGAGTCCGGGACAATATCGCCGCGAATTGCGTTCGACGTAACAACCGGTAGTTCCAGCGGTTGCGAGATAATTCCGTTTCATGTGGTTGATTAACTTAATTTTAAATATCGCCTGTCTGCTGCTGTGGTTGAAATGGCGAGAGAAGGGGCGGGATGCATTCATGCCGGGAATCTCACTGGTGACGACCTTGAAAAAGGCGACTCCCCGCTATTCTCCGACGCTATTTTTGCTCACCTTGTTGGGACTGCTGACGTTGCGTCCGATTCTTTATTGGCAACTTGGAGCGGCTTTGAACTGGACGCCAAAGATTCCTCTCGGAGTGATTTCGCTGCCGTTCCGGAGCGATTATTTCGGACGTATTTTCCTTTTTTCATTCTTCAGCTTCGGCGCGACCCTGACTGTGTTCTACTTAACTTTGATTTTGCTGTCGGTGATGAGTAGTGAAAGCGCTAATGCCGATCCGGTGAGAAACTTTATCCGGCTACAGTTGGGAAATCTGGATCTGCTTCCGAACGTTTTGAAAGTGATTCTGCCCGGGTTCCTGATGCTTTTGCTTTGGTGTTTCTTGAGTAAGCCGTTGGCCGCCCTTGGCAGTCTGCCCGCGCCGAAATCTTTCCTCCACATTGTCGAACAGGGCGGCGTCATCGCGATAGGCATTTATATTTTTTGGAAGCACGTGATCGTCGCTGTTTTGCTTTTCTATCTGTTGAACAGCTACATTTACTTCGGCAACTGGGCTTTTCTGACCTTCATTGATAATACCGCGCGAGGTTTTCTAAAACTGATTGCCTGGGTACCGTTGCGTCTGGGAAGAATCGATTTCGCGCCGGTCGTCGGGATTGGCGTTGTTAGTCTGGTGGCGGAACTGGTGGGGAGGGGATTGGTCTGGCTCTATCAAAGGCTTCCTCTTTAAGCGTTTGAATTCCTAAAATAAAAAGACGCCTCGAGTGGAGGCGTCTTGAAATCTCACCTTCGTCGGAAAATTACATCATCTTCAGAAGTGTATCCGCCATTTCGCTCGGCGTGACGGAAATGCCGATGCCTGCATCTTTGAACGCTTCGATCTTCGCGGCGGCAGTTCCTTTTCCACCGCTGACGATGGCTCCAGCGTGGCCCATGCGACGTCCGGGAGGCGCTGTGGCTCCAGCGATGAATCCAGCGACCGGTTTCTTGCAGTTCTTTTTGATCCATTCCGCGGCTTCTTCTTCACCGCTGCCGCCGATTTCGCCGATCATGATGATGCCAGTGGTTTCTGGATCATCGTTGAATAATTTGATGACGTCCAAGTGGGAAGTGCCATTGACAGGATCGCCGCCAATGCCGACGCACGTCGATTGGCCAACACCACGGCAGGTCAATTGCCAGACCGCTTCATAAGTCAACGTGCCGCTGCGGGAAACGACCCCGATGTTCCCTTTTTTATGAATGTAACCGGGTGCAATGCCGATACGGCAACCGCCGTGGGAATCTTTGCCTTCGCCCGGCGTAACGATGCCGGGACAATTCGGTCCGATCAGCCGCGTTTTCTTGCCTTCCATGGCGCGTTTCACTTTGACCATGTCATTGACGGGAATGCCTTCGGTAATGCAAACGGCCAAAGCGAGGCCAGCATCGACCCCTTCGAGAATGGCGTCGGCGGCGAACGGTGGGGGAACAAAAATAGCGGAAGCCGTTGCGCCGGTTTGTTTCATCGCATCAGCCACGGTGTCAAAGATCGGAACCTTTTTCCCCGCGTGTTCAAAGAACTGGCCGCCTTTGCCGGGCGTGACGCCCGCGACAATTTGCGATCCGTATTCGATGGAGAGTTGGGTGTGACGAGCGCCAAAGCTGCCGGTAATGCCTTGGACGAGAACTTTAGTTTGTGGGGTTACGAGAATAGACATGGGTAAAAATATAAATGGATCTTTATTTTTTCGCGTTGCGTTTGTGAATGCAAATAGTGTTTCCGTCCGGGTCAAAAATCATAGTCATGCGGCACGAAGGGCAATCCATCGGCTCCATGCGGAACTTCACCTTGCTGTCGCGCAATTGCTTGATGGCTGCGTCGAAATCTTCGACTTCAAGTGCCGCAGTGCAGCCATCGGGACTCGGTTTGAACATTCCGGGAGCGCAGCCGATGGCCAGCGCATACGGTCCGAATTCATACTCGACCCACTGGTTGTGTTCGGACTCCGTGACGGTTGTCGGTTTCAGATTCAAAACACCCTCGTAAAAAGCACGAGCCCGTTTTATGTCCGTGACGGCATAACAACAGAAAGCGAGTTCGGTGACTTTGAGCATAACAGCGCGGAGTGTTTAATTTTAATGGGAGCGAAACTCAACTCTTTTTCGAGCCGTTGCGTCCGTTCCCACCGTAGAGCTCGGCGGTGGGTGAGTTTGAATTTAGTGGCACCGCGAGTGCCATTCCGTTCGTTCCGAAAGGTAATCGGTGAGTTTGACGTTCCGTTCACCGGGAGAGGCGTTCCGTTCAGTCAGTTTGGTGATGCCTTCGTCCGGAAAGGCGCTCCACCCAACCAGATTGCCGGTAAATCCACCCGGAGTGGCAATCTACCCACCCATTTTGTCAGTACACCCACCGAAAATGGGAGGACAACCGGTCAGAATCGGGTCGACTGCCATTCCTAGCGGAAAGGCCACCTTGGTTGGCCGTCTCAACCACGAGTTGAAAGACTGGTGGATCAATTTAAACTGACCTACCACCAGAGCTTGAAATCTTCAGCGAGTAATCACTGGAGGTGCGCCAGGAGGACCCGGCCCCTTTTGCCGGTGGTGCCGCGATCTGCCACCGCACTCCAATCGTTTAACGTGAAAAATGAGAATCGGTCTTGAATGTTCAATCTGACCGCTAGCGTTATGAAATATTCGGACCGGACGCGGGTTCACAGGTCCGCGCTCCATGAAACGGCCTTTTACCTGGAAACTAATTGTCTGCTGGCAAAGCGTCCCATCAATTCCGCCTCCTCCAGAATGTGGCCTTCGATCGCCGCTTCCAGTTCGGGGCGTTTCGCGCCGCGCGCCAGCGAGAGCACGGTATCCAAGGCATAAAGGCGGAAAAAATAACGATGCTCTCCGGAAGGCGGTTGCGGTCCGCCATAGCCGATTTCGCCCCAATCGTTGCGGCCTTGCGTGGCCATGACGGGCGCCCCGTCTTCGTGGATTTCTTTGATCGTCGGTGAAATGTTGAAGAGGAGCCAATGATTGAACGTGCCGTTGGGCGCGTCGGGATCATCCATGATCAGAACGAGGCTCTTCGCCTTTTCGGGAACGCCTTCGATAAACAATGGCGGACTTTTGTCAGCGTCATCACGACTGAATTGTTGCGGTATGCTTTCGCCTTCACTGAATGCAGGGCTGGTAATTCTCATTTTAATCTCCTTTTGGTTCTGCCAGCCACACCACTTTATGGGGTCTGGACCTGGACAGAAAATTCATCGGGAACCTAGTTTTTCCCGAAGAGTTTTCTACGCGGGAGAATGCTTCTTTTGCTGTCCGACAAAGGCTGATGAAGTAGATCAAAATTTTAACCAACCGCTGTAGAACTCACTGCAACCCGGGAATGCAATTTCAGGATGGTAGTCACGTGTGCTGATCCCGAAAAATATAAAGGTGTCTTGAAATTTTGATGGGCAGGGCGAAATTTCATCGGGCATGCAAAGGGTTTGTAATTAAAGAGTTCCCAAGCCTGCGGTATTTCATTACAAACACCGGTTCATGTATTCTATTTTAACATTAGGTCGGCGAAGCCGAGTCTTCGCATTCTCCATTTTAGTCCTTTGGTCCTCGTTCGCGGGAGCCGGTACGCCGCCTGTGGGAACGGCCATCACGATTACCAAACAGCCCACGAAGCAACTGGACAAGACGGTGGGAAAATCCGCCACCTTCAGCGTTACCGCCACCGGTAGCCCTCTGTTCTATCAATGGCAAATCAATGGCGCTGATATCGATGGCGCTACCGGGAGCAGCCTGACGATCAGCCCGATTCCCTATTCTTATTATGACAACGGCAACCTGGACAATCCGGGGAGCAACAACATCACCGTGGTTGTCTTCAACAACCCCTTCAGCGTTACCAGTGCGGCGGCTCCTTTCACAGTGCTGAACGACGTGAAGAAACCGACCGTCACGGCCGTGGTTCCCGGAAATGGAAAGTCCTATCCGACCAACGCGGTGCCCTACGAGCTTTGGATCGGTGGTAAAGCTATCGACGATGTGGCGGTGACCAATGTTTCCTACTCGCTCAACGACGCACCGTATGAGTCCGCGACGATCACCAGTTCTTATGGGGTGTATTTTTACTGGACCAATGCGGTGACTGTGAAGCCGGGCACCAACACGTTAAGCCTGTTCTCGACCGATTATTCCGGGCAGAATTCGAGCACGCAAAACATCACGTTCTTCTACGATGTCTGGTCGCCTTTCACCTTGCAGATTGAATCCATTCCAACTCTGACCGGCCCGGGGACCAATAGTTTCATCATCAAGAGCACGGCGAGCCCGAAAATGGGCACCAACAGCGGCGGTTTTCCTCTGCTCGTGGGTCGTGGTTACAAGCTGACCGTCGTCCCGGATATCAGCAATGGTTACATCTTCACGAACATCACAGCATATTCAGACGAATACCCGGAGGATGGTGTTATGCTGGATTATCTGTACGACCAAACCTTCACTCTGGATTACGTCATGGAATCGAACATGGTCATGACGGTCCACTTCGTGACGAATCTGTTCCGTGTGCATCAAGGTCTTTATAACGGACTCTTTGCTGAAGGGGATGAAACCCGCCATGACGCCTCTGGTTATATCACATTGAAGACGACCGAAAAGCGCGGCTTCTCTGGCAAGTTGTTGCTCGAGGGCGATTCCGTTGGTTTCAGTGGCAAGTTCGATATCGACGGTTTCGCTTTCATCCAGGTACCCCGTTTCGCGAAGTTGAACAAGGCAGATCTACTGATGGTTCTGGGCATGGATTTTGAAGAGGAAACCGAATCGATTTTCGGTGGCATGATCAACTTCGATGACGGGTGGAGTTCTGAACTGATTGCTGACCGGCTGGTCTGGGGTAAAACGTGGGAAAACACCACGAACCAATCCACGACCTACAGCAACGCCTACACCATGGTATTGCCTGGTTTTGCGGACACAAATGAGGGGCCTGCGGGCTTTAGTCATGCGAGCGTTCTGGTGGACAATATGGGCGTCATCAAACTCGCTGGTCTGACTGCAGATGGCCAAAAAATTTCACAAAAGACCACGATTTCAAAAGAGGGTTACTGGCCGTTAATGGTTCAACTCTATGCCGACACCAATGACACAAATGTCTTCACCGGCAAACCGATCAAGCGCAAGCGCGGCCTGCTCCACGGCTTTATGGAGTTTCAAACCAACAACGTTGATCCGCTTCTTTCCTCCAATGTGAATCTGGCGCCGTTGGGTGGAGTGACGTGGATTAAAACGGCCTGGACAAATGTCAATTGGTCTTCCGGTTTCACCAACGACGCAGTCGATGGCATCGACGTTATCAGTTCGGTTCACATTCCGAAGGCGCCTGGCATTCCGCTCTATACGGGCGCGACCACAAACTTCCTGGCCACAATGTCCGAAGGCGGCCTCGGTGATTTCAGCAACCTTTTCTTCCTGACGACCAATAATACCTTCGGTATCAACGCGAAAAACACCACAGTGGACCCTTCTTATAACCACAAATTCACCGTGACTCTCGCGAACAAGAAAGGAAGCGTCAATGGCACCTTCACTAATGAGCTGGGCATGAAGCTGAAGTGGAGCGGAGTCATGTTGCAGGACTACACCAACGGTTACGGCTTCTTCTTGAGCACAAATCTGGTTAACGGCAGCGGCAAGGTGACGTTGGAAAACGTTGCGCCGCCCGCTGTGGATTAATTCTGACAACAGTTCCGGAACAACTTTAGGGAGCGCGGCTGTGTCGTCCTCGACCAGCCGCGTTCTCTTTAAATCAGCTCACCGCTTTATGTCGGCAAGATCGGCAGTCACGGCTCCACGGACCTTCTTCCTGCCGTAAAAGTGTGGCTCGAAACTAAATCGTTCATTCGCGCGTTCATCAAGGAGCGGCCCGCTCGTTCTTTATTTTGCTTGAGATCCTCGCATTGACGGTGGGGTGCCAATCTCACGCTCCAAAGGAAACGGCTTATCAAATCTGAGCCCCATTCGGACCAATGCCGGGCTGGACTGATTTACTTTCCAGGCGACGTTGCACGACCGCTTCGCATCGTGAACGGCATCGGCCCTGAAAACTGGATACGGCAATTGCTTTCTGAAGGTCACTTTGACAAATTCGCGACTATTAACTCTTACAATCTTTACCAACGGGCCCGGTTCCTTTTCGCGCTGGCTTTGAGTGTGTTTTTGCTGGCCACGACAGCCCGCGCGATTGAACCGACGCAAACGATTAAAGTCTGGCCTGACGGTGTGCAGGGCGCAGTCAATGACACCGCACCGGAGCGCGAACAGCCGAATTCCCCCAACACGGCGAAGATTATCCGGCTGGAAGGTGTGACCGATCCTTCGCTGCAGGTTTTTCCCGCGTCCAAAGACAAGGCGTGCGGCACGGGTGTCATTATTTGTCCCGGCGGCGGTTTTACGAAGCTGGCCATGGATCTCGAAGGCAGTGAAATCGCGGAGAACCTGAATCAACTCGGTATCACCGTTTTCGTTCTAAAATACCGCACGTCGCCCGCGAAGGCTGCTGAACCCCAGGCGGGACCAGTGCTCGACACTCAACGCGCTGTCAGTCTCGTGCGCAGTCGCGCGGTGGAGTTTGGTTTGAAGACGGATCGCATTGGTCTGCTCGGCGTGAGCGCGGGCGGGCAGGTGGCATTGATCGCGACGAGCAATCACGGGCATCGACTCTACGAAGCGAAAGGGGAGATGGATAAAGTTTCGTGTCGGCCCGATTTTCTGGCGTTGATTTACCCGTGGCGCATTCAAGACGCGAACGATCCGACAAAGCTGCGCGCGGACATCACGGTAGATGCCAACATGCCGCCGACGTTTATCGCACACGCGGCCGACGATGGTGGCGCGAAGGTCGAGGGGAGTTTGATTTTGTTGCTGCAACTTCAAGCCGCGAAAGTTTCCGCAGAAGCCCACATCTACGCCAAAGGCGGCCACGGTTTTGGTTTGCGTCCCGCGAAAGTTCCGTGCCCAACCGACTGGCCTAAGCGTTTTGGGGAATGGACGCAGGTAAGTGGATTTACCAGCCCGTCGTCAAAATGAGGGCGCGAGCTATGACGGGCGCCGGACAGAGAAGAGGTTTGGAAAATGTGAATTGGTCATGGTTTTGGACAATACAATAAGTCTCGAAGCCATGTAGTGGCAGGCTTTCCAGCCTGCCGGTTCTGGCGACTTTCCAGTCGCCAGTTCCTTGGAAGAGAAAACCAATCCCGCAAAATAGGAACACGACACTGGAAAGTGTCGTGAACCGGCAGGCTAGAAAGCCTGCCCTACAAACCGCCAACCTACTCCCAACTGTCCTATTTCGGTTTTCGGTGCAGGCTGCTCCACGGCCAAGCTTCGAGACTTTCGCAGAAACCAGCATTCACCGGATTCATTGTGGTGTAATGACAGCAACGATGAAGATCTTCGTCGTTGCGGATAAGATGATCGAAAGATTCGGATTGCCAGAATGTTCCTTTGCGATGGAGCAACTTATTGGCTGCGGACGCGGTGTAACCTTTCCAACCTTGAAGAACTTTACTTAAGGTCCAACCCGGTAACGGTCGTACGACCACATGAACGTGGTTGGGCATTACAACCCAAGCCAAAAGATCAAATCGTTGTCCCGCATGAAAACGTATGGCGTCAGCCACGCATTGAGCAATTTCTGGCCGACGCAACCAGCAGTCGCCATGTCCGGCGTCGAGATAGGCGTCAACACGGCTTGAATACCAGCGAAACAATTCCTCCTGTTCACGCCAAGTGAGTGGACGCTTCGCCGCGAGAGCTTGCGCCATGATTTGTTCGCGTTCCTGTTTGAGTCGTAAAAGCACTTCACGCGGAAGTGAGCCAGCCAGCCGGAAGGTAACGAAATAGGAACCGCCTTCCCGTTTGAGGTGTGGTAAATGGTCGCGATGATGGAATCCCGCCACCAGAGGCGATGGCGCATTGTTTCGGCTTACCCATGCGGGCGATGGTGTCCCAACATCGAAGGGGTGCAATCATGTAGGGCAGGCTTTCCAGCCTGCCGGTTCAAGGCACTTTCCAGTGCCGTGTTGGTGTTTGTTTTCGAGCGGTAACTTTTTCCAAAGGAACTGGCGACTGGAAAGTCGCCAGAACCGGCAGGCTGGAAAGCCTGCCCTACAAATTCTTACGCATTATACGTCGTCGAACTCGTCGTTCCGCCTCGGCCGGTCCAGTTGGTGTGGAAGAATTCGCCGCGCGGTTTGTCGATGCGTTCGTAGGTGTGTGCACCGAAGTAATCGCGTTGGGCCTGGAGCAGGTTCGCGGGCAGACGTTCCATGCGATAACCATCGTAAAAGCTGAGCGCGGTCGAGAAGGCGGGCGTCGGAATGCCTTTCTTCGCCGCCGTCGCGACAACATTGCGCCAACCACGTTGCGAATCTTTGATCGCTTTGCGGAAAAAGTTATCGAGCAACAGGTTCGTGAGCTTCGGCTTCAGGTCGTAGGCTTCCTTGATCTTGCCCAGGAAACGGCTGCGGATGATGCAACCGCCACGCCACATCAATGCGATACCGCCGTAGTTGAGGTTCCAGCCGTATTGCTTGGCTGCTGCGCGTAGCAGCATGTAACCCTGCGCGTAGCTGACGATCTTCGAGGCGTAGAGCGCCTGGCGAATTTGTTCGATGAACTTGGCGCGATCGCCGGAAATCTTTGGCTTGGGCCCTTTTAATTTTTTCGCAGCAGCGACGCGTTCTTCTTTGAAGGAAGAAATGCAACGAGCGTAAACGGCTTCGGCGATGAGCGTGACCGGTTGCGCGAGTTCAGCGGAATCGATGACGGTCCATTTGCCGGTGCCTTTCTGGCCAGCGGCGTCGAGGATTTTATCCACGAGCGGGGAGCCATCGGTGTCTTTGAACGCGAGGATGTCGCGGGTGATTTCGACTAAATAGGAATCGAGATCGCCTTTGTTCCATTCGGCGAAGACAGCGGAAATTTCATCAGCGGTCATGCCAAGTCCATCGCGCATGAGTTGGTAAGCTTCGCAGATGAGCTGCATGTCTCCGTATTCGATGCCGTTGTGAACCATTTTCACGTAGTGACCGGCGCCGTCTTCTCCGACCCAATCGCAGCAGGGCGCACCACCCTCCACCTTTGCGGAAACGGCCTGGAAAATTTCTTTCACATGCGGCCAGGCTTTTGGAGAACCGCCGGGCATGATCGAAGGGCCTCGTCGCGCCCCTTCTTCACCACCGCTCACACCAGTGCCGATGTAGAGCAGACCTTTTGATTCGAGATATTTCGTGCGGCGAGCGGTATCGCCGAAAAGGGAATTGCCGCCGTCGATGATGATGTCGCCGGGTTCGAGGTGCGGGATGATCTGTTCGATGAATTCGTCCACCGGTTTGCCGGCTTTGACGAGCATCATGACGCGGCGTGGGCGTTTCAAAAGCTTGACCATCTCCTCGATGGAATGCGCGCCGATGACCTTGGTGCCTTTGGCTTCGTTGGCGAGGAATTCATCGACCTTGGAAACCGTGCGATTGTAAGCGACGACGGTGAAGCCGTGGTCGTTCATGTTGAGGATGAGGTTCTGGCCCATGACGGCCAATCCGATGAGTGCGATGTCAGCTTTTGGTTCCATGTGATTTGAAAAAATGTGAATACGTCTTTAAAGAGGCGCTACGATACAAAAGCGGTTGTCTTGTGAAAGAAGTTTTTCGGCAGGTCTGGCACATCCGTAAGTGCAATCATCCATTGAGGGGAACAGGAACACGCCCTTCCTCGTTGGCACGACGGGTCGCTCTCTGGGAAAGCCTGGTTTTCAGAACAAAAGGGAGCTCCGGAAGGATATTTTGTGGATTCGTGAACTATTTTCGGCGTCCAGAAGACTATTTCGCCAGTTCGCAGGCTATTTTCAGAATAACAGAATAGGAATCTCCAATAACAGCACCGGTTGCGTCAGTTCGCGGGCTATTTTTGCGCTCCAGAGTACTTTTATAGCAAAAACAGCGAGAGTTTCGGCAATAGGAGTAAGAGAAATCGCAAAAAGAGTGTCTGGAGCGACAAAATAGTTGTCTGGAGCGTCAGCCAAACCTTCTGGAGCAGTTTGAAAACCTTCTGGTGACTGGGAAAAACCCTCTGGAGAGGTTTAATATCGGACTGGTGACCCTGTCCCACGAACTGGCGGACATAAATAGTTGTCTGGTGCCTGTCTCCAACGAGCTGGCGCCTCCTTTCCACTCACTGGTGACTATGTTCAACCTGCTGGGACGATGATCAAATCATCTGAGTCGTCTCTCTCGGACTCAAAATCCCGGATCAAACCCTGTGCTCTGCCACAGGCACGATGAAAAGGTGAATAGTGACCGTTTATTTTGACCGCCAACATCAGATTCAAGATCGCAGGCGATGGTGCGTTCAATCGGCGCGAACGGCGCACTCAGGAGTGCAACATTTATGTCGATTCAGGCCCGCACTCCGCAATAGCTGAGACTCTAACGGCCTTTATATTTTTTCGGATTAACTGCCGAATTGAAGCCGGGAGTCTTCCTGCAGGAGATTTTTTAGATTCAGCCAGGAAACATCATTCATGGCGTAAAAGGCGTTAAGGTAAACCGCGACTTCTTCCGAAGGATACTTTCCAAGTAACTTGTCCACGGCTTGCTTGAGTTTGGCGTCTTCGACGGTGGGCGGCAAATCATCGACCACGCCATCTTTGTGATCGACCCCGAGCGCATCGAGATAATCAATGAGCATCGTCTTGTGTTTTCGGAGCAGCCAGCCACGAATCATGTTTCCTGCCGCGAGATCGAGACGAGGTTTGGTCAGCATGGCAATAATATCCTTATTGCGTTCGGCACGGGGTTTGCGTTCAAAAAAGACCGGGCGCAATTTTCTCGCCTCTGCGACAGCGTTGACCGTGGCGCGATAGAGTTCTTTGTCGAATTCGGCCGCGTGTTCGACGATTTGATTGGCCAGTGGTGGCGACATGAAGCCGAAGAGTTCGTGTGAAGTCAGCATGATTCAGTTTATAAATGAAATTCCAGGTTCAAAAGGTCTTAAAAATGTGAACAGGCCTTTACATTTTTGCCCGTAAAACGCGGTCATAAATGCGCGAATGGAGAAGTGAATGCAAGCGGTTTGTCTTGGGGGAAAAAGATTTCATTTGGACGTCCGCTTTGCTATGAAGAGGGGAGCTTGTCCGAGGTCTTAAACAACATTTCATGATACCGGAATGGTTCAACCAGGAACTCTTCAGCGTGACCGGCGTTGATTTGCTTATTCGACTTGGGTTTTTGGGCCTACTTTGTTTCTTCAGCCTTAAATGGGTTTTACGATTGCGTCGCAATTATAGCGAGCAAAACGCCCGGATTCAGGCACAACTCCAAAGAGAAACCGCCTTTTCCAGCCTGGGCTATAAATTGAGCTCGGCCACCACGCCGAAGGAAGCGGCCAAGGTTATCGCCGAAACCGCGCAGGAATTACTGGGCTGGCACGCTTACGCTTTGAGGTTGTTGGATGATGATTTGAACAAGGTCGATTCCGTTCTCGATATCGACACGATCAACGGTGAACGGCTGGAGGTGGCCACGAGCAGGATCGAAGTCAGTCCGATGATAAGAAAGGTTTTGAGCGAGGGGCCTCAATTGATTCTTCGTCAGGATGCAAAAGAAGGCGCGGAAGGTTTTGTCCCGTTTGGCGATACCGGCAGGCGGTCTTCCTCATTGATGTATGTTCCCATCCGTAACGGATCGAAAAGTCTGGGTGTGCTTTCCATTCAAAGTTACGACCGGAACGCCTACGACGAAGCCGACGTGGATGTCCTGCAAAAACTGGCTGATCATTGCGGGGGAGCAATGGAAAGAATCCGGACGCAGGAATTGTTGCGCCAGGCCCACGATGAGCTGGAAGAAAGAGTGAAAGATCGCACCCTGGAGTTGCTTCAATCCAATACCCGGTTGCATGAGGAGATTGAGGAACGAAAACGGACGGAAGCGGCCGTTGCCTACGAACAGCATTTGCTGCGTTCGTTGATGGATAGCAGTCCGGATTATATTTATTTTAAAGACGCGGGTGGCCGTTTTACCCGGGTTAACAATGCCTTCGCCAATCAGTTTGGAAATTGCGATCCGACACAAATGTTAGGCAAAACGGATTTCGATTACATCGACCAGAATGCGGCCCGGGAATCATTCGAGGACGAGCAAAAAATTATTCAAACCGGGAGGATGATTCTTGGAAAAGAAGAGCACGAATTCTGGCTGAATGGACATGAGTGGTGGTGCCTGACCAGCAAGATGCCGTTTCGCGATGAAGCGGGAAAGATTGTTGGAACCTTTGGCGTGACTCGCGATATCACGGCGCGGAAAAAGGCGGAGGAGGAATTGCAGCGACGCGAGCGGATGTTGCGCAATCTTTTTGAAAATTCCGGCGATGCCATTTTTGTTGAGGATTTGAACGGGATTGTCCTCGATGTGAATCTGGCTGGTTGCCGCCTGCATGAACTGGAACGGGAAGCCATTGTTGGAAAACATGTGGCCCAGCTGGTTCCGCCCGACAAGCGAGACCAGGTGGACATTGATTTTCCGAAGCTGGCGAAAGGGGAGATCGCGGAAGTGGAAGGTTTGTCGTATCGGGCAGACGGGCATTCCGTGCCCGTGTCGATTCGCGCGGCTAGAATTGATTACGAGGGCAAACCGGCTTTGTTGTTGCACGTCCGGGACATCACGCGGCGGAAGCATGTGGAGGAAGCCTTGCAAAAAGCACATGCGGAAATGGAAGGCCGGGTGCAGGAACGAACGGCGGAACTTTCATTGGCGAACGAGCGGTTAAGAATGGAAATCGCGGAACGCAAGGAGGCGGAAGCACTCAATGCAGCATTTTCCAATTTAGGCTTTTGGTTGAGCCAGGCGAGAACCCGGGATGAAGCGGCTCAGATTATCATGGATGTGGCCGATCAGCTTCTCGGGTGGGATGCTGCTTATTTGCAGCTTTATACTTCCGATCATCAGAAGGTAATTCCGGTTCTCTGCACCGATACGATCAACGGCAAGCGTGTTACTTCGCGTGATTATTTGAAGGATGACACGCTGACCGCGAGAGACAAGAAACTGATCGCGGAAGGAGCCGAGTTGATTTTGCGTGTCGCTGAAGCGGATCAGGCGTCGGATTTATCTGCGTTTGGGGATCGTAACCGGCACTCGCTTTCGTTGATGTACGTTCCCATTCGCAATGGAGCCAAAGTGATTGGCGCACTTTCAATTCAAAGCTATGCCTTCAATTCTTATACGAAAGAGGGTTTGAGTATTTTGCAGACGCTGGCCGATTTCGGCTTCGGCACTTTAGAGCGAATTGAAGCGGAAGACCGATTGCGAAAGTCAGAGCGCCGGTTCTCACAGGCTTTCCTTTCCAGCCCGGTGCCGATGACTTTGAGTGCGCTCAAAGATGGCCGCTATCTCGACGTGAATGACAGTATGGTTCACCTGATGGGATTCCGTCGGGAAGAAATGGTTGGGCACACGTCGCTGGAACTGGGGATTTGGCCTGAACCCGAGGATCGAAAGCGAATGGTGGAGGCGGTAATTCAAAACCAGGGCGTGCGGGACATGAGCTTCGATTTCAAGACGAAATCGGGCAAATTACGGAAAGTCTTGTTGTCGGTGCAACCCATGGATTTTGGAGGTGAATCCACAATTTTAGTCACGATTTATGATGTGACCGATCGCCTGAATCTGGAAGAGCAGTTGCGGCATTCACAAAAAATGGAAGCCGTGGGTCAGCTTGCCGCCGGAGTGGCGCATGACTTCAATAATATCCTCACGATCATCCAGGGACACACCAGCATGTTGCTTTCGGTTCCTGAGATTGATGTGGTGACGGCTGACTCATTAACCCAGATGTCGATGGCGACCGAACGGGCCGCGAATTTGACCAAGCAATTGCTGACCTTCAGCCGCAAGCAGGTGATGCAGCCGAAAGCCTTGGATTTGAATGAAGTCGTGGGAACGACGAGCAAGATGTTGCAGCGATTGTTGGGGGAAAGCATTTCCCTGCATTTCAATTATTCTCCGAATCTGCCCACGATTTTCGCCGACTCGGGAATGATCGAGCAGATTCTGATCAACCTGGCGGTGAATGCGCGAGACGCGATGGTTAAAGGCGGTAAGTTGATCATCACTACTGATTCCATTCGGGTGGATGCCAGTTATATGGCCCAAAATCCAGAGGCGCGAACCGGACAATTCATTTGCCTGACGGTGACGGATACGGGCACCGGAATTGATGCGGTAACTTTGGATCGTATTTTTGAGCCGTTCTTCACCACCAAAGAAGTGGGGAAGGGGACAGGCCTTGGACTCGCCACCGTTTATGGAATTGTGAAGCAACATCATGGCTGGGTGCAGGTAAGGAGCGAGTTGCAGGTTGGAACCACGTTCAAGATATTTCTGCCGACCACCACTAAAGGAACCCCGTTGACCGAAGAAACTTTGCCGGCGCCGAAAACTGCTGGAGGCAAGGAAACCATCCTCGTGGTGGAGGACGAACCGGCCTTGCGCAATCTGGTCAGAGGGATTCTTCAGCTTTATGGGTATCGGGTTCTGGAAGCCTGCCACGGAAAAGATGCGCTCGTTGTCTGGAGTAAACACAAAGAGGAAATCTGTCTCTTGCTGACCGACATGGTGATGCCGGAAGGAATGTCCGGTCTCGAACTGGCCGAGCATTTGAGAAATGAAAACCCGAATTTAAAAGTGGTTTATACGAGCGGCTACAGTCTCGATCTGTTCAGCCAGAAGCAGAAAATCACCGAAGGGGTCAATTTCATCGCCAAGCCCTACAAACCGCCGATGTTGGCCAAAACGGTCCGTGATTGTCTTGATGCGAATGTTTGAGGTGTTCGAAAAATATAAAGGCGCCTTTATATTTTTTGGAACACGCGTTGAGAAGAAGACCGTCAATTACTGAGGAATATTTCCCGCCTCCGTTTTTATCCGTTTGCCAACGTTCTTTCACGGTGAATTTCTTCCAGTCGGTACACGGCCCGTTGTGAAAGCGGTCGCCAATCCAGTTCCGCTGTGACTCTGGCCCCGGCGGCGCGACCCCACGCATGACGTTTTTCGATCGGTTCATCAAACCAGGAGATGACGGTATCGCCGAAACTTTTCGGATTCATTTCAGAAAACCGGATGATGGGATCATCACGCCAATAACGCATTGCTCCCCGGAGAGGTGTGCAAACAATCGGGATTCCCATCGCGGCATATTCGATATTCTTGGCTACCATGGCGCAATGGGCACCGGTCGAAGTTGCGTAAGGCACAATGCCAACGGTGGCATCATGAATTTGGTTGGCCACTTCGGCATAAGGAATAAAACCGGTGCATTCGATTTGCGAATCGGGAATGTGCGGTCGGACAAGATCTAAAACATATTGCAAGGCATCGGTGCGTTGACCCACAAACCGGAACTTTGCGTCGGGACGCTCTTTGGAAACGTGGAGAAGAACTTTCGCGCCAAAGTCTCCCAAATGATGATGGTCAAATGAGCCGTGCATGACGACCAGTGGTTTTTTCGAGGTTTGAAACGTCGGTTTGAAGAGGCTGGCATCGTATCCAAAATAAATGGGCAGTGTGCGTTTCGGGGGATAACCAGCCCCCGTGAATTGATCGGCTAACTCATCGGAAACGGTAAAGACCCCTTCGACTTCATATTTTCTGGGAAGCGAAAGTTCGTAACGAGTCAACATGCTGACCAAAGCGGGTGGGGCGAGATACTTGGGCCAGCTTTCAAAAAATCCCGTCAGGTAATCGAGAAAGTTCATGACCACCGCACAACCGAGCGACTTGCGGAGTCGTCCGGCGGCGACGCAAGCGATGGCATGTTGAGAGATCAGCAGATCGAACTTTATATTTTTTGCGGTTTGTTGAACCAGACGTTCCAAAAAGAAGGGGTAAGCCAGATATTTGAGGTTACGCAGGGGAGTGTAACGGCCCATGCGCCACGTTGTGAACGGGTGAATTTTAATGCCAAACTGTTGTTCAACCTCGGCAACTCTCTCAGTCTGAGGCGCAAAAACATGCACGCTATGGCCGCGCCGAACCATTTCTTCGACCAGATAAAGCGCTTCGGAAGAACCGCCGCCACTGGGAGGATAAAAAGGTTCGTGGGTTAAGAGACCAATATTCATTTCTGAAAGACTGAAAAACTAGGCGATTGATACGGCATGCACAAGAGAAGGATGCGAAACGCAGAACCAACAAAACAAAAAGGCCGGGACACGGTCCCGGCCTTTTGAAGAATCCTGGAACAAGAACTACTGACGCAAGCGGTAGAACTTAAATCCGCTTACGGCACTCACGGTGTGGCCGCTGACTGCGCCCCCGACATCCGACCAGTCAGAAGGAGATCCAGTCAGTGCGGATGCCTGTTGCAAGGTAAATGAGCCAGTCCAGGTCAACGTGACGTTGGTGCCGCTACGTGCGATAACTAGAGTCGGAGAACTGACAACCGTAAGGCTTTCCACCCGAATGTTGTCGTATAACGCAAAGTTCATAGCCTGATTGAGAGCGCCGTTATTGAGATCAGAATGGGTAAAGAAAACTTTGCCGCTTCCGAGCGTCAATCCGTTCGTTGGCACGGTCGCAATCAGAAGTCCATCGATAGTCCAAGTGATCGAACTGCCTTGTTTGGTAATGACAACGTCGCTCCACTGCATGGAGGGGATGCCCAGTGAAGTTATTCCTGTTTGCGTAGGAAAGGAGGCAAGTTGCGCTGCCGGGGCTGCAGTTTCCCCGCCTAATGGAAGATAATAGGCACTTGCATTATCACGGGCACCAGCAGTGGCGCCTGCGGCCCAGACCCCGGAGGCATCACTATAGCCTGTGGCGTCCGCTGTAACGGCGGTGGAATAAGCCCGGAAATCGCTCGTAAACGTAGCGTCACCGATCCAGGCAAACCAGACGCTGTCTGTGGTTAACACGCCGGGGCGTTGTCCAGCGGTGCCGGAAGTACCGATGCCGGCACCCGCCATGAAACTGGATCCAGCGCCGCCTGCATCAGTATCGTCACCTCCATTTCCAAGGTGGCCAAAATAGTTCTGCCACATATCGAAACTCAGGCGGTAATCACCTGAAAAATTGTTCGTGGGCAAAGCGTTGATGGCTCCGTTCACACCTGCGAGGATATTAACCTGAAGACGCAAACCATGGGTTGAGTTATTCGTTGTGCGCGGTGCTGGTGGAATACCGACTGTGTTATAGTCGAAGAAATAGTTCACCGAAGCGTCGGTAGTGGAGGGAATTCTGTTGGTTATCCATCCGGGGAAATTATTCGTTTCAAACGTTTCAGCGAATAACTGGATTCCAGGAGGTAAATCGTCATTTTTGATGATAAGGGTTGCGTTCGCTCCATCTCCCAAAGTGAGTTTGACGGTCCGATCCGTATTCACAATATTGTCGTTAATGGGAGAAATGGTAACGAATACATTGGTTTGGCCAGCCAGGATGGTTGCTGATGAAGCGATGGTCGAATAATGCGTTCCATTGGTCGCGGTTCCAGACAGGGTAAAGCTAATCGGAAAATTGGTTGCTATCGGGGCAAAGACATAGAGCTCGAACTTCCCGCTTCGTAATGGATTCAATTCGTAGGCTGAACGGGCTACCTGCACATTCACTGAGGGGAGTGTATCGCCGTCATCGCTGATGTTAAGGGTCGCAATCATGGAAGGACCCACGTCGTAATTGGTTCCATTTTTAAGGGCAAGAACTACAGTTTCATTGATCTCTTGAAAGTTGTCATTGACCGGGTTAACGGTCACATCCACAAAGTCGGAACCAATCGGAATTACTGCCGTACCACTGAGGGAATTGGTGCTGTAATCAAGGCCGGGACGGGCAGTGCCGGAGCTCAAAATTTGATAATTAACCGTTAATGCCTGGGCTGTGCTGCCAGCTCTTGAAATCCGGAAAGAACCGCTGGCGGAAGGCTCGGAGGCATCCCCATTGTTCGCAACCGCGACCACGATTGGGGTGGGATTTGCGATTACCCGCACATTGTCATAGATCACATAAACGTCTTCTTTAGGACTGGGAAGCCCCGAAAACAGATCCATATAGCCGAGCATAATATTGCCAGCGGTTTGGCCGAAAGCCGCACCAAAGTTGTGCTCAGCAATTTGATAACCGTTCATCAACCAGGTCACAACGCCGCCAACTTGTCGCACTTCAACTTGAACCCATTGTTTTCCGGGACCGCCCGCACTCTCAAACTGTGGGGAAGGGAAAATTAACTTCAGCGGGTGGGTGGCAGGGTCGGATGAAGTGGCGCCCGTTTCATTAATGCTGTTTAAATCTCGATCGGGAAAAACACTGGCGCCAGCGTCCACCGCGGCGCTGCCGTTGCCTACGAAAGCACGATAATCAGGATCTGTTCCAGCTTCACCGGCAACCATAAACCAGACACCGTCGCTGACTGAGGGAGAAGGGATCACGTTGGTCGGACCTACAGGAACGGTCCCGGAATGATTTAATCCGAAGCTGGCTTGTTCTGTGGAATCAGCTCCACCATAGGGACCGCCGTTGTAATTCATCCACAGGTCGAATTTCAGAGAGTAATCGCCACTGAAAGTCTTGTTTGTAGGATAGAGAGATACAACCGCTGGAGCGAGAACGGCATCATTTTTGTTAACGGTAATTTTCAATCCCTTGGTTGTTCCCGAAGAATTGGGCGCAGCTGGGATGGTGTTGGTCACACCATTACGAACAAAGACATTCGTTCCGTAATCGAAAGCAAACTGGGCGGTATAATCGGTGATGTTCGTCGTTGATCCAAAATAATTTGTCCACCTGGTCGCACTATTAACATCGAAATTGTCCGAGAAAAGCTGCCCGTAGCCAGTATGGGTTGCAGGAAGCAAAGCGGTAATGAGCGTTAAGAAGAATAGGATTTTTTTGACTTTGTTTTTCATAAACTTTCGGGCGTTAGCGTTTGAAGCGAACAAGCGAGACACTGTACGGAAATCACGTAATGCAAATCAATATATTTTTCCCAACGTGTTGCCCAAGGGAAGACCAATCCCTAACCAATCTCTAACTATCTTGAAACTTCTTGCTGAGTTTTTTTTACAGCACCCCAAGCCTGTAATTCCTTTGTGTTAGGCAGTCGGATGGACTCGACTGTTCCATTGCACTTCTCGCAAACAGCCGTAATTGATTTTCCGGTTTCGGTTCCAGTGCTAATGGTTGTGTGTTTATCCTTTGGACAGACAAACCCCATTACGGTCGTGGCGGCAACGGTTTTACAATCGGGGCAAACCTGCGCCGACACGGCACGATCCGTATAAAACTTTAATTTGCACTTAGGGCAGATGTAACCATTCGCATCTGTATTAAGGGCTTCCGAGTCCTTTTGGCCGCCACAGCCAGTGAGAAAAAGAAACAGCGACAAAGAAACCAACCAGGAAAAAGCCAATTTCAAGGAAATCATAGCAGGATAATCAATGGTGAAACAGTTTCGTTCCCGTTACGGCTAATCTGCTGATGGCGCAGGCCAGGTGGATAGCGCATCGTCATCGACGCCCAGGCAATAAGCTTTTCGGTATTGTTTCTTTTTAACCCATCCTGAATGACCGTCCGCCCATACAAAGTTATTGCCATCTTTGCCGTGATTATCTCCCTCATCAGGATAATCGTTAATACCACCTGAGACTCCGTCGTCCCCATCTCTCAGCAAAAGGGTCGCGGAAGCACCAGGACGAGATCCCGACATTCCAAGACTCACGCAATTTTTTATAACATGTGAAGACACGCTGGATTCGGTTTTCAGCACTTCTACTGGTGGGGTTGCTGTGGATGAATTCTTACCCCACCAGCCATACTGTTCGTAACTCATGCCGGGTTTGGTCTTGTCATAGAGAGTGGAGCTGCCGGCAGGTCTAGGTGTCCCGTCAGGATAGCTTCCCGCTGTTTGAATGATTAAATCCAATAATTCTCGTTTGCCTGTGTATGGATTGACGGTGGTACCTTCGAAATAATCCATGCGAATGCCATAATCCGGGGCAGGAGGAAGAGTGGCAGTGAATTTTCTAACCGTAGTTGGGCAGCGGAAGCTTTGCAGTGAGGCAACATAAGGGCCATAAAGCCAATTGAGATTGTTGCCGACATAACTTTTATCCCCCGACAATTTGCCTTGGTTATCGCCGGCAAACATAACGATCCCCAAGCCCAATTGCTTGAGATTATTCATGCAGGCGCTTTGACTCGCCCTCGCTTTTGCTTTGCCGAGCGCGGGCAAAAGCATCCCCGCCAGAATCGCAATAATCGCGATCACGACCAGAAGTTCGATCAGGGTAAAAGCACTGCGTTTCGAAGTTAACATTTTCATCAAAGTAATAATTCAGTCTGGTTTGGGCGAACAGCGGAAGACACTTTATGTAAATCGCTCAACGGAAATCAACTTTTTTTCTTGAAATGTCACGTGCGTTAGCCTGCACACCAGTTTGTTCCTTCTGACGCTACAGGTGTTTCGCTCAGACGATACTAGGCATCTCGCCGAATATTGCCTCGACGATGAAAAGTTTTCAGCAGAGGGATGAACGGGATGAAACGGAGACCTCTGCGCTTTGAAGTTTTCTGGCGGAGTTGTGAAGGAGTTGTTTCGTTCGTCGTCTTCTCCCGTCCAATGGATTGTTCCGGAAATAAGAAGAATCAATGGAAGTATCGAACGTTTTATTTTCAGGTCGCCCTGCGTCCCCCAAAGAGGCCCTGCCGGAAGAAATTGCGCATATATAAGTGCGTTCCTGTATTCCGGTGACCCTATCCGACACCAGATCTGAAGCTTTCCACGCTGGAACGCGAGGTTGGTTAATCATTAATCCCACCTGCATGACAAAATTCCCTCTCCGCGGACATGGAAAGGAAGAATTTAGACAGGATGGACAGGATGACGGAGATCCTTTCCAACCGCATCCCTTTCATTCTGGCCTTTCTGTCAAAGTTTTTGCACTTTCCACGCCTTGTCCGATGCAGAACCGGGTTCATTTTGGACCGGAACAGACCGAATTCCTACCGGATCAACCCCCATCACGGACTGGAAACGATGGATTTTGGACAGAATCGATCATCTGACGAGATGGAGGCCGTGGAATAAGGTTGCGGAGCACGTGGGAAACCTGGCGGGGCACCCCGGCAGTACGTCGAAGGCACCTCGGCAACACGGCGGAGTATCGCGGCAACACGGCGGAGCACTCGGGAAACTTGGCGGAGACCTCCGGCAATCCGGCGGAGTACTCCGGCAACATGGCGGAGCATGCCGGAAGTACGTCGAAGGTATCCCGGCAACCCGGCGGAGCATCGCGGAAGTTTGGCGGAGCAGTCCGGCAACCCGTCAGGGTCGTGCGGCAATGCAGCGGACAGTCGATCCGGTTCGCCCGGACATCGATTCTGTTCGGGATAGAGTTACAGGAGTTAATAATACCCTTCCGCAGGCGTAAGTGCGTCGACACCGCTTTGGGTCACACCGAGCGCAAGGGAAGAATCGTGATGCCTGGTCGTATGACCCTGCCGTTTCCTGCGAAATCAAAACGCTGCGTTCCCGGTGGCGAACCTTCGTTTCCCTCCCTGAAGGTACCGTTACCGGCTGTTGCCTTCCTTGACATCATACTTCCCTTCAAGAAAACTGCCCGACCTTATGGCCGAACCCAAAGTTAATGAATTGATGGAGAAGATCGTTTCGCTGTGCAAACGGCGCGGATTTGTTTTTCAGTCGTCGGAAATCTACGGGGGCATCAACGGCTTTTGGGATTACGGCCCGCTCGGCGCGGAACTGAAACGCAACGTCAAAGAACTTTGGTGGACCACGATGACCCGTCAGCGCGAAGATGTCGCCGGCCTGGAAGCGACGATCATCATGCACCCGCAAATTTGGAGAGCGAGCGGGCATGTCGATACGTTCTGCGATCCGATGTGTGATTGTCTGCTGACGAAGAAACGGTTTCGTGCCGATCAGATCGATGCGCAATCGGGCAACGCCTACCATTATACAGGAGCAAAGGATTCAGCATCCGGTAAGGAAATTGTCGAGCCTTACGCCGTATTGCTTCCAGCCGGAAAGCCGCCGGAAAGTGCGCGCAAGACCGCTTCACAATTTTACCAGCTACGTGGTCTTCAGAATGTGGAACTGTTGGGTGAACGCACGGAGAAGGTGGAAAACTCCACACGCTACAATCCCGAAAACGGATCGCTGCTCACCGAACCGCGCCCCTTCAACCTGATGTTCAAAACCTACGTCGGGCCGGTTGAAAGCGAAGAAGGCATTGCTTATCTCCGTCCGGAAACGGCGCAGGCTATTTTCGCGCAGTTCAAGAACGTGCTCGAAACGTCGCGGCAGAAAGTTCCATTTGGTGTCTGTCAGGTCGGCAAAGCATTTCGCAACGAAGTCACGCCGCGCAATTTTACATTCCGCTCGCGTGAATTTGAGCAGATGGAACTGGAGTTCTTCATCAAGCCCGATGAAGTCGTGGAAGCTATCAGCGGCAGTGTCGCGGTGGTGGACGAAACCAAACATCCCGGCGAACCGCAGCCGAACTGGGGCTGGAAAGCCTGGCACACTTACTGGGTCGAAGAACGCGTGCGCTTCTATGAAAATATAGGTTTGTCCCGCGAGACGCTTGGCTTCCATCGACAGACGCCGGAAGAACTCGCGCATTACGCCCGCGCCTGTGTTGATATTTTGTTCAAGTTCCCTTTCAGCAAACGCGACGAGCAGGGCAACGTCCTCGGCGACGAATTGGAAGGCATTGCCGCCCGCAGCGATTTCGATCTCAGCCAGCACGAACGTTTTTCCGGCAAGCCGATGGGCGTGTTTGACGACGAACTCCGCGTCGCGTGGGCCAAGCTCGACGACGCGAAGAAGCAGGAGCTTTCGGATCGCTACTACAATGCGCGCCTCAAATACCTGACCAAGGTCAACAAGAGCGATGTGCCGGTGGAAAAACTGGAGAAAGACGCAAAGGAAGACGCCGAAGGTCTGGCGAAGGGACAATATATTCCGCACGTCATCGAACCTTCCGCCGGGGTCGATCGATTGATCCTCGCGCTGATCAGCAATGCCTACAGCGAAGTCACTTCGACCGATGAAAAAGGCAAGAGCGAGACCCGTGTCATCATGAAGTTTCATCCGCGCGTCGCGCCGTTCAAAGTCGGCGTATTTCCGTTGTTGAAGAACAAGCCGGAACTCGTAAAGAGGGCGCTTGAAGTGCGTGATCTGTTGCGTCCGCACATGAACGTTTTCTACGACGACGGCGGTTCGATGGGGAAACGTTATGCGCGCCAGGACGAAGCAGGCACGCCGTTCGGTGTGACCATTGATTTCGATACGCTCGGCGAAAAAGGTCCGGAACTGTTGGACACCGTGACCCTGCGCGATCGCGATACGTCGAAGCAGGAGAGAGTAAAAATCTCTGACCTGTTGCCATTGTTGCTGGGGAAAATCCGGTAATGGCCGAAACCGAAAAGGTCAAACAGCGTGCCCCGACGCTTTACCTGATCATTGCCATCAAGCTTGGCAAAGGGCTGTTGTTTGTCCTGTTGGCTTTCGGCGTGTTCAAGCTGATGAATCAGGATTTGCCGGCGGAATTCGAGAAGCTCATTCGCTGGATGAATCTTGATCCGGAAAAAGAAATCTTCTCCAAGCTGGAAGACAAAATAGCAACGATCACTCCCGGCAACATCCGCTGGCTGGCTTCGGGAACGCTGCTCTATGGGCTGCTTTCATTGGTCGAAGGAGTGGGATTGATCTTTCGTTTGCGTTGGGTCGGCTGGTTGGTGGCGGGCGAATCGGCGCTGCTGATCCCGTACGAGATTTACAAGCTGATGCTCGGTTTCTCGTGGCTGGTGTTTGCGGTGCTTGTGATCAACATCTGGATCGTCTGGTATCTGGTCCAGAACCGGAACCGGCTCTTTCCGCATCATCACCATCATTAAGGTAACAGGACCGCGGACGTCTCGTCCGCTGTGGCAGAGATCAGAGAGAGAATGATTGTGTTCAATGCGTTTCGACATGCGGAAGTGCTGCGGACAAGACGCCCGTGGTCCGGCGCGCACTCACATTTGATGCCGCCAGTACTCTTCAGTTTGAGGTTTTAAAGTTTTGATCGGATTGCCATTCTCCTGCTTGTGACGACGACGGAAGCCATTGCATTGTTGGAAAAATTTCGCGCTGGAAAGATCAGCAGCGAAAAGGTTTTGCACGCCTTTCAGGCGCCGCCGGTCGCGGACCTGGATTTCGCGCAGGTCGATCTGCATCGCTCGCTGCGTAAAGATTTTCCCGAAGTGATTTTCGGATCAGGCAAGACGCCGGAGCAGGTGGTCAAAATTGCCGGACAAATTCTTTCACATGAGAAAAGGGTTCTGATCACGCGCATCACGGCTGATCACGCCAGGGCCCTTCGCAAAAAATATAAACTCGCCATTCATCACGAAATGGCGCGTTGCCTCACCATTGAGAAAGAACCGTTGGCAAAACGTCCCGGGAAAATCGTGATTGCTTGCGCCGGAACCAGTGACCTTCCCGTGGCGGAAGAAGCGGCGGTCACAGCCGAAATCATGGGAAACACCGTGGAACGGGTTCGCGACGTAGGTGTAGCCGGGTTGCATCGGATTTTGTCGAAGCTGGAAATCTTTCAAAGCGCGAACGTCATCGTTGTCGTAGCCGGAATGGAAGGCGCATTGCCGAGCGTCGTGGCGGGATTGGTGTCGAAGCCGGTCATTGCGGTGCCCACCAGCATTGGTTACGGCGCGAGCTTTGGCGGATTGGCCGCGCTGCTTGGCATGTTGAATAGTTGCGGCAGCGGCGTGACCGTCGTGAACATCGATAACGGCTTTGGGGCTGGTTACGCGGCGAGTCAGATCAATGCGCTTGGCCGTAGCAGCCAGTAATTACTTGTGAACAAGCGGTCTTGAAATTCCCTAAAACCTCCATGGCCTCACGTCACGGTCGTTTCGTGCCAGCCCGTGATTTGTCAGCCGCCTTGGTTAATGTCTTCCGGTAAACCGTCTGAGTCTTTGTCTGATTATAACCCAACGCCGGATAGAAGGCATGGCTCTCCACCCTCTGCACGTTGCTTCGCACCACGATGACTTTGGCCGACACGCTTCTGGTCCATTGTTCCGCCTTCGTCACCAATGCGCGCCCCACGCCGCCCCGTCGCGCTTCCGGGGAAACGACCAGCCCGGTAATCTCGACACGAAAACCGGACTCGATGATGTGAGCGGCATGGGCTTGCAACCATCCCACGACCGCACCGCCCGAATCTTCCGCCACGATAATCAGATCAGCCTTCGACGTAAGAATAGTTCGCAAACGGCGACGTATCTCTGCTGCAACCGCACTGTATCCCAATGTCTCCGACAATCGGGCAATGGAGTCAGCGTCTTTCTCGGTGGCGCGGCGGATGGAAAGGCGGGCATTCATGCGGATGTGTTAAAATGGGCATCATGAATTGATGCACTGATGGGCGACGTTAGATTTGGTTGCTGCAGGTGTCCAGCGAGTTCATCACGGGGACAAGTTCGTTCAGCGAAAAAAATATAAAGTGGTCTTGAATGACGTAGCGGCGGCCATCCTGGCTGCGATAGAGCCGGTGCTTCGAGACCCGGCGGAAGGGGTGTGACAACTCCTGTTATCTTCAGTTTATCCAAATTCAACGCCTGGTCCGGGCGGCGGGACGCACGGCCCTCTACGGCAGGCAGGATGCCTGACGCTACTTCTGCCCTTGAAAATTTGTTGGCCAATTCCTCATTTGTTCATGTTATTCTCAGGAGAATGAATTTATCGACCGTCCCTTTCGAAATCAGCGATCCGATCAACGCGCAGATTCTCGCCGTTTCGGAGGATAAGATTCAGGGCTTCCAACGCGATCCCCTCGGCGAAATCGCCCGGCAATCCGGCGTCGAACAATCGATGGTGATGGAGCGTATCAAAGCCATGCTCGAAGCGGGCACGATCCGCCGGGTTCGCCAGACGTTGCTCGCGACCAATCTTGCCCAGGGTTCGCTCGTGGCCTGGCAGGTGCCGCAGGAGAAGCTCGATTCCGCTTTCAATTACATGTTCGAGCAGGACCCGTTTTCCGGCCACGTCGTGACGCGATCCACCGACGCCGTTTCGCCCGGATCCCATTACAAGCTCTGGACCACGTTGAAAGTGCCACAGGGTTTTTCAATGACGAAGCATTGCGAATTTCTGGCGAAGCAAACGGGCGCGGAACATTTTCGTTTGATGCCGGCGAAACGATTGTTTGCGCTCGGCGTCGGGCATATTCGCCGGCGTGGGATGGCTCCCGGGAGCAAGGCCGATGCTCCGGCGGACGTGACGGAGGTTGCGGTCACGACGTTGAACGAGTTGGAATGGCGAATCCTCACGGCGCTGAAACGAGAGTTCGAAATTGGAGAAATCATTCCTGACATCTGGCAGGCACGGGCGCAAGAAGCCGGTGTTCCCCTGCAGACGTTTTACGAAGTCGCCGAGGATTTGAATCGGCGAAAGATCATCGGGCGCTTCTCCACCTTTCTGGAGCACGTCAAGACATTGAAGGATGGAGATCGGGTGACGCGATTTAACGCGCTCTTTCATTGGGCGGTTCCGGCTGGACGGGAGATTGAAGCGGGCAGGGAAGTTGGGCGGCATTATATTATGACCCATGCCTACTGGCGCGAAGGGGGTCCGGAATTTTACAACGTCAATGTCATGGGCGTTGCGCACGGCACCGAGAAGCCGGCCGTCCTGGAACACAAAGCCGCGATTGATGCCCATCTTAAGAGCGTTGGGATTCCAGTGAGCTACACGAATGTATTCTGGGGCGGCCGCAGTGAGATCAAGCCGTCGGAAATCTCGCCGTTCGCTTACCGGGAATGGTGCAAAAAGATGGGGCTCGATCCGGAGCAGATGCGTGGAGAATAGGGAAATGCGCAGGAGCTTGCTTTCGGTTCTTGGGTTTCTATTCTCGAAAGCTGTGAAACGAAAAATGAAAGCGCTTCAATTTAACCTTCCGACTTTTCTCGGATATCTATTTATATTTTTTGGCTTCGCGGGAACTTATTTTGCCAACGGAGAATCGGTGGACACGTTGCTCGTGACCGCCAAAAAAGGGAATCCCAGTGCACAATACGAACTGGCGTCCCTATATCTCAGAGGAGATGGCGTGGCCAAAAACGAAAAGGAAGCGGTCAGCCTGTTGCAGAAAGCGGCCAAACAAGGACACCCGGAAGCACAGCATCTTCTCGGATTTTGCCTCGCGAACGGCTCGGGCGCTAAACAGAATTTGAAAGAAGCGTTCTCCTGGTATCGCAAGGCGGCGGGGCAAGGTCTGGGCGAAGCACAATATAAACTCGGATTTTGCTACGAGACCGCCGCAGGGACACCGCCGAATTCCGTTGAGGCCGCGAACTGGTATCGCAAAGCGGCAGAGCAGGGCATGTCCGAGGCGCAGTTTGCGCTGGCGCTTTGTTACGAAGAGGGCCGTGGTGTGGAAAAAGATTACAAGGAAAAGTTGAAGTGGTATCTGGCGGTCGCGGACAAAGGTTATCCTGCAGCTCAGGCGAAGGTCGCGCGGATTTATTATCTGGGACAGGGAATCGAGCAACGCGACTACGTGGAGGCTATGAAGTGGGCAATTCTGGCGCAGGCGCAAGGGGAAGAAGACGCGACAGAGTTGATGGATGTCCTGAAAAAAAATGCGGATCGACGGATGTCACCCGCCGACATGGTTGATGCCGAACAGCGCGCCAGGAATTTCAAACCGCGAAGTTCCCGTTAAGAGCGACTGTCGAAGACGTCGGGTTCTCTCCAGCGCTTCGTCGGTGAGCGTCGATTTATTTCCCCAGATCAAGAACGCAACGAAAGCCGACATCCTGCTGGCGATCCGCCGGGTTGAGCGGGAGTTGGAAGGACAGGCTCAATTCCTCAGGCGAGGTGCTTAACCACGATCCACCGCGGCCGACATAACCGGACTGCGAGCTACACATTTCCCAAACATTTCCCGCGAGATCCTGAAAACCTTGCGGCTTCAGTCGGAATTGGCCCACGGGCGCGGTGGACTCGAAGCGGTCGTAGGAGCAACTGGAGGCAAAATTTCCAGCGCCGGCCGGTGGCGGCCAGGCCGCTCCCCAGAAATAAAGGCTGGCCTGGGGATTTTTCGTCCGGGCGGCTTCGCTCCATTCGGCGTCTGTCGGTAAACGATAAGCCTGGTCTTTGCTGATCAACCCGATGTGGCGTTCGACTTCCGTGAGCCATCGGCAAAATGCTTCTGCTTCCTTGCAATTGATATTTACAACCGGGTGCGTGCTGCCTTGCTTGAAAGTCGTTTTTCTCCAACTCGGGTCGGGATGTCGTGCTGGTTTTGCAAATTCTTCGAAATCTTTAAAACGTGTTTCCCAGGTGGCGAAGAGGACATTGCCTTGTCCGATAGGCGCGAAGTGCATTTCCATGCTGTTCATCCAGACTTCGCCTTTGTGGGGTTTGGTGGTGGGTTTGGGATCGAGACTTTCCAGCGGGGCGATTGAAGTATTTACATTTTCTGGAACGGTGCTCGCGAGTTTGATCTCTGCCTGCTTTTTATTTTGGGCCAGTTCCAACGCCAATGCTTTCAACTTGGCTTCGCTCGCCAGCTTTTGTTCTTCCACTTCCTTGCGCAGACGATCTGCTTCCGCCGCTTTTTCCGCGGCTTCCTGTTTTGCCTTTTCGGCGACCTGCATCGCTTCGCGCCGGGCTTCCTCCGCTTTAGCGCGGACAGCTTGTTCGACTGCGGTGTTCTGTTTGAGTTTTGCTTCGGCCAGGGCCTGCTCGGCGACGAGTCTTTTCGCCTCGGCTTCTTCGGCACGGCGAGCGGCTTCTCTGCTTCCTTTTTCAGCGGCTTCGACCTTCAGCCGATCTTCCTGTTGGGCTTTCGTATCGACGCCGGCTTTAGCTTCCGCAAGACGTTTTTCTTCGAGCAACCGCTGTGTTTCCTGTTCCGCTTTGATTCGAGCAGCTTCTTCCTGTGCTCGCTCGCGATCGGAAACGGCTTTAGCGGCGGCAAGGTTCGCTTCTCTTTCGGAAGGACCTTTATTTACACTGGCAGAAACGTCAGGGCCTTTATTGGCATTACCCGATCCGGAATTTTTCCAGAGAATTCCGCCTACGACTGCGCCGAGGGCCACGAGCCCAAGGCCAAATGCCAACTGTAGCGGTGCGACTTTGGAACCAGCCTTGAGCCGCACAATATCCTGCTGCAGTTCTTCGAGATCATAGTTCTTTAAAGTAAGCGCAGGATCCAAAAGGCGACTGCAAAGGGCATGCCAGCGATCCGCGTCCTTGCCGAAAATTTTGCTCCATTCGCGCAAACTCGGGGCGGGCGGCAGTTTCCAGAAATCGTCCTCGTGCGTTTCAGCCGAAAAAACAAGGCGATGGATGATCTCGCCAATGGCGTGCAGATCGGCCAATTCAAATTGAGCGGCCTGAGCGCTGCCACCGGAAGCGGGATCGGTCAAAACCACCTGGCCAACAATTAACTTTCCCGTGCCGGCAAATAGAACGTTTCCCGGTTTGAGATCACCGTGAGGACGACCGCATATTTTTTTCAGGTCCAACGCGCCCCGGACGACAGAGCTGATCAGATGATGGAAATTTTCTTTGCTGAGGGCGATTTTCCCTGCGACGAGCCGTTGCGCGGAGCCGAGGTAATAACCAGTCGCGTACCAGGCCGAGTCATCGTTGAGACCAAACTCAAAAACCTGGGCCACATAAGGCGAAGTGAGCGCTGCCTTTTTTTGGATCTCGATATGGTTGTAAAACTGGTCGCTGAACTTCTTGGCTTTTTCCTCGTCCTTGCCGGCAAAGTGGGGGAGTGAAAAGACTTTTATGGCGAAATTGTCGGCGACACCCCTGCGTGCCTTGTAAACGATGATGCCTTCAGTGGCGGCGATAACTTCGGTTGTCTGGAAACTGCCAAATGATTTCATTTTAGGGTATAGATTCTGACGGACGTGGGGGATCGTACACAAAGACCTATTACTTGCAATCGCTCTGGTTGGGGTAGGGAAGGGCTATAAGGACTTAATGGACAAGTCTGTGGCGCGCCTTTGTGACGCGTTCCACTGCTTCTCCGACAGAGTTTCCTATGGCTGTCAGGTGTCCCATCTTTCGACCGGTGCGGGCCTGCGCTTTGCCATAAAGATGTAATTTCACGAAAGGTTCTTCCAATGCGGCGGCCCAATGTGGCTCTTCATTTTTCCAAAGATGACCCAGCAAGTTTGCCATGGCGGCAGGTTGTCGTAGTTCGGTTGATCCGAGCGGAAGGCCACACACGGCCCGGACCTGCTGCTCGAACTGGCTGGTCACGCAGGCATCGATGGTCAAATGCCCGGAGTTATGAGTGCGCGGAGCCAACTCGTTGACCAACAGCTTGCCGGTCTTTGTTAAAAACATTTCCACCGTCAGAAGGCCCACGACATTTAATTTCTCCAGGATCCCGGCGGCAAGATTGGCGGCTTCCTGCGCGAGTTGCGGCGAGATGTTGGCCGGGGCAAAGGTGACATCCAGAATGTGGTTGGCGTGGGCGTTTTCAAAAACCGGGAACGCAGCGAACTGGCCGTTCAAGGTTCGCGCGGCCACGACGGAGACTTCTTTTTCAAAATCAACAAAGGCTTCGTAAATGCCTTCCGCGCCCTGCAAATTTTCGAAGGCCGATTTACATTTTTCGAGATCGGTCACTTTCACCTGGCCTTTGCCGTCGTAACCGAAGCTGGCGGTTTTCAAGACGCCGGGAAGCCCCATTTCTTGCACAGCCTTTTGCAAATCCTCCAGGGAATTGATCCGTCGAAATGGCGTCACCGGAAAACCGTTCTCCTGTAAAAAAGATTTCTCCCGCAAACGATGCTGCGTCACGTGCAGCACTTGTCCATCGGGACGGACCGGCACGATTTCCGCCGCGGCTTTGGTGGTGGCGGAAGGAACATTTTCAAATTCAAATGTTACCACCTGCACCTTACGGGCAAAGGCGCGTATCTTGTCGAGATCATCGTAGGAACCTGAAATCTCTTCGTCCGCAATGTGTCCGGTGGGCGTGTCGTTTTCCGGAGAATAGGTGATGATGCGATAGCCGAGTTCGCGAGCGGCGATGGCAAACATGCGACCAAGCTGGCCGCTGCCCAGGACGCCGATGGTTGCGCCGGGGAGAATGGGTTGGATCGGGGATGACATGAAAGAAAGATGACGAGACGAATTCTTATTTTTTTAGTTTCCGATTGGCTAAAACCTTCTTCGTCTGCTGCTGACGAAAGCCGTCATACGCTGCGCGAAAATGTGAATACTTATTGCCGAGCATCGCCGTCGCCAGCAACGCCGCGTTAATGGCTCCCGCTTTGCCAATCGCCAGGCTTCCCACTGGAACGCCCGCTGGCATTTGGGCGATAGACAGAAGGGAGTCCAAACCTTTCAGGGCCTTTGATTCCACTGGAACCCCAAGCACGGGCAACACCGTTTTCGAAGCACACATTCCCGGCAGATGCGCTGCGCCGCCGGCTCCGGCAATGATGACTTCCAATCCGCGTTCCGCAGCGGTATCTGCATATTCAAAAAGCCAGTCCGGTGTGCGGTGTGCGGAAACCACATTCGTTTCGTAGGGAACTTTCATTTCGTCCAGTTGCGCAGCGGCATGTTGCATCGTTTCCCAATCGGATTGGCTGCCCATGATGATGCCGACGAGCGGTTTTTGTTTTGTGGCCATAACGCGGCGAAGTTTTTAGCGGCCACGTCCGACTGCGTCGAGCCCTGAAATTTAGACAGAATTAACAGAATTTACAAAATGGGACTCGACTCCCGTCGCCTGTAATTCCGTAAATTTTGTTAATTCTGTCCAATCCTGGGGATTACTTGGCGGCCTGTTGAACGACGCTAAGTGTTACCGGAACGAACTCTTTCACGAAAGCCGCCTTGTCGTCGTAGATGCGAATCTTCCCATCGAAGCCACCAGTGTAAACGAAGCCGTCCTTGGGGCGAAAGGCGATGGCAAAGATCGCGCCGTCGTGACCTTTCAAAGCTGCGGTTCGCTTGCCATCGTCGGTCCGGTAAAGGCGCACCTCCGGGAAGTTGCCGCCCACCGCAACCCGGCTCCCGCCAATGCTGTAAGCCACGGCGTGAATTGATCCCGATTGCCGTTCGATTTCGCGGACGAGATTGGCGTCGCGCGCTGTATTGCCGGAACCACGATTCTGGTTGTCGGAGATACGATAAATCCGCGCGGTGCCCAATTCGCCTCCATAAATTATAAAGTTCTCTTTCGGATGCCGGGCGAAACAAAGAATCCCTTCGAGCAGTTTGTTGATGTCGTCGATGAATTGCCCGTTGGACGAATCAATCAATTTCATGGCGCGATCGCGGCTGCACGACAAAATGCGATTGCCATCGTGAGTGAAGACCGCGCCGAAAGTCCAATCGCTGTGATTATCGAACTTTACCAGTTCTTTTCCATCGTCGATGGAAATGATGCGAACCGATTTGTCCGCGCCGCCAAAGGCAACTTTCTTTCCATCGGGTGAAAACGTTGCTCCGTAAAGTGTGTCGGGAGAAATCTTGAAGGACTTCACCTGTTGTTGCGTGGCTATGTCCCAGATTTGAATTTCACCAAAACGTGAAGGGGCGCCCCCCGCCACGGCCAATAGTTTTCCATCGGGAGAAAATGAGAAGGATTCAATCCTCGGAGATTCGCCGAGCAATCGGCCGATCAGACCCGAACCGTCCGGTTTGTGCAGCAGAACCTCGTGATAGCCGGACACCGCCAGAATGCTTCCGTCGGGAGAGAAGGCCATCGCTGAAATGACGGGTGGAGCCGCGTATTCCGGAGGTTTTGAAAGCTTGAAGGGATTTGCCGCCTCGGGAGGCGTGTCGTTCGAGGCGCCTTCTTTGATCCATTGCGTGAACAAGGCGACTTCCGCTTTGCTCAACGGATCGCCTTCCTTGGGCATATCGGGTTCATCGCCGATGATGTTTTCGATCGTGATGCTTTTCTTTGGATCACCGGCCACAAATCCGGGGCCATGTTTGCCACCTTTTTTGAAAGCGTCGTAGGTTGTGACATCGAGTTCGCCTTTTAATTTTCCGGGATGATGGCAACCGGTGCAACTGCGTTTGAGAATCGGAACGAGGTCGTGATAATAACTGACCGGTTTGTCTGCTCCCTGCGCAAGGGCTGTAAGACCGAGCAATAGGGCGATGCTAAAAAATATAAATCGGTCTTTCATTTTGCGGCAGCGGTTTCCGTTTCAGCGGGTGGATTAACAATCAATTGAATGCCTGGAGCGCGCAGTTGAAACTTCTTTCCATTGACCTCAGCTGTGCCAACGACGGTGACAGTATTGGTGCCGGGCTTGGTCTTTTCACTGGCTGTTAATTTGAATCCTGCTTCGCCCATGCCACGGACGATGTTCGTGGAAGTGGCAACCATCCCTTCCGGCAAGCCTTCAACGGCAAGTTGAATGTCGTCCGTAAACAAACCTCGTCGTTGCGCTTTTACCGAAAACTCCGCTTCGCTCGCCACTGCGTTGGTAGAACCTGCGGCAGGCGTAGTAACGGCCAGGCGGGGCAGGGAATTGTCCAATGTGAACGGGAATTCACCGATGCGAACCGTCATCGGACGGCTATATTCGACGATCGTTTGGCCGTTCACGGTGGCCTCGGCTTTGGCATACACCGGACGTGCACCGGTTTCAGAATCGAGTTTCGCTTTCATGGAAAGTTCCGCGAGTGTGTCGGCTGCTTTTAGTGTGGGCGAGTTTACTTCGAAGCTTTTGGTGATCGCTTCATTCCCGGCGGAGAAACCTTCGACGGATATTTTTATTTCTCCGGCAAAACTGCTTCGACGCGCCACGTCGGCCACAACCTTGGTTGATTGATTTTGCTCAACACTGGCAGCCAGGGTCTGCCAATCAATGGAGAACGGAGCCGTTTTCAACACGGTCAGATAAGCTGCAGACACGCTGCGCCCTTCCGTCTTCTTGACACGACCTCGTTTATCGAGAGTTGTCGGTTTGTTGCCGGAAACTGACTGAACGCTCCGGCTCTCTTTCTTTCCAGCGATGATGCCGACGGCTTTCAATTCGAGCGATTCGGTGCCGGTCACAGCTTTGTCATTGGCCGTGAATAACAACAGGCCTGTCGGAAAATCCGCGGGTATAATCAAAGGCGCGCAGGTAACTCCTTCAGGCAAATTCTCGGCGATGATTTCCACCGGGCCGCCGAATTGGCTTCGGTCGACTTCAACCCGGGCGATGGTTCGTCCGCCACGATTCAAACGAACGGAATCGGTCAATAGCTTCGCACTGAAGTCGGCTCCCGCTGGCGGATCAGCGGACAAACGATAACCAAAATTCTCACCCCCGCGCCCCAGAAGATCCCGCACGGAAATAATGTATTCGCCAGCCTCGGCAAAGGTGTGATCGAAGCGGGCATCCGCACCCATCGCATCATCGTTGCGTTGCAGAACAGTGTTGTTGGTGTCAGTCAAGGTCAGAAGAGGATCGAGCTTTGACCCAAACCGTTTGGCGTAAATTTCAAAAACAAGGCGCTGGCCTTTGTCGGCTTTGAACCGGAAGAAATCGACATCTCCTTCGCGTTGCAGATGGCCATTTATATTTCCTGGAAAGGAAAACATGTTCGTGGTCGCGATGGTATCATTCGGTTCGATCTCCGCGAAATCAGCAAACTGGCTGACATCGAACGAACGCGGATTGGAAAAGCCTTTGGCCGTCCGGGCGCGAACTTCCTGCGGGCCGCCGGGCGCATTGGGATCGACGGAAACCTTCATTTTCTCGGCTCCTTCGAGATTGATGCCGGTCAAAGTCAGATCAACCGTTTTGCCCCGTTGCCCGCCAAACGGATAAATGGATTCCAAATATGGGATCGCGCCGACCGTTAAATGATATTTGTAATCTTCTCCGCCGCGATGTTCGAAGTCGCGGATGGTGGCGATGTATTCGCCGTCCGTTGGAACTTGAAAACTGATGAAAGAATCGAAGCCGTTTGCATCTTCGTTGCGATGCAGTTCCTTGCCGTTGCTGTCCAGAATGGCGAGGGAGGAATCAAGCGCCGATCCAATCCGATTGGCCTGCACATCAAGAATTAGACGCTCGCCTTTCTTCGCTGGGAAACGAAAAAAGTCCACCTGGCCTGCAACGCCGACCATGCCGATGATACCGACGGGCAGTTGAACTGCTTGTGCGTTGGTCACGGCATGATGCCCGCCCGTCTCGACAATTTCGGGAGTGTCCGTGACTCGAATCGTCAAGGGATTCGAAGCTCCACCGGCGGTGATGACCCGCATTTCGTGTGCTCCCAAAGCTGCGTCGGAAGCGACCACGAGCCGGGCGGTCACACGTTTGTCGTCACTGGCTGGACCGGTCGAAAAGACATTCGGCGCGGTGGATTCCAAGCCAATGGCCGGTTTAGAGACGGGCGCGATAACCGCTGTCAATTGCTCCTCGTCTCCGCTGAAAGCGAAGCTGGAGATGTTTGCAATATTTTCTCCGGTCAACGTGATGTCGGTGGTGGTTCCGCGCTGCACCCATTCGGGGGAAATGGTCTTGAGCTTCGGAATCGATTGCGCGGTTCCGTTACAAATGAAAAGCAGCGTCGAAAGAACCGAAGCAAAAAAACATAAAGTCGTATTTATATTTTTTCGGAACGCTTTTGACGGGGAGAATATTTGGGCTGCGCGGCAACGCAGCCCTGCCATTGTTGGTAGGGCGGAGCCGCTGCTCCGCCTGTTATTTGCGGGATTTAAGTATTTCATCCGAAAAGAACGGGCAGAGGTTCGGCCTGCACGAGTTCGCGCGGCTGATTCAAATGATTATGAACAATGGTGTGCGGATCGATTCCCAACGCATGATAAATGGTGGCCAGGATTTGTGTCGGATGAACGGCGTTCTCTGACGGAGAGGAACCGGTTGCATCCGATTTACCATAAACAGAGCCGCGCTTGATGCCAGCTCCGGCGATCAGCGACGTGTAACAATAAGGCCAGTGATCGCGCCCATCGGGGCCGTTGGTATTTCCTGAGGTGCTGACGCCAAGACGAGGCGAACGTCCGAATTCGCCAATCGCCACGACCAAAGTTTCCTGCAACAAACCGCGTTGATCCAGATCTTCCAGCAATGCGGACAAACCGCTGTCGAGCTTCGGGCAATGCAGGTCGCGCAAGGGTCCGAAGTTTGCGGCGTGTGTGTCCCAGGCATCGACGGTGGGATTGCCATTCGCCACGGCAGGCCAGTTCATTTGCACAAATTTGGTTCCGGCCTCGACGAGGCGGCGCGCGAGCAGGCAGCCCTGTCCAAACGTGTGGCGTCCGTATCTGTCGCGGACTTCCGGTTTCTCCTGCGTGAGATCGAAGGCGTTGCGAGCTTTGCCGGAGAGAATCAGATCAAACGCTTTCTGGTAATAGCTGTTGAGCGCGTAGTTTTCGACGGCCTTGTTCATTTCCGGCATTTGCGCTTCGATCTTTTGCAGCAACGTCGCGCGGCGTTCCATGCGCTCCTTGGAGATGCCGCTACGCAGGCTCAAGTCGTCGAGTTTGGTTTCCTTCGCGGGATCCTGGTAAAAATAATACGGGTCAAACGCCGCGCCGAGGAAGCCAGCGGTGCCGCCTTTGCCAATGACATTCGATTCCTGCAGCGCACGCGGCAGCATCACGAACGGCAGCATCGGAATATCCGACGGACGCAGCTTCACGACTTGCGAACCCATGTGCGGAAAATCATTCGGGGCAGGGGGTTCAAGCTGGCCGGAAGGCGAGACGCGATCTGGTGTGTAGCCGGTCATCATCTGGTAAATCGCAGCGGTATGATTGAAGAGTCCGGCGGGCGTGTAACTCACGGAACGAATGAGCGTCGCCTTGTCCATTTGCTTGGCGAGCTTCGGCATGACTTCGGAAAGCCAGATGCCGGGGACGTTCGATTTGATCGGCTTGAATTCGCCGCGCACATTCGACGGTGCATCCGGCTTCGGATCCCAGATATCGATGTGGCTCGGGCCGCCTTGTAAAAATATAAAGATAACACTCTTGGCCTTGCCCCAGCCGGTCTTGCTTTTGTTCTCGGACGGATTGTCTTTGGCGTGGGCCTGTAGCGCGAGAACGTCGCCGAGCGACATCCCCAGCAGCCCCGCGCCGCCAACACGTAAGAACTCGCGGCGACTAAAACCGTCGCACGTCGAACCAGATTGACCGGGTATGGATAACATAAATTTTATCTCAGAGTTGAATTCACATTGTTTGGAGACAGGATGGCACCTCTCGAAAAGTTTCTTTCGGAAAACCATGGAGCTGATGAAACCCATGGTGCGCTGAAAAATTCGTTTACATCAGTCAACCCGAAGGGTTGCCAGAAAGTAGCCGGTGGTTGCAGCGCAGCAAAAACCACCGGAAGATTTTGGGATAAGAGTTGCACCCTGAAGGGGTGCCAGAACCTGTTTGAAGAATACAAGAGACTCATACCAGAAACCTCTCATCATATTTAATGCCCGCTTTCGCCAGGAATTCTTTCAATTCCTCCAGAAACGGCTGCTGACGATGATGCTCTTCCTGATTCCCGATATAACGTCGAACCGACTCGGTGGCATTTGGACTCACAGAAAAAACCGAGTAGCCTTCCTGCCAGGCAAATCCCGGATCAAAATTTTCTTTCACCCAATTAGTTGCATCTTTTTTTAGATCGCGAAGGAAGTCCGAGACGCAATGTGTGGGGCGCAAACTTGCGAGAATATGGACATGATCTTCCACGCCTCCAACGGCTTCAGGAATTCCATCGAGACCACGCGCGATGCCTCCGATATAAGCGTGAAGACGTCCGCGCCACTCCGGACGAATGAGCGGGCGCCGCTCTTTTGTCGCGAAGACGATGTGATAGTGAAGGGTGAAGAAAGTTGAGCCCATTTTAAATCGATCGAGTGAAAGGTGTATTTATTTTTGCGAAATTATTTTCGGCAATCCGACAGATTGCCAGAAAGTAGCCGGTAATTGGAGTGAAACGAAAATTACCGGAGAAAATGCGGAAAAGATTTACACCCTGAAGTGGTGCAAGAAGTGTTGATGCTTTGTTTAAGGTGTGATTCTGGCACCCCTTCGGGGTGCTGGCTTTCTCCACCGGGTTCCGGTGGTTTCCGCTGCGCTGCAACCACCGGCTACTTTCTGGATAACCCTTCGGGTTATGGGACGGGGCGCGAAGCGAAGTGTCGCACGTCGAACCAGATTGACCGGGTATGGATAACATAAATTTTATCTCAGAGTTGAATTCACATTTTTTCTCAAAAGGACGCATTAACGATTAAACAAAAACGCTGGACTGTTCAGCAACGCCCACGCCAGATCCTGCGCCACTTCCAAACGCTTCTCGCCGTTGCCCAGATCAATGTCTTTAATTTCCTGGTCGCTCGGCGGACGGTTCAAGACAGATAAATAAATCTCTTCGACCACCTTCTTGTTGTCTTTCTCTTTGTCCACGAGCTTGACGATGTTGCCCTCTTTATCGCTCACGGCGTCGCTGATGGTGGACCCGTTGATCAGGTTCAACGCGTGCGAAAGAGTGACATTGCTCGTGCGTTCGCATTCGCAGGCAGACTGGCGTTTTGGACGCCCAAACAGCGCGAGGAAATCGTTTTCTTTCACCATGCCGTCGGGGATTTCCGCGGCGCGCATCTCTTTCGGCATGCCGGCAAACTTCGACTTGCTGCCCGTCGCCACCGCCACGGCGTCGAGCAATTGTTCCGCGCTCAACCGGCGTGGTGTTGCGTGAGAAAAGTTCATTTTATCGTCTTCGTTCCATTTGTTGGCCACAACAGAAAGCTGGTAAGTGCGCGAATTGCAGATGGTGCGCATGAGCTGTTTCATGTCGAATGACGACTTCACAAATTCTGCGGTCAAAGCGTCGAGCAGTTCGGGATTGCTGGCAGGATTGCTGCCGCGAATATCGTCCACCGGATCAATGATGCCGCGCCCGAGAAAATAGCTCCAGGTGCGGTTCGCCATCGACTTGGCGAAAAAGGGATTCTCCTTCGACGTCATCCATTCGACGAAGGCATCACGGCGATCTCCATCCTTCGGCGATTCTTTCGAGGTGCCCACCGGAACTTTCGGCGCGACATCAATATCGGTCTTCGGATGTTTCACTTCGCCGCCATCGTATTTCGCGAAGATGATTTGTTCACCGGGCATCTCGCCGTTCTTGGTGCCGACGCGCGCGAAGAAAGCGCCAAACTCATAATACTGATTCTGCGTCCACTTCTCGAACGGATGATCGTGGCATTTGTTGCAGTTGAAACGAACGCCGAGAAACGTCTGGCTGATATCTTCCGTCATTTTGCCGGTGTCACGGAGAGCGCGCAGATAATTGACCTCGGGCGTTTGATAGGAACTGCCCTGGGCGAGCAGAAGACTCTGCACGAACTTGTCATACGGAACATTGTCCGAGATCGATTGCTGAATCCAGTTGCGGAAGATCCAGACACCTTTTTCGCCGAGAATCTCGCTGTTGCACTGTAGGAGATCAGCCCACTTGTTCGCCCAATATTTCGCGTAATCGGGAGAATCGAGCAGTTGATCGATGAGTTGAGTGCGTTTGGATTTCGAGGCGGTCTTGTCGGCGAGGAAGTTGCGAACGACCTCTGGCGTCGGTGGCAGACCGGTTAAGTCGAGGTAAACGCGACGGACAAATTCCGCATCCGTGCAAAGCTCGGAAGGGATAATCTTCATACGCTTGAGCTTCGTCGCGACATGTTGATCGATGAAATTGTATTCCGGAACGTTAGCCCACTTGTAGCCGGAGCGGTCGCCCATGACGGTAACTAGACGAGTGGCAAAGTTGCCTTCATATTTTACGAGAACGGCGGATTCGCCACGACGGAGGGCAGTAATGACATTGTTCGTGACGGCCGTGACCTCGCCGTTATTGCTGGAAATGATCGCTTCGCCCGTGACGTCGCGAGTCGTGCCGTCGGCGTAATGGGCGATGACAAGGATCTGATGCGAGCGGCCGGGCAGATCGAGTTCTATTTCGGCGGGAAGGATTTCAACTTTATTGGCGCGCTGGGCCGGATCTTCAAACTTTGTTCCTTCCACGATCCACTGCTTCAACAACGCATACTCGCGGGAACCGGTCTTCAAAACCTGGCGGCCTTCGTGCGGCACTTCGGCGGTCGGTTTAAGCAACATCAGACTTTCTTCCACTTTGACGCGATTGAAGCGGCGACCGGAAAGATCATTGATCAGCGCCTGATAATCGTAATCGGGATCATAGCCGCGCAGGGAAAGCTTGAAACCGTTTTTGCCTTTGGCGGAGCCGTGGCAGGTGCCCTGGTTGCAACCGATCTTCGCGAGCACGGGTTCGACATCGCGCACAAAACCAACCGGTTGCAGGTCGGCGCTTTCGACCTTGATTGATAACTTTATATTTTTGCCTGCTGCAGAAATGTTGATCTTCGTTTCGCCTTTGGCTTTCGGCTTGATGAGACCGTGTGCGTCGACTTCCACGATGGCAGACTCGGCGGAGAACTTTGCTTCGCTGGTTAAATCCAGTTTCTGACCCGAAGAAGTTTCACCGATGACAAGAACGCGCCGTTCATCCCGGCCATTGGCTAGAGTGATCGAGGCCGGTTCGAGTTTCAGCGAATGGATGGAAGGCTGGGTTAACTTTGTGGAAGCTGTTGCCTCAGCGGGAGCAGTTTTGTCTTTCTTAACCTTGGCGAGGGCAGGGGAGATCAATCCAAATAAACAAAGGCAAAAAATATAAAGTCGCATCATAACGGACAATTCGGTCGTTAGGGCTTGGGATACGGATAAAATGTTATCCGACCATGGTTCTAGGGCAAGGTCGGATTGTCTCAGACGGGACGAAACAGCGAGGCATTCATGGAATGTTGGCTTGTTCGCGGGGATCGAGTTGTTAACCTGCGACTAACAAAACGGGAAGAGGTCATGAGCTTTGTCGGCGCTATCCGAAATGACTAAGACTGAAGCTTGTCTCCCTGTTGCACTGCAATTTGAGCTGTCTGGGCCGACATGAACCGGAAAACCATCGGCTCAACCATGGAAAACGGCAACCTGGGCCGTGAACACCTCCGAACTAACGCTTTTTAGCTCAACTTCAGCAGTTGGAGGCTATTCTTCGACCGTTTTGGCTCCGTCATGAACAGTTTTAGCGTCTTCACAGACAATTTTGATGAAAACTTCAACAATGGAGGCGTCCGACCGGACAATTTTGGCGAAATCCGGCCCTGGAGACGTTCCGACAGTCCTGGATGTAGGTCCGACGGTCTCGGATGTGGGTCCGACGGTCTTGGATGTGGGTCCGCCGGTCTTGGATGTAGGTCCGCCGGTCTTGGATGTAGGTCCGCCGGTCTTGGATGTAGGTCCGCCGGTCT
>JADMIO011638313.1_pt1 | contig 99329 bp, 77 predicted proteins | sample 8958161 | NCBI WGS metagenome assembly JADMIO01 (sample SAMN16585339, study PRJNA669376) | soil metagenome | isolation source: Crop rotation soil | place: USA: Cullars Rotation, Alabama | collected 2011
CGCGACAACTTGTCCACGTGGAATTCTAAGCTTAGGATCCCAATGTGCTGGAAAGGTTGCGACCCCAGCATCTCGGCCGGGTTTGGCGGTAGGGTGCCGGTGGCAAGGAAGTCAAGGCGGCCATTTTCGCCGAGGTCGATCGAGCGAACGGCGCTCTCGAACGGGGTTCGCCCAAGCATCACGTTGGAAAGTCCCGGCTCGCGCGGGAGACCGAAAACGTTGTTCAGTAACCCACGACGCAGGTCGCCGTCGATGAGAAGAATTCTGACGCCTTGCTGTGCCAGAGTGATTGCCAGATTAGCCGCGCTCGTCGTCTTGCCATCTCCGGGCATCGGACTGGTAAAGACGAGCGTCTTTGCGATCTCGTCGGGGCGCGCGAAGGTGATGTTGGTGCGCATAGTCCGGTAGGCTTCAGACACAGGACTTCGAGGATCCGCTCCCGTGATAAGTCGCTCATTCATACCCGCTGGCAGCGGTGTAGCTTGCTGAGCCATCGCCCGCGATTCGGCGCCGCGCGTTAACTTCAGACGCTTTCCGCCCATAAGTTTGGCGCCATCACGGGGAATCCGAGGAATGAGTCCCAACACGGGCGCCGACGTTAAACCCTGCACGTCTTCTTTAGTATGGACGGTGCGGTCGGTCATCTCACGGGCAAATGCGACCCCCACGCTTAGTATTAAGCCGAGCAAGGCCGCCATGGATATCACCAAACTCTTCTTGGGCCGCACCGGAATGGTCGGATAGATTGCCTCATCCACGACACCGACTGTAGGATCCTCAGCCGCTTCGGTGATCTCGGTTTCCTTCAAACGAGTTTGTAGCAGAGTGTAGATGTCTTCAAGTACTTTCGGTCGGCGCTCTAACCGCGCGAACTCCACTTCCTTCGCCGGAATTTGTTCGAGCTCTGTGCCGAACTGCTTGAGCGATATATCCAACGCGGCGACCTGATTCGTCAGCCCTTCCAGATAAGTTTCTCCGACTGACTGCAGCTGCGCTTCGAGCTCTTTTATCCTGCCGGTCAGGGCCGCTACATCAGGATCCTCGGGCGTGCGTCGAACCAAGAGCTCAGCGCGCTGACCTTCGAGGTCAGTGAGTGCGCGTAGCGTTTCATTGGTGCTAGTGTTCTTGAAGAGCGTGGGAAAGGACAGGAGGCGGCGATAAGCCGAGGGCTCATCGGGTCGCTGTTTTGCCGCGGCCGAACGGACGTCCGTTAGCAGCTGCGTCAACGCGAGACGCTCGGCGTTTAGGGAGCTGCGCTCGGCCTGAAGGTTGGCGAGACGACTCACCTGGGCGGTTCCTTCTGCAGGCAGATTGACGACGTGCGCGCCCTCCCTGAAGGACTTCAGAGTGTTTTCAGACTCGGTGAGCTGCTGCGAGATGGTGTCGAGCTGTTGCCTGAGAAAACGGGCCACGCTGCGCGACTCGGTCTTCTGCACTTCCCGACGGTGGCTCATGAAGCGATTGGCAAGCACATTCGGAACGTCTTTGACAATGCCGGGGTCGCTGCCCTCAAAGCGCGCAACAATCAAATTCGCGGTGCGCGAAGGACGACTGATCGTCAGCGCTTTTTTCAGACTCTTAACTGCCGTCTGCTCGCTGACGATGTTCAGGCTTATCCGCGCAAAGCTCACGGCATACCCACGGAGCGCTAGAGTCACACTATCCACCGTGATCGACTCACCCGGACTGATATCACCCACGACAGTGTTATTACGCTGATTCAAAACTTGGAATCTGTTCCCCTTTTGCCTAACGAGCTCGATATGAGAAGGAGGAGCAGTCCTAGCCACTCGGATCGCGGAGAAGAGCGACCCACGAGGGACTCGCCGCGGAGTTGTGACGACGGCACGGAGTGCGAGTGAGTCAATCACATTCTCCGCCAGAGTGCGACTCTTCAAAACTTCCATCTCGGTTACAAGATCGCTGCCTGACGAGAGCGCTTGCAGCGCGTCTAGTGCCGGTACCCTCGATTTCTCCTCGTCGACACGAATGGACGTAGAAGCTTCGTAGACCGGAGTCGCGGTGTACGCCCAGAGTGCCGCGGTGGCAATGACCAGGGCAGTACACCCGATGATCAGCCCGCGATTCCGGACGAGCAGATGCCAAGTGTCTTGGAACGTGCGCTGCTGTTCCAGATATGGAGGCAGCTGACCGTTGTCCTGACCGTTTTGGGGCCTGCGTAGCTCTAATGACGTGCTCATTTCCACTGCTACCGTCTGATGAAAAGCGCGATGATCAGGCTCGCGGACACCGAGATAGCGGTTGCGACCAGTCCGGAATTGCGCACAACAAAGCTGCGCTCCGGAACGAAAAGCTGATCGCCAGACCGCAGCGGAGTCGCCGCGAGATTTACATCGCTGGAGATTCTCTCTTGTATCCTGACACCATTACGGACGAGGTCGACGTGATGGGGGTCGCCGTTGGGGGTGGCGCCCCCGGCTACCGCCAGCGCGTCGGCCACTGTCATGGTGGCGTCGACCGGATAGAGTCCAGGCTTCTGCACTGCTCCGAGAATATTGATTCGGCGCAGCATAGTGACCTCGATCGAGGGGTTGCGCAAATACTGTGCGTAGCTCTCAAGCATTTTCTGTTTAAGCGCTTGCGGGGTGTATTCGAGGGCATTGAACTGCCCGATTTTGGGGAACGTCACAACTCCGGTCTCGTCGACCGCGAAATCGCCAGAAAGGTCAGGCTCACGCCAAACGCGGAGACGAATGACGTCTCCGGGACGGAGGACGCCGTGCGTCGTGTCGAGCGCCGAGACTGTCGTTGGCGAGACTTGTTGACCGCCAGCTGGAACTGCGCTCATAAAGAAACCCACCACTAGCGTGAGAGCGAAACGCTTACCTGTTTCCAACCGTTTCCAATCCCTGTTTGAGTTAGGCTGCGCCACGCATGCTTAAGACAGCCGGCACTGTTTTCAGCAGGATTGCGAGGTCTCTCGTCAAAGACCAGTCCGTAAGGTACGCGGTTTCCAGTGCGATAATGTGGTCGAAGCTGGTGATGCCGCTACGTCCGGATACCTGCCATGGCCCAGTGATACCGGGCTTCATGTCGAAGCGAGAGTAATTGTGCTCCTCGTAAGCTACAACCTCGCGCACCAACGGTGGACGAGGGCCAACCAGCGACATGTCTCCGACTAGCACGTTCCAGAGCTGTGGCAATTCGTCTAGACTCGACCGCCGTAAGAATTTGCCGACCTTCGTGACTCGCGGATCATTAATCACTTTGAAAACACGAGCGTCGTGGTAAACGCTTTTGTCCTTAAGTTCAGCCCTCAAATCCTCGGCGTTTTCGACCATGCTGCGGAACTTATGCATGCGGAAATGTTTGCCGCCGTAGCCAACTCGGAGACTAGAGAAAATGACCGGACCGCGGGACGTAAGCTTCACTGCCAAGGCGACAAGAACGAAAACCGGAGCCAGCAAGACAAGAAGGAACGCAGAAAGGGCAACGTCAAATGCGCGTTTGGAAATGAGTTGTGCCCAACGAAGCTTTGGTTTGACCAGCTTCACATAAGGCAAGTTGTGTCGAAACGTCACGCGGGGAACAAATCCACCGACCGGCAGCGCAGGCGCCCCAGCGAAAACATCGCAACCGAGCCGATCAGCGACTTCGAGAACATCGATCAACGCGTCGTCCTCGACGTGACCGTCCACAATTAGGGTATCAATGTTATGTCGCTCAATGATCCAAACGAGATCTGAAAGCGCACCAAGCGCTTCCTGGTCGCGTGCGCCATCAGAGGTGAGATATCCAACAATGGTCAGTCGGCCGCCGGAATGGAAATCTTGCGATTGACGCAACTGGTCTGCGCGCGCTCCTGGCCCGAGGACGATAGCCCGAGAAACTAATAGCGGCTTACGCTTGACTCGTCGAACGACAACGTTCAAGAGGACTCTTCCTAGGAGCAGGCATGACCCTGCGGACACTAGGAGTAATCCGAAGCCGACGATCGCACCTGGATGCAGGCCTTCCCACAGGCGGCTCCAGAAAACGAGGGAAAGGCCAAGCGTAGATCCGGCGAAAATATTTCGCGAGCGATTCCAACGCCCACCGGTTCGGTACCCGCCAAAGATCGCAAGCCCGATAACAATGGCTACGACCACCTCGGCCCGTGGGAAAGTCCCTCTCGGTAGCACCTCCGCCAAGAAAGTCGCGGGAAGCGGAGCGACGGTAGCCTTACGGCCGACGTTTACTAACGAGTGAGCGGCAAACAGAATCAGCAGGTCGACGACCAGCAGAATGCCAACGCGTAAAGTTGTTTCCGTCGCGCGAGCACGCTCCACAGCTTTGGCGCGGTGTTGAACGATGACAGGTGACGGTCGACCCCAGGGCGGCGTATGGGTTTCCCAGCGAAAGGCGCGGCCCGTGGCCGCGTCATTCACATCCGCAGGCGTTGAGAATCGGCCATTTCGGGGTGAAGGGAATTGTCGCGTGGCCATCACAAAGATGGATTATGTTCGCAATGTTGTGGAAAACCGGAGTGCCATTATAAGTGCTATAGCTAGCAGCGGCAAGCAAATGTTCTAAGGCGTACGCTTGACGACTTTTGTGACACGGCAGATATCCGTTGCACGTGTTGATTACCCCAGCCGAATGTTCGCTAGCATACGTTTCAGCAACCCCTTTCTCGCAAGCGGATCAACCGCCAGAGGCGCTTCCCCGCTGAGAATTCGCTCAGGGTTTATTGTGCACAGCGACTGGATTTGATCCATCCCTCCATGCCGAGATATTGCATCGATAGCCGCCTTCGTCGCGCATTCTCCAACAGCATGAAAATCACTCGACAGATAGCTAGCCCAACCATTTGCCAGAATGAGCCAGGCAGTACTTTGTGGAACGGGGCCGTACGCACCGACCAACGACCCAGCATTGATCTGAAGCTTAACGTCTGTTCGCAACCAACGTTCCAAACGCGACGGATTGGTCTGTATGTCTGCGTACCGCTCTGGATGCGCTATTATCGGCTCGAAGCCTTTCATTCGAATATCGAACAACGCGCGCTCGCTGTTCGGCGGGATTGACGCGAACGGAAATTCGACCAGCAAGAACTTGGTTCCGGCTAATCGCGTTGTCGGATCGCTGAGATCGGGGTCAGGTACATCAAGGAGAATCTCGAATCCTCTTTCCAGTCGTAGGTCAGCAAATCGTTCGCCAACACGATCCCTCAGAAGTGCCCACTGCCTATCAACAAGCTCAAGATATTTGGGGTCTGCACGCCCGCTACGCACAGCTGAAGCACGCAGATGGGGGGTTGTGATAATTGTCTTGATGCCCTGGCTGCGCATCGTGTCCACTGCAGCAAGACTCGCATCGATTGACGGCGAACCGTCGTCGACGTTGGGAATCAAATGGTTGTGAAAATCGAGCACGGACGAGAATTTTGTGATGATGTCTTACTGTCAAGCACCACTACCGCCAGATGTCTCAAAACAAAACCCCGCGGATCGCGATCGTCGCGTCCAACTATTGGCCCGAGAGGACTGGAATCGGCCAAGTAACGACTGAGTTTGCTGAATTCTTGGCTCGAGCGGGGATAGTAGTGAGCGTGGCCACAGCGGCACCGTATTATCCCGAATGGTCCATTTACTCGGACTATCGGGGCAAGCTGTGGCAAACTCAGACACATAATGGCGTCACGATCTATAGAGCTGCCCACTACGCTGCTCCAACTCCGACTGCTGTAGGCCGGATACTCCACGAAATGACTCTTTGCTTGATGTCGTTGCCGAATATTCTGCGTGCCATTCGCAAGTCGAATACAGCGTTCGTGGTGTCTCCTGATCTCTCGCACGCATTTGTGGCATGTATCGTTGCACGAGTGATGGGTGTGCCGGTAATTCTTTATGTACAGGATATAATGCCGGACGCTGCCGTGGAAATGGGCATGCTGCGTAGCAAGTTTGTAATCCAGGTATCGCGGATGCTGGCCAAAGCGAACTATTTGATGGCCGAGCGTATCTACACTCTCAGCGAGGGGATGAAAAATCGAATTGCCCGTTCCACAACAAAAGCCGACAAGATCGAGATTGTACCAAACACTGTAGACCCCGACGAATTCACCTTCGGCTCGGATATTGGAAAGAGCTTCCGCGAGCGATTCGCGCCTGAACATAGGTTCGTCGTTATCCATTCCGGGAACATGGGAGAGAAGCAGGACCTCGACCTGCTGCTTCGGTGCGCGCGCAGATTACTACATAGACCTGAGGTTCTTTTCCTTGTTTTTGGTGACGGAGCCGTTAAGGACGAGTTCTTGGCGAAGAGGGACAGCTTGCGGCTCACCAACGTCAGCCATTTCCCACTGCAGGACCGGGCGCTGCTGGGGGATATGCTAGTCGGAGCCGATATTTGCTTAGTGACCCAAGCAGCTTCGGTCACTGACGTCGTAGTTCCTTCGAAGCTAGTCACCAGCATGGGTGCCGGCGCGATGATTGTGGCAGCCTGTGCTGCAAACAGTGAGACGTCTCGGCTTTTGGCAGAAAGTGGGGGTGGTCTGTGTGTGCCTGCAGGTGATGACAGATCGCTCGCGGCATTGATAACCAGAATCTGCGATGGAGAAATCGCTACACAGCCATACCGCTCCCGAGCTCGCGAGTTCGCGCGAAATCGTTTTAGTAAATCAACAGTCTACGGTCGAATCACGCGCCAGCTATGCAGCAAATAGGAAAGCGATGGTGCCGTTTCGTGCTGTTTCGTTATCGAGCCCGCTGCGTGTTCAGTTGGCTTTTTCGCTCGCATTTTTCCCAAATTGACCTCACTGCAATTTTCCGCTCATTCTCTGCACTCCGCCAACGCCACCTCACTCGCCGGCGTGGCGTAGTTATTCTTTTTGGACGGCTAAAGCCCGTACCATAGTGTGGGCGGCACTAGGAGTGGGGCTCAAAGGCTATTCTGACCCGGCAGCGCTCCTTAAGCGTGGCAACGTCGAACCTCGGTCACCAGTGCCTTTTGTCAACATCCAAAATAACCCAAGCGCGAACGTGACATTTTCTTGTATACGCATATGACCACGACAACACCCGCGGAGGCAATCCGTACGCAAGCGCCTAGCATGCTGCGAGCTGTGCCGTCTCGTGAATCTGAATTCCTCGGTAACGCAATCGCATTCGTCTTACCGACAATGATGTTTGTAGAGGTGCGAATGGTGGGGCGGTTGTTCCTTAGCGAAATCGTTCTCCTATGCTTGTTGCCCTTCCTCTTGATGCGCCGTGGAAACCTAGTGCTCGAGCGACTACCGCGAAAACTCCTCCTTCTGGGTCTTGCTTGGCTACTCTCCCAGATCTTGACGGATGCCATTCGAAATACTCCGTTCGAAGACTGGAGCCGAGGTTGGTCAAAGATTGTATTCCTCCTCGTCAATTTTGCGGCGATCTACGTGTATCTAGACCGCAAGGAGACGCGCTTCGTGCTGTTCGCAGTGGGAATCGCCGTCGGGCAGATTTTGGTTTACTTCTTCAACCCCAATGTCTATGCCGATGACTTCCCGTGGAAATTTGGTTACGGCACGGCAATCACAATGCTTTGCGCACTCGCTTCCCAAGTAAGATTCTTGGGCCGGCGGTTGCCACCCTCTCCCGTGCTGGCACTACTAGGTGTGCTCAATTTTTATATGGGCTTTAGGTCATTAGGCCTAATCTGTTTGCTAACTGGTTGGGTGCTGTGGCTGAAACACTCAAGTCGAGTAAAGCTAAGAACGTTCAAATCGAGTCAAGTAGCTCTGTTTGTGGTATTAAGCGCTATAGCCGCTTGGGGCATTGCAAACCTTTATGAGTACGGCGCCCGCGACGGATGGCTCGGAGATAATGAGCAGAAAAAGTATTTGGCTCAATCGGCCGGCGATTTGGGGATTCTCTTGGGTGGCAGAACTCAAATTCTTGGTTCCGGCCAAGCGATTTATGACTCCCCATTAATTGGTCACGGTTCGTGGGCGAAGGATCCGAAGTACTCCGACATTTTGACGAGCGCATTAGAGCAACACGACTACGAAGTTCAGGGAGAGTCCGATACTGACCTAATCCCCTCACATTCCTATATAATGGGCGCGTGGGTTGAAGCCGGAGTTGTCGGAGCAATCTTCTGGATTTGGCTATTTTTCCTTACTGCCCGCACACTCATTCGGTCACAACTCCCGAACTCGCCGCTGAGCGTCTTGACGGCGCTCACCGCCTTCAACCTTCTTTGGAACATTCCGTTCTCACCGTTTGGAGCGGAAGCGCGGCTGTATACAGCGTACGATTTGTCTTTGATGATCTTTGTCTTAACCTTGCCCGGCGTTCCCCTGTTCAACCGCCGGAGTCGGCGTGAAAATCTCGCTCGTCACGATCTCGTTTAACCAAGGTAGGTTTCTCGAGCATGCCATTCGTTCCGTCCTTGAGCAGGACCACGCAGTTGAATACATCGTCGTTGATGCGGGATCCACTGACGGAAGTCGCGAAATTATTGACCGCTATGCAAATAGTATCGCGCGCATCATATACGGGGCCGATAGGGGGCCCGCTGACGGCTTAAACAAAGGCTTCGCGGAAGCCTCTGGTGATATCTTTGGCTTTCTAAATTCCGACGACATTTTGGAGCGAGGCACTCTTCGCCAAGTTGCTGATTATTTCGATGCACACCCTGATATCGATGTAGTCTCTGGTCATAGTTGGATCATTGACGCAAACGGAAGGCTCAAACGGCGTTTCTTTTCCGATCGCTACTCATTGAAGATGGCAGTGCATGGGGCATGCGTACTTTCCCAAGCATCAACATTCTTCCGGGCTGACTTCTTCCGGCGCGTAGGAGGCTTCAACACGGAAAATAGATCGAACTGGGACGGCGAATTATTCGTTGATCTTGCCCTGGCAGGCGCTAGGTTCTCGCGCGTATCATCGTACTGGAGCCGCTTCAGAGTTCACGAACAAGGTATCACGGGCTCAGGCAAGCTGCGATCGTTAAGTAGACTCCACACGCGGAACATGTTCCTGAAAGTGATGGGTCGCGAACCTACCTCGATCGATCGGATTATAGGGATTGGAGCGCAATACTTGAGGAAGTTTCTTAATCCTGCCGATACCATAGAACGCCTGCTGCGCGGACCTATCGCGTAAATGTCACCATGGGCAAGCGAGGCCTAGCGCTGGTGACAAGAGTTCTTATTACAGGTGGTTCAGGCTTCATCGGGACGAATCTGGTCGAGCACGCTTTGCAGAACGGTTCCGACGTAATCAATGTCGATATCGCACCGCCTCGCAATGCGGCGCATCGCGAGTACTGGTACAACGGCGATATAGTCGATCGGGACTCGTTAAGCGGGGTCATTCGAGAGTTCTCGCCGGATATCGTTTTTCATATGGCAGCACGAACGGACCTCGGTGGTAAGGTTCTCGCGGATTACGCTGCGAACACTATCGGTGTTCAAGCGCTAATTGAAACCCTTAGTGGCGCTCCATCGGTGCGGCGCGTCGTGTTTGCATCGTCCCGTCTTGTCTGTCGAATCGGATATACGCCGCGGGACGAGCGTGATTACTGTCCATCGACCCGGTACGGGGAAAGCAAAGTGATCGGCGAGCAAATCGCTCGCGCTGCAGGCACTCAGTTGCCGTACTCTTGGTTGATCGTTCGGCCGACATCGATTTGGGGCCCATGGTTTCACGTACCGTACAAGGATTTTTTTCTAGCCATCGCCCAGAACAAATACGTTCACCCTGGGTCTCGGCAAATCCTCAAATCTTTTGGATTCGTAGGAAACACAGTCTACCAGTTACAACGGTTGATTGATGCTCCCGACGCGCTTGTGAACGGCAAGACTTTTTATCTGGCTGACTATCCGCCCATCGATGTCAGGGAAATGGCGAATTCCATTCAGCGTCAACTTGGAGTTCCGAATATCAAGACTGCTAACCTTGCTGCTCTCCGAGCTGTCGCATATTTGGGGGATTTCCTTAAAGCACTTGGCTGGGAGCAGGTCCCGCTCAGCTCGTTTCGCCTCGATAATCTCTTAACCCCGATGGTTTATGATTTGGCACCCCTTAAGGCCATAGTGGGTGAACTGCCTTATACCGTGCAGGAGGGCATTGCGATCACAACCGATTGGTTGAAGCGACAAGGAGAGATCAAGGCCGGTATAACTCAAGAGAGTGATCCGCACCATGGCGAGCCGGCCGGATGATTCTCGACCGTTTCATGCGAATCTTGGAGTTGTTAAAGACCGATGGAGCACTCAAGGCGCTTCTCCTCTGGCCGAAATTCTCCCTAGCCGCGTTTACGCTTGTTTCGAGAATGAAGAAGGCGGGGGTTGATCCAGCGACTGTTATAGACGTCGGGGCGAACATAGGCCAGTTTGCAATAGCATCGGTCAGGCTGTTTGAAAATGCTGCAGTATTCCCGATCGAGCCTGACGCGCGCGTCGCACGGAAGCTGCGATCGACGCTTCCTCCAAGTATTCGTGAAAACGTGTTGGAGACGGCCGTCGGCGATATCGTTGGCACTGCGCTTTTGCACGTGAATCGTGATCCCCAAATGAGTTCACTCCTACCCATTGGTTCGGACCAAGCCAAATCGTTCCCGCGGTCACAAGTCGTTGGTAAAGTGGAGGTATCAATTACAACGCTCGATGCCTTATTCGCGAACCAATCACTTCCTGCACCAATCCTTCTTAAAATCGACGTACAGGGATTCGAGGATCGTGTAATTCGCGGCGCTACAGCCTTTCTGACCGCTGTTGACTGGGTCCTCATGGAGGTTTCGTTTTCGGCCCTTTATGAAGGCAATCGCGACTTCGATTCGATCATTGCGCTAATGGCTTCGCAGGGCTTCCGATTTGTGCGGCCAGTCGATTTTCACACATCTCCCACGACCGAAGAGATCACCGAAATGGATGCATTATTTGAATCGCTGAACAGGCGCGGGCGGCCCTCTTAGGTTTCGTGAGCGAACCGCTCCCGCAAGCTAGTTGACAGGCGCGGGATTGAGACATCGACTCTGATGACTTGGTTTGTCCAATAACTAGTGAAGAGTCCGCGAAAGATCAGCCTGTCTATGAATCCACGCGCGAGAATCTAACGATTTGCTCGACACCGACGGGCGTCGTGCACTTCCTCCGCTCTTCGACTCGGAGGCCGGCTTCACTGGCCATCCAGTCAAGTTCCTCGACGAACAATGGGTACGACTCACGAATTCCGCGTCTGCGCCAAACCTCGTAGGAAAGATGCCCAAAGATGCCGAATGTGCAGACGACCCCCCGGCGCGCAACTCGCGCCAACTCGCGGAGTACGCGGTACTGCATCTGCCGCGGCAGATGCTTCGTCAGCGCGAACGAGAATGCGTAGTCAACAGCCCCATCGCGAAATGGAAGCTTCACTGCGTCACCCCCTACGACCATCACGCTTAGATTCCCGCGGTGCACGCGCTCGGACGCGTGACGCAGCATGCCGGGCGAAACGTCGATCGCCGCGATTTGCCGCGCATGAACGCTAAGTTCCGGCCACCATCGACCGGTACCACACGGGCAGTCCAAGATCGATATGTCGCGAGGTACTTCGCGCATCACTTGCCGAAATGCCCGCTCTTCGCGCCACCGACGGTAGCGCCCTAACGGACCGCTGAATCGCAAACGTTCATAGTCAACGCCGATTGAGTAGTCCCTGTAACCATCTCGGGCCGAGTAGGAGACAGGCCCCTCGTCATCCGAGTAAGAATGAATCTTTTTCATCACCGAAATTGGCTCATAACACGCAAGTAAAAGTCGGCCCGAGTCTTAGCGACTATCTCCACGGCAAACTGTTCGGTAGCTGCCGTTCGGCACCTTTCAGATACTGCGCGAGCGAATTCAGGCTTGGTGAGCATCCCACCGATCGCCTGGGCCAGTGCATGCGTGTCGTCCGCTGGGACCAGAAGCCCGACACCTTTAGCAACAATTTCCCCATTGATCCCAGACATGGTTGCAATTGTGGGCACGCCACACGCGGCCGCTTGTAGTAAGGCGTGCGCATCGTGCTCCTCATGGTCGAGCGTGACTCGCGAAGGTAAAACGAAAACGTCAAGGGTTCGCAAGAAGTCTGCGACATCTTTCATCGGGATCGGGCCGTAAACGCTTAACCATCCCTTTGTTTGTGCTTGGCGGCGAAGTTCCGCAGCATCCGGCCCACCGCCCACAAGCGCTAATTGAATATCTTGGCCCAACCGCTTGCGGCAATCTTCGACCGCACGAATCAGCATGTCTAAGGCCTTGTAACGAATGTCGAGCCTGCCCGCGTAACCAACGGTGGGCAATCGCTGCGCTGTCGTCGCAGCTGCTCTTGGGGCATAGCGAGTGACGTCTACACCCTGATGAGTTAGCACAGTAGTCGGCAAATGCTGCGCGGCCGGAAACTGCTTAAGAATTGTTTGCCGCGCCCTCTCACTGGAAAATTCTATTGCTGTCACTCTGCGAAATCCAAGATTCGCCAACTTCGCCTTCAAACGGCCGAAGATCCCCGGATATCGACGATACGTGTTTTTTTTTATGGTACAAACGAGAGCTGGCTTGGGCCGAATGAGAGACGCGGCTAATGCGGCCTGCCAGAATGCAGTAGACCAGGGAGGATAGTCAACATGAATGATATCGGGTGCAAAATCCTGAATGCCGAAGGCGGGTGGCCAGAATAACAAATGTCCATTCCACTGTACGCTGGCAAGTGAGCGAACGCCACCTCGACTAACAGCTCGAACACCTTTGAACAGAGTTACTTGGCCGCGTCGTGGAACAATTGCTAAGACGTTCAAACCCCCAACGCGGACCAGAGCTTCCGTATTCCTGAGATGTTCCGTTTCCAAAAGCGCATGTGAGACAAGTACCAGTCTTAGATTCAAGCTCTTAGTCAAAGTAGATAACCATGGCTCTTAAATGGGGGCCGCAGACTTATCACAAGCTCGACAAATCGGTCGCCGTCCGAAGACGAAAGCAAACTAAGCCGTTGTATCACCCGCGAGATTCACTACATCTTGGGCGACGGGTTACGGAGGTCTACTAAGTCGCTTACGGCAATCTTTGGTTTTGCTGCTCGCCAGTGGGGACCGCAAGCGGGCAGCCATGTCGCGAGCCTAATCGTATCCGCGAAAACGTTGCTCGCGATAGGGCCTCTCTCTATAGTCCATCCTCACGGCATTCCTGAAAAAACAGCACGATCAACGCTAACCAGTTAGCGTCGTGCATACTCTGCCACGATCCTTCCCATTACCCCGCCGAGAAAGTAAAGCACCAATGACAAAAGTCGTTCATGTCGCCAACGATCTTGATTCCGAGACCGGGGGTCCTCCAGTTGCCATTTTCGCTATATGCGCGGCTGAAGCGTCAGTTGGAATAACGTCGTTCGTTGCGGCGCCGGTCAGCAATCGCAGCAGCCGCGCGACACTTGATTTGGTGAACCGAGTAAAGGACGTCGAGGCAGTTCCTTTCATCTTCGAACGGGTCACTGCGTTCGCCGGCAGGTCGGCACGTTGGGGCATCAGCCCCGGATTGGGTTGGTGGCTTTTCCGGCAAGTAGGACAATTCGACGTTGTAATTATCCACGGCGCGTGGTCTTTCACTAGTGTGGCAGCACTGGCAGCGACCTTGTTTCGAGGGCGGCCGTCTATAATGATGCCGCACGAAAGCCTTACTGAGTTCGACGTTTCCCGTCAGGGCAGTCGGCTTCGTATCTACCTTAAGTCGATTCTGAAGAAGTTGTATGTTCGACACTGCCGGCTCGTAATCTTCGCCTCTCAGCGGGAACGCAAGGACAGCGTTTCCGCCGATTGGCGAGCGCGAACAAGCGTCATCTATCACGGCGTCGCAAACCCGTCGGAAACCTTTCGGCCGCGGACCGAGAAGGTCACCGCCGCTCTCACACTCGGTTTTTTAGGCCGATTGCATGAAAAGAAGAACCTCGATCGCTTACTTCTGGCTCTTGCCGCGGCTCCCCCGCACGCGCTTTTGATCGTTGGCGGAGATGGCCCTCCTGCGCTGCGCCAATCCCTACACGAATTAGCTGACGCGCTAGGACTTTCAAGCCGGGTGCGCTGGCTCGGTTTTGTAGAACCCGACCAAAAAGACAGTTTCTTCGCAATGATAGATGTATTGGTTATGCCGTCAGCATACGAGTCATTTGGTCTCGTCGCCGCCGAAGCATTGGTACGCGGCGTGCCCGCAATCGTTTCACCGAGAACGGGGATCGCGGAAATAATAGAGAGGTATGGGGGCGGGGTTATTTCGGAAATTGAAAACTTGGCGGACGCTATCACGGAGCTCAGCATCGATCACGTTCGATTACGAAAGCTTTCGCATGAAGCGCTGGCCGCGGCAGAGCGAGCGCTCTCAATCTCAAACCTCGGCGTTTGTCTCAAAAGGGAATACGTTGCCTTGCTTGATGCGAAAACTGAAACCTCCTCTACGAGGAAGTTTGCCTGACTCTTCCTCCGCAACTATTGACGCCTGGTGACATTCTACAAATTAGAATTTCTTCGAAGGCTAGGGTGCAGCATGTTCACGCCTTGCTTCGGTACGACGGGTCAACATGATAGACTTCGGCTTTTATCGTAGGTCCACGATGGAGGCATCGCAGTGTAGTGTGATTAGTGAATACGGAAAACGGTTCTATGAAAGCAGGTCGTCCGGGTCCGCGCGCTCTGCGGGCCGCGTTGTTCCGCATCTTATCAAATGGGTTGCGCCTCGCAGCGTGATCGACGTGGGGTGCGGCAATGGAAGTTGGCTACGAGAATTTCAGCGGGCGGGGGTAAAAGATTTCATTGGGGTGGATGGGCAACACGTTGACGCGTCTATCCTCACTATTGATCGAACGCATTTTCTACCTTGGGACCTTACTACTCCCTTCCTGCTGGACCGTGCGTTTGACCTTGCGATTTCCCTGGAAGTGGCAGAACACCTTCCGGCTGAACGGGGTGAATCCTTTGTCCACGACCTATGTCGGCTCGCTCCGATAGTCGTATTTTCTGCCGCCGTTCCAGGTCAGGGTGGGACTGGCCATAAGAATGAACGTTGGCAGAGCTACTGGGCGACGCTCTTTCGGCATCGGGGTTACCAAGCGCTCGATGCGCTCCGACCAAAACTGTGGGATGATGCAGAGGTCGAATTCTGGTACGCTCAAAACATGATCGTATATGCGTCGCAACAAGCAGTCACCCACCATACAAAGCTCGGTTTACAGCCGGCGTGTACTCTGTTTGATGTCGTACATCCCCGCCTGCTAAATGCGGCGACAGCGAAGCGTCGTTTCGCGTCCGCGTTGCTGACCAAGCTCAAACGCCTTTCACCCAAATGAGAATCGGTTTCATAACCCACTACGACGCATCAGATGTGCGCTCTTGGTCGGGGATCCCTTTTTTTATGGCTCACGCCATGAGGGCCGCAGGTCTGAACCTGGAGTTGCTCGGCCCGCTCGCTGAAGCGTTCGTTCGCCCCTTTCGCCTCAGGAGCGCGGTGCAACGCCGGTTAGGAATGAAGCAGTACTTGTGGGAACGGGACCCACTCGTCCTGAATGCTCTATCGAAAGAAGCAGCCCGCAAACTATCACAAGCGGGAGCGACGGTCGCATTCTCTCCGGGTACTATTCCCATCGCTCGTTTAGACTGTGAGCAGCCGATAGTGTTCTGGACCGATATGCCTTTTGCGGCGAGTCTTGACTTCTATACACCCCGCGCAGCGATTGCCTCGCAGAGTCTCAAGAACGGTAACGAAATGGAACAGGCTGCCTTCGATCGAGCGTCGTTGGCAATCTTTTCCTCTGAATGGGCTAAGAACTCTGCTATTGCCAACTATAAAGTCGATCCATCAAAGGTCAAAGTGATTCCCTTCGGCTCAAACGTTAGTTGGATTGTAGACGAATCAGAGGTTGGCGAAATCATACAGGCCCGGACTCGCGGTGTGTGCAAACTGGTCTTCGTCGGCGTTGATTGGACACGAAAGGGCGGTGCCTTCGCGGTCGCAGTCACGAATGAATTGAACCGGCGCGGGATCGACACTGAATTGTCTATTGTCGGTTGTCGTCCAACAGCAGCCGTCGGGTCGAAGGTTTTCGTTTATCCGTTCATTAGTAAGAGTTCTGCGGCAGGATTGGCGGCGTTTAGGGATCTCTTGGCAGCCGCGCATTTCTTGATTCTCCCAACGCGGGCGGACTGCACGCCAATGGTTATTGGAGAAGCAAATTCCTTGGGGGTTCCCTGCGCAATTACCGACGTGGGTGGAATACCCTCTCAGGTTCGGGATGGCGCGAACGGGCGTATGTTCTCGCTCACCGCGCACGAAGAAATTTGGGCCGACTGGATTGAGGCTATTTTTTCAAACCAAGAAGCATATGCATCACTTGCTCTTGCGTCCTTCCGAGAGTACACCGCGCGGCTCAATTGGCGTTCGAGTATCGAATCATTTGCGTCGGAAGTTGTAAAACTTCCTTATCCAGCTCGTGGGTAATTCGCGAAAATTGTGCGTGATGTCGATCGACGGTCGAATGCTGGTGCCCGTGTACCTCAGTGTCCTGGTCGGAGTCGTTGAGGGCCAAAGGGCCGGCTCGCTTTGATGCGCTCGCCCCGGCCGAGGACTTTATTTGTGCAATACACGGCGTCGCCACTAAAGCTCAAAATACCGAAAGGCCAAAATCCGCCGAGCCGGTGATCGACATTCTGGCGAAGCCGATTGACTGACAAATTCGTATGCGCCTAGTCGGGCGCAGGTCCAGCCGTCGTCATGCGGATTGGACTATTTGCCCGCGAATGCGGGCCAACGTTGCCGCCCGAACCGGATGTACCCAGAGCGCGGTTGCTATTAATGCCGCTGGAACGGAGACCGTTATAACAATGGCCATACTTGAGTTTGGGGAGAAAGCGAGCGTCCGAGCAAGCGACCAACCTGCGAGCAATGCAGCTGAAGTCGCCAACAGCAACTGGCCGTTTCTTTCGCCGAGCAACATTCGCAAAGGAATTGTGTTTTCTCTGTGGTAGCCGGTAACGATCAACCCGCTGCCAAGTATTAGTGCTATCGATAGCGCGCAAATTATCCCGAAACTACCGACGATGCTTCCGAGAGCGAACCCGAGAACAGCGTTCACCAACCCAAGCGTGATATGCCCCCACGTGTTCCAATACAATCGGCCAGTGCCCAGATTGGCGAAATACGCCGGACCGGACAGCACATTTAGACCCCAGCCTACCGAGAGAATCGCCGCGAACACGATAAAGGTTCTATCGAATCGTCCGAGCCAAAGTAGTGATATGATAGGAATTATCGATAACAAGCCGCCGAAGATTGCAAGCGCGAGGTAAGACAAAATCTCGTAGGATTGCCGATACATCTCCTGTAGTCGCGCTGGTGCGCGTTCACTCATTGTTGCCACATATGGAACTGCTACCTGGTTGGCGGAGACAATCATCAACCGCACCTGCATCACCATGCGATTCGCCATATCGAAATATGTAACATCGACCAAACTTCCGAATTTGCTTAGCAGGCCTTTAGTGGTGAGATCAAATAGAAGACTCGTCACGCCTACAATTTGGAAATTGACCCCATATCCTAACATTTCGAAAAAGATTGATCTTGACCATCGAAAAGGAAACATCCAGAGCTCGGGTAGCGCGTACTTCAAAAGAGCCCACGCCGAGAGCATCAAAATGCCAGACTGGACAACCTGTACGAACCCCATCCCGCGCAAGCCGAACCGTGGCACGAATACCAAGGCAGCCAAAAGGTATAGGACATTTCCTCCCAAGGAGGTTGCATTCCTTAGATCAAACCGCTTACAGCCGTCGAGCCCAGACTGAAACACGCTTGCCTGGGCGGTCAACCAGAACCCGACTAGGGCATACGGGATCAGCGGCAAGGCCTCCGAGTGCGTCGCGGAAGGAAGCAAGTGCGTAACCGCCCACCGAAAGAGGGGATAAACGAGAAAGAGGGCGACGCCCAATACCACGCCGATTGTTATCGATGCGGTTTCAATTGTTGCGGCGGCGACGGTCGTTTGCTCGCGAGCTAAGGCCCGAGCAACAAAGCGTACAACGCTGGCTGTTAGGCCAAGGTCACTTAACCGTGACGCCGCCGTCGTTGCAAGGACAACGGCCCAGATTCCCATTGCGGAAGGGCCAATAGAAGACAAAAGGAACCGGTACAAAAAAAAGAGCGTGGCACCGGATACCACTACTTGGGCCAGGGTTAGACCCGCATTTCTCAGAGGTGCTCTTCCGGTACTCATCCCGAGCGACGAGGAACAGCGTGGAACATCTTCGGAACGAATTGCGTCCGTAGCCTCGCCACGCCCTTTGTCCACCGCGCATAGGATTGACCGACGCGGTCAAGTGTCGCCGAGAAATTGTCCGCATCACCGACGCGATGATATGCAGCTAGCGAGAGAGCCGGTAAGTCTGCTTTGATCGTGTCAACGGCCCCAAGTAAAGCTGCCCTCTCCGATCCCTCGATATCCATCTTTATGAACGCAATCTTTGGCACGCACCCGGTCGCTCTGAGTACATCAATTGATGCGACATCGACGCGCAGTCCCCCGGTTGCACTTGTCTGCGCCGCGATCGGTGAGCCCTCGAAAGCGAGGCGGGTCTCGCCAGTGTTGCTGTCCGCCAATGCGAGATTCAAGACGGAGAACGTTCCCCCTTGAATCTCGCGGTAAAAAGTCTTCTTCAGACATTCACACAATCGTGGTACCGGCTCGATCGCAATGACGGTGCACCCGCGTTCCAAAGCGTAAAGAGAAAAAAAACCTTCGCAAGCTCCCGCATCTAGCACCACCGTACCCGAAATCAGTTGGCATGCGCCAGTCTCGTAAGCGTGCGCATTGGGCGGGAATGGCAGAAACACCTCGGCGTACACCCTCTCGAGAAGAACCTGAGAGTACTCGTTCGGCCACCAAAAGCGCTTACCGCTCACCTCTAGTAAGGTGGTGTGATCGGTTTCATCAGACGAAAGCACCTTTGGCGGCGTCAAACTTCGGGCTACAAACCACCAGCGAACGAGACTGGCTAAACTGGCGAAATCGATGGAGCCAGCCACAAAATCCGAAGCAACGTTTTTGGCCAAACGGCCAGCGAGCAGCGCGGATTCAGCAAGCGGACGGCTACGCAGTAGTCGAAATGTAGGCAATCACCTTATGGTGGCGGATGAACCGACGACGCAGGAAACCTAAGCTGCAACAAGAAGCAACCCGATTGCTAGTCTAGGACTCGGCACTTTATGAAACAGGTTCACAGCCGGAGATGGTGACCTTTTGGGGACGCAACGAGTATCCACGAAAGCAACGGTCGCCAATGCCGAGCCATTGCCGCGACGAAGCTATCGGACGGCAGGGGTCGCGGTGAGATTCGCATATCTTATACTCAATAGAGCAGCGTCGGTCAGGCGATGCCAACGCCTACTCTATTGAATTGTATAAGCGGGGGTTACCGAGGACTATTCTGTGCCCCGCCGAACGCCGAGAACCGTCCCGTGCCGCTGTAAGGAACGGTGAAGTTTCCGATCGGCGTCCCGACCGTGATGTCACCGCGCACGTTGTAAGGTACAGATCCGCTCTGCATGATCTGCCGCGCTGCTGCACCGATTCCCGAGTACGTGAAATCGATTGGAATGCGCACCGTCGTCGAATCCTGGTTCTGAACTGTGAACCGCGAATCGAGTGCACCGGTGCCGACCTGCGCATTGTCGCCAACCGTAACCGTGTAGGTGAGTCGCGTCGCGTCGAGCCTGTATCCGTTCGGATTGTAGACGTTCAGATACGCGTCCAGTGATCCACCGGTAAGGCCGAGGCCTCTCACACGCAGATCCTTGAAGTTCACCACCGGCTCTCTGAACCCGGCTTTGCCGAGCGTGGCGCATCCGGCGATTGCAATTGCTGCAAGTGCGGCGACTGCGAGCTTCGTTCTCTGCTGCATCAATTTCCGCATCATTCTTCGTTCTCCTTGCTTTGCTCCGGCGAAGCTTTCACCGGGCTTACGTTGTCCGGTCCGGCGCCGCTTTTGTCCCCTTGTGGTGACGTCGGCGTGGACACTTTGGCCTTCAGATCGGCCCACCATTGGAGGCGTTTAGCGACTTCCTTCTCGAATCCGAAGGGTCCAGGCTCGTAGAAGGTCCGTCCGCGCAACTCCTCCGGCAGGTACTCTTGCGGGATGTATGCCTCTGGCACCGAGTGGGCATACTGATACCCCTCGTGATAGCCGAGCTCCTTCATTAAGCGCGTCGGGGCGTTCCGGATGTGCATTGGAACCTGCGCCGCCGGCGTCTCGCGGGCTGCTTCCATCGCCGCGTTTAGTCCCTGATACGATCGGTTCGATTTGGGGGCGGTAGCGAGATAGATCACCATCTGCGCCAGTGGCAGATAGCCTTCGGGCGGACCCAGCTGGTGATACGCCTGGCGTGCGGCAACCGCTAACTGAAGTGCCTGCGGATCGGCGAGTCCAATATCTTCGGCAGCCATCGCAATGCTGCGCCGGAAGATGGTCATCGGATCTTCACCGCCTTCGATCATCCGCGCCATCCAGTAGAGCGCGCCCTGCGGATCGCTGCCGCGCAGCGACTTGTGATACGCGGAGAGCATGTTGAAGTGAACTTCCCCGCTCTTGTCGTGCACCGCGAATCGTTTCTGCATCGCGTCGCGCGCGACCTGCGGGGTGATGCGACCCCCGGCTCCGACGTGGTCGGCAGCGGCCTCGAGCACCGTCAGCGCTCGGCGCGCGTCACCATCCGCTTCGATCGTGATCAGCTCACGCGCATCGTCTTCTAGCGTGAGCTTGAGCGCGCCCAGTCCGCGCTCTTCGTCGAGGAGCGCGCGGTCGACGACGGCGCCGATATCACCAGCGGTGAGCGGATTGAGAACGAACACGCGCAGTCGTGAAAGCAACGCGCCGTTGATCTCGAAAGACGGATTCTCTGTCGTCGCACCCACGAGTGTGATCGTACCTGCCTCGACATGGGGCAGAAATGCATCCTGCTGCGCCTTGTTGAAGCGATGGATCTCGTCGACGAAAAGAATCGTCTGCCGTCCGAGCTGCAGCCGCTGCTCCGCCTCGTCGACGACTTCGCGCACGCGTGGAATTCCTTCGGTAACCGCCGAGAACGGGACGAAATCGCGATCGGTATACTGCGCGATCAATCTGCCGAGCGTTGTCTTGCCGGAACCGGGCGGACCCCAGAACACCATCGATTTGATGTTGCCGGTTTCGATCGCCGACCTCAGTGCTTTACCCGGCGCAAGCAACTGCTCCTGTCCGACAAATTCCTCGAGCGTGCGCGGACGCATGCGCGCGGCGAGCGGCTGCGCGGTTTCGCGCGCGCTGAAGAGCGATTCTTCGCGTCGGTGGATGCTGGAAGGGGCCTGGCGGAATTTCTTCGGCATGTTACGGGCTGGGTGATGCGAGCTAACGGATTCGGTCCGAACTGCGAGCTAACTGCGAGTTACGAGCCTACTGCGAGACGAGAGCCAAGTACTGATCGATTAAGGACATGGGTGATAGGAAAAATACATCTCGTGACCGGCGGAGTTCTGGCACCGTTGCACTATTCTTGAAGAAAATTTCCAACTTCCCCACTAGTCGCACCGTGCTTTACGCTTGGGGAAAATGAATCAACTGCCGCTTTTGCAGAGGTACCTATGAACCGTCCCTCCTCCGTAACCGCGCTCCTGCTGGCGTCAGTCGCCATTGCATGCGGGAGTGACAAGACATCCATCACGCCTCCTCCCCCACCACCGGCGTCTCAGTCTTATTCGATGACTGTCAGCTCGGGTGACGCTCAGAAAGGCCCATTCAGTACGACCTTACCGGCGCCGCTGGTCGTGTCGGTCACGACGTCTGGTGGAGTTCCGGCCGCCAATGTGAAAGTGAATTGGGGAGTCGTTGCCGGCGACGGCACCCTGTCATCGGCGTCTTCGGTCACAGACGCGAACGGCAAAGCTTCCATATCGTGGACGCTTGGACCATCCCCAAACGTCAACCAGGTCGTGAAAGCGTGGACGGACGCCGAAGGCTCACAAAGCGCTCAGTTCTCCAGCACCGGTGAAGCCACCCTCGTTCTCCACTTCGATGGGACGACATGGACTCGTTCATTGCTGACGGAGCAATATGCGATCACAGTGAACACCGGCTGGGCAGCATCGCCGACGACCTCCTTCGCCGCAGGGACGCACTGCCAGAATCCTTTCGTCCTCACATTCAGCAGCGGCGCCTGGAGTGGAGCGGATAAATGCGCTGGGACTTCTCTTGTTATTACTGATCTCTCGGGAACCTCGGCCAGCGATCTCTGGGCAGTCGGAACCGGTCACGGCGCCCGGATAATGGATCCGAATTTCACCTGGCTATTCCACTTTGATGGAAGCGGGTGGACCACGTCGTACATGCAAGATCTCTCTCAGGGTAATGCACTTTTCGCCGTCGCACCGCGAAACGCTGACGATGTCATTGCGGTGGGGGCGAAGGGCACGATCATCCGCCATGCCGGTCAGCAGTGGAATCAGCAGACGAGTGGCACTACTAACGACCTGCTCGCCGTGTGGGGAGATCCGAACAGCGGGAGTGCATTTGCGGTCGGTGCCGCGGGAACGATCGTCTACAACAATGGTGCTAACTGGCAAGTGCAGCCGTCCGGGACGACAGCGGCGCTACACAGTGTTTGGGGATCTTCGGGCTCAAACGTGTTTGCAGTCGGCGATAACGGGACGATTCTGCATTTCAATGGCACTTCGTGGTCGGCACAATCCAGCGGTACGACCCAAAAGCTGCGCGGCGTTTGGGGCAGCTCGGCTACTGCCGTTTTTGCCGTCGGCGCGGGGGGTACGGTGCTGCGGTACGATGGAACGCAGTGGACGCCTCAGTCGACGGGATTCCAGATGGACTTTACCAATGTCTGGGGCACGTCCCCATCTGACGTCTTCGTATCCGGGCAGTAGCAGCTAACTCCCAAGGGCTGCGCGCGCCAGGTAATACAGCGCGCAGCCGACGAAGAAACTGATCGGCAGCCTCCACTCTCGCTTCCCTTGAATCTCGGGAACGAGATTGGACATCCCGACGTAAAGCGAAACTCCCGCCGCGAGTGGAAGCCCATACTGCCCTAGCACGGGCACGCTCTGCGTCAGCACCGCGCCAAGCAGAGTAGAGATCGCGAGCGCGACGCTCGCACCGAATGCCGCTCGCCTGCTCTCTCCCGAGGCGAGAAAGAGACTCGAGATCGCCAGACCCTCCGGCAGCTTGTGCAGCAAAATCGCAAAGAACACCAACAAGCCGAGCGCAGTGCTGATCCCGAATCCGCTGGCGATCGCGACGCCGTCTACGAAGGTGTGCAGAATCAACCCAGCGAGTGCAGAGAAGCTCACCACCTTCGTCACATGATGATGCTCTTCACCGAAATGGAAATGCGGCGCCAGGGTGTGCTGGGTGAGATGAACCAGCAGATATCCGAGTAGAATGATCAGTGCCGCGGATTCGCCGTGCACTTTGATCGAGTCCGGCACCAGGTCGAGCAACGCCACCGACACCATGAAGCCCGCCGATAGCGCAACCATGTTCTCCAGCGCGCGTACGCTCCAGCGGTTGCGCGCAACGACGGCGGCCGCTCCCAAAAGGTTGGCGGCCGCGGCGACACTGGTGTAGAGTAGAGCGGTGCCGTTCATCGGCACTGAATCTAAGCTGGCTGATCGACCTTGACGCGCAGCCGCCTCAGTCGCCTCGAGGAGTATTGATGTCCCGCATCACCCTTGCAAGCGTGTTAGTCCTTGCGATAGCCGCAACTGGATGCGGTAGCGATTCGCCGGTCTCGTCACGCGCGCCGGCCTACCTGACCATGGTTTCGGGCGACAACCAGACCGCTGAAGTCACTCATAGACTGGCCGATTCGCTCGTCGTGAGATTGGCCACGTTGGCGGGTACACCCCGCGCCGGGGAGCGCGTCGATTGGACCATCACCACCCTCGAAGGTGGTGAGCTGTCTCAGACGACCACGGTCACCGATGCCAACGGCGAGACGTTCGTGACCTGGACACTGGGCACCGATGCGTCTCCGCAAAGGACAAGGGCTGTATACGCACCCACTGGCTCCTCTGTCGATTTCTGGGCGGTCGCGACCCCGTCGACCCAACCGCCACCGCCTCCGCGCGCGCTGATAGTCCATTACGATGGATCGACATGGACGCCGTCCCTCCTGCTTCCCCCAGTTTACCAAGGCGTCTCGATCTGGGGAGTGTCACCATCGCTGGTCTTCGCAGGAATCTCGGGTTGTTCGTTCTTCGTGTACCGCAACGGCGCATGGCAGGGCAACGACCACGACCATTGCTCCTCGTTCTCAGTGGGCTCCTACAGCGTACGCGGATATTGGGGTCCTGCAGCGGACAACGTTTATGGGATTCTGGAGACTGGATGGCAGTATGTAGAGCATTTCACCGGTCTGGGCTGGAGCAGCGACTACCTGAACGCATACTGGAACGGATCAAGTCCGACGCCCGCGCCCCAGCTGCTCGCGATCGGTGGTCGAGGGTCGACGGAGCTCATCACGGTCGGCAGGTCAGGAAGAATCGTGCGCCTGCTCGGTTCCAACTGGATCACCGATGAGAGTGGAACGACGAAAGATTTGTTGGGCGTTTGGGGCGATCCCCACGGTGAAGCGGCGTTCGCCGTCGGCGATGCGGGCACGATTCTCTACTACGAGGGATCGCCGTGGACGACCCAGATTTCCGGCACGACGCAGCCCCTGAATGGGGTTTGGGGGTCATCCCCTCGCGACGTTTTTGCCGTCGGTGGGAACGGAACGATTTTGCACTTTGACGGCACGTCATGGCTACCACAGCCGAGTGGCACCACCGAAACGCTCACCGCGGTGTGGGGAACCGCGAGCAACTTTGCGATTGCAGTCGGCGATCACGGAACGATTCTCCGCTACGACGGCACCTCGTGGAGACCGGACAATACTGGTCTGACAACCAAGCTCGTCGCGGTGTGGGCCAGCTCGCCATCCGACATTTTCGTCGTTAGCCAATAGCGGACAGTCCTGCCGACAGCGCGAGTGCTGACCATCGCGCGAAGCTTAGCTCGCTTTTACTCCGAGCCTGTCCGCGGCCGCCGCCACCGCATCGCTCAACGCCGGCGCCGGCGCGCGCTCCCACGACTGCACACCCCACAACCTCTCCTCGAGCGACGCGCGCTCCTCGAGGTTCATGCTGTTGAGCAGATACATCCACCGATCGGAGCGCGAAAAAATAAAGAGCTCGAGCTGCGGACTCAGCGTGATCTGATCTTCCGACGTGAACAGCGTGATCTCGACGCCACCATAAGTCGCGAGCGGCATCTTCAATCTCGCGACTGCATCGCGCACGTCCGGCAACGCCAGCATCTGACCAGTCCACGTCGTCTTCGTCCGCGCATCATCGATGTATACATCCACGGCCGGCGCCATCAGCTCGCTCAACGTGTAGAACAAATCCACGACGCGCTCCGAGTTCGCTACCACCTTCGCCTCGTAAATGTCGCCGTTGCGAGTGAAGGTGAATCCGTCCTGACCGGAGCGGAATCTCTTCCACACTGTCGAATCTGGAGTCTTAGTTCGAAAGAGCGTCATACCAACCCTTTGGCCATGGTCAACAGCTGGTCGTGCGTGTTCTTGCGCGGATCGTCGATTACCGCTTCCAGCAACTTACGGAGAATATTTCCAACCGCAGGTCCCTTCGCACCGAGTTTCTCCAGAGCGGTGCCATCGATCGCCAGATCGGACAACGCGATCGGATCCCTGTAAGCGATCTTGATCGCACGCTTGTAAACCTGGCCGATCGTCTGCTTGTACGGCGCTGGCTCCCCCGCCTGTCGCGCCGCCCACCAGAACGCGTCCGCCAGTCGCAACATAGGCGCAAGACGTGTGCTCCCGGCACTTGCCGCCCACTTCCTCAGCACCGCACTCGGCGGATACTGCTCGCCCCACGGATCGTTGGCGTAGATCTCCTCTGCCTTGAGCAAGGCGGCGGTCATCTCCGGTCCCAGCTGTTGCCAGCGCTCCACCAGGATGGTGATCCAGTCAACTTCGCTATTGGAGAACCGCAGATCCTTGAGTGTCTTGCGCACCGTCGGCGCCGGCACCGTCGCAAACAGCCCCGCAATGCGCGTCGACCGCCGCGCGGGCCGCCGCGGCAAAAGCGGACGCCTGAGATGGTCGAGCGGCGCCAGCTCCTGATTGGTGACGCTGGCGAGGGACGGAATCAATGTCTGGAACGCACCCGTGTCGCGCCACATGGCGAACGCTTTGCTCGGAAACTTCACCTGGTCCATCGTCTTCTCGATTTCCTGCTTCACACGCTCGGCAGACAGCATCCCGAGCTCTGGCGCGCTCTCGACGATGGCGTCCCAGGTGTCGCGCTCGATGTCGAAGGCAAACCGCGACGCAAAGCGAATCGCCCGCAACGCACGCAACCGATCCTCGCGCATCCTCTCGCGCGGATCCCCGACAGCCCGAATGAGCTTTCCTTCGATATCCTTCTGACCACCGAACGGATCGCGGATCTCTTCCTTACTCGGCGAATACGCGATCGCGTTAATGGTGTAGTCACGACGCGCGAGATCGTCATCGAGCGAGGCGCCGAATTCTACGACGGCATGACGTCCGTCCGTCTGTACATCGCGACGGAACGTCGTGACTTCGTGCATGACGTTGTCATCGTCGAGCACACCGATCGTTCCGAACTCGACACCGACGGGTACGGTGCGTTTGAACAGCTTCCGCACCTGCTCCGGCTTCGCCGCCGTCGCCAGATCCCAATCGAGGTGAGGATGTCCGAGCAGTGCGTCGCGCACCGCTCCGCCGACGCACCACGTCTCGAATCCGGCGTCCTCGAGTCGTTTGGCGATCGCGCGCACGTTGGGCGGCGGATTGAGTGGCGTCGCCTGCCCCTGCCCGGTCCCGTTTTCACGCTTGGCGCTTCCCGCTTCCCGCTTCGCCGTCATTCTTCGAACATGGTTCTGAGTTGTGCGTCGGTCATGCCGCAGCCGAGGCCAAGGATGAGATCGATGCGCGCCTGCTGCGCGCGACGCGAGCCGCCAAAGATTGCTCCCATTTCCTCGAGCCGGCGTCCGCCACCAGGATAACCATAGGTATGGCCCACTCTCCCGCCCTGCGTGCGCGAAGTGATCACCACCGGCTTCTTGTCCGCGACCCAACGCTGAATTCCCGGCACCATCGCCGGCGGGACATTGCCTCGTCCCATCGCGGCCAGCACCACTCCCTTCGCCGACTCGCGCGATGCGTCGAGCAAGCGCGTATCCGATCCAGCAGCGACGAAAATGATGTCGACCGGCGTCGCGAGCCCATTAGGATTTAGGGTGGGGGGCGAAGGTGGCATCTCACGCCGCAGAATCAATTCCCCCTCATCCAGGACACCCAACGGCCCCAGACCGGGGCTTTCGAACGCGTCGAGCAAGTGAGTGTTGGTCTTGGTGGTATCGAGTGCCGCGAAAATCTGGCCGCCGATCACCACCATCACCCCGAACCCCTTCGTCTCCGGACTCGCCGCCACCTGCACCGCCTCGAACAAATTCGCCGGCCCGTCCCAACCCAAATCATTCACCGTGCGCATCGCGCCCGTAAAAACGATCGGCTTATCGGTGGTCGTCGATCGCGCCACGAGATATGCCGATTCCTCGAGCGTATCCGTCCCGTGAGTGATTACTACGCCTTCGACCTCGGGCCGCGCCAAATGCTCGGCGATGCGATTGCGCAGCGCCCACATTCGCTCGACGGTCATGTGCGGCCCGGGAAACTGGCCCCACTCCTCGGTCTCGATACCAGTAATCGCGCGAATGCCCTTCGTCGCCTGCAGAATCTCCGCCGGCGTCAAACTCGGCTGCGCCCCCGCCTGGGGATCGCTCCGCATCGCAATGGTGCCGCCGGTGAAAAGAATGACGATCATCTCGCCGCGATTCTCTTCATCGCCCGCTCCGGAAATTCCGTGAGCGACTTCGGATCGCGCGCGGCAACCTCCATCGCGCGCGTCACCAGCGCGTCAACCGTGAGCAGATCGAGCGCCGATTCGCGCGATTCGCACGCGCCGTCGAGAACACGATCGAGAAGCTTCTCCGCCGCGCTGAGTATTTGATCGGCGTCAGCCAGATTGGCGTCGCTGCCAGCGGCTTTACGCATCGACTGCGCAAGAGCGTCAGGCGCCTCCATCATCCAGCGAGATGCTTCCTGATTCGCTCCGGAGCTTCGGCCACCACGCTCGCCATTCGCTCGGCGTCGGGGATTCCAGCCTGGGCCATGTGGGGCTTGCCACCGCCCTTACCACCAGCCGCAGCAGCGAGCTCCCGCAAGATCGTATCTGCACGCACACCACGATCGCGCAGGTCGTCGCTGACCACCGCGAGCATTGTGTTCTTGCCGTTTTCAAATGATGCCGCAAGAACCGCGATTCCCGACTGTATCTGCTCGCGCAGAGCATCACCCATCGCCTGCAACGCAGGCAGATCGGGCGCGTTAACGTTGGCGGCGACGACGCGCACGCCGTCGACCAGTTGGCCCTGCTCGACGAGATTCCGGATCCCGCCGCCGCCGCCGCGCATCGCCTCCTCAACCCGCTTCTCGAGAGCGCGCCGCTCATCGACCAGTGTCTGCACGCGCTTCACGACCTGTCCTGCCGGCGCCTTCACCAGCGTCTCGATGTCATGCAGCTCGCGCTCCTTCTCGCGGAACAGCGCCAGCGCCGCGCGACCGGTGACTGCTTCGATGCGACGCATTCCCGCCGCGACACCGGTCTCGCTCACGATCTTGAACAGCGCGATCTCCGCGGTGTTGCGCACGTGAGTGCCGCCGCACAGCTCCATGCTGACGCCGGGCACGCTGACGACGCGCACGACTTTGCCGTATTTCTCGCTGAACAGCGACATCGCGCCGGCAGCAATCGCCTCCTCTTTCGGCTTCTGCTCGAAGGTGAGATCGATGCCGTCGAGGATCTCGCGGTTCACCAGATTTTCGACTTCCGCGATCTGTTGCGGGCTCATCGGCCCGTGATGCGCGAAATCGAAGCGCAACCGATCGGGCGCCACGAGCGATCCATGCTGGTGGACGTGCTCGCCGAGTACGGTGCGCAGCGCCGCGTGGAGCAGGTGCGTTGCTGTGTGATTGCGCTCGGTATCGCGTCGCCGATCGCGCGGAACGATCGCGCGCGCTGGACCGAGACGAACGGTTCCGGTTCGCTTGCCAAGTGCGGCGATTTTTCCATCGACACGGCGTACTTCGTCGACGTCGACGCGCCACCCTTCGCCCTGGATTTCGCCGCGGTCGGAGATCTGACCGCCGGACTCGACGTAGAACGGTGTCTGGCGCAGCATAACAGCGACCCGTCCGTCCGGTAGATCCTGTTTCGCGATCACGTGCGTCTTGAGATCGAGTGACTCATACCCGACGAACTCGGTGCTATCCGTGTCGTCAAGACTGGTAGCGCCCTCGCGCTTCGCGGCGCCGGACTCGCGCTCCCACGTCCCTTCGCCAAGTACATCCGTAGCAATGCCAACTTTCTTGGCGCGGCGATCTTCCTGCGACATTTCGCGCTGCGCCTGCAACGATTGCTCGAACCCGGCGATGTCGACCGAATAGCCACGCTCGCGCGCCATCAACTCGGTGAGATCGATCGGGAAGCCGAAAGTATCGTAGAGCTTGAACGCGTCCTCGCCAGAGATCGTCCCGTGAATCGCAGTCGATCCCTGAGTGGTTTTGACCGGCGCCAGCTCGTCGAACCGCTTCATCCCGCCTTCGATGGTGGAGAGGAATCGCTCCTCTTCGGCCCGCGTCGTATCGATGATGTGTTTGGAACGCTGTTTCAATTCCGGATAGACGTCACCCATCTCGTCGATGACGACTTTGACCACTTCTACAAGCGTCGGCTTTCGACTGCCAAGCAGCCAGGCATGACGAACCGCTCGGCGGAGAATTCGCCGCAGGACGTAGCCGCGACCTTCATTCGAAGGGAAGACTCCGTCGCCAATCAGGAACGCGACCGCGCGACTGTGGTCCGCGATGACGCGGAACGATGCGCCTGCCTCGCCGCGGTCGTATTGCTTGCGAACGGTTTTCTCAACCGCCGAGATAAGGGGCTTGAAGAGATCGTTGTGGAAATTGTTCGATTCTCCCTGCATGAAAGCAGAGATGCGATCGAGTCCGGCGCCCGTATCGACCGACGGCTTGGGCAGCGGCACCAACTTCCCGTTCGACTGCTGGTCGAACTGCATGAAGACGAGATTCCAGAACTCGAGGAATCTTCCCGCTTCGGCGCCTTCGACGAATGCGTCGAGCGAAAACTCCTTGCGATCGACCTCGGTCCACTCGCCCTTCGCGCCCTTCGGGAACTTGTAGTCCTTCACGATATGGGCGAGGTCGACAAAGATCTCGCTACACGGGCCGCACGGCCCGGTGTCCGCCATCTGCCAGAAATTGTCGTGCGCGCCCAGTCCATAGATACGCGAATCAGGAAGACCCGCGATCTCTCGCCACAGTGCGCGGGCCTCGTCGTCTTCCTTGAAGACAGACACTCTGAGGTGTTCCGGCGGGAGCTTCAGCTCTTTGGTGACGAACTCCCACGCAAACTTGATCGCGTCGCGCTTGAAGTAGTCGCCAAACGAGAAGTTGCCGAGCATCTCGAAGAACGTGTGATGCCGCGCGGTGTGTCCAACTTGCTCGAGATCGTTGTGCTTCCCGCCCGCTCTGACGCACTTCTGACACGTAGTCGCGCGCCGTCCGCCCGGAGGCAGCTGCTCGCCGAGGAATACGCGCTTGAACTGCACCATTCCCGCGTTCGTGAACAGCAGCGTGGGGTCATCGCCGGGCACGAGCGATGAGCTCGGGTGGGCGATGTGGCCGTTGCGTTCGAAATACTCGATGAATTTTCTGCGGATCTCGGCGGCTTTCATGCCTGTAATATACGCGGCAAGTTGTCCGCTTCGGATACGTCGCTGTATGGGTCGGCGATGGGGTCCTCACGCGGCCACGTTCGCCGGGTGCCCGCGTGCGGGCAGCATGGAGCCGCTAACTACACTCGCTCGCTCTGCTCGCTCGTGCGTCTCCTCCTCGCGCTCACTGTAACGGCGTCTTAGAGGACCCCTCGCCTCCCATATAGCGTCGCGACGGCAGCAGTGCTGCGCGCCGCGTGTACGCGCATCGTCCCGGCCGGGTCCGTCGACACTTGGCGGGCGGTGCCGAGCTGCGCTCGGCGCGCTTCCCGCGCGGAGGATTGAGGACAACGGACTCGAGGCGGCGTCCGCGCATCGCCGGACTGCGGTGACGACTCCGGGGAAGGCGACGTGGGTCCTCGTAGGCGGCGTCCGCAGACAAATCCGGCGTTAGGCCGCGCGTTCCGCGCGGACAACGACGGATTTTCGAGGATTAGCCGACGAAGAGGACCCACGTCGCCGTACCGGAGAAAACGCTAAGTCAGAGCCGCGACTACCCGCTTGATCTCATCGACATCATACCCCCGCCGAGCGAGAAAGCCGAAGAGTCGGCGCCGAAGGACCAAAGGGTCGAGATCGCCCAGCTGCGCGAGCTTCTTTTTCGCGACCCGCTCGACGACCGCAGCGGTATCGATCTCTTCGTCGGCGATGACGTTATCGATTGCGGAGGATGCGACGTCGGACTTGATGCCCTTCCGATACAGATCCTGAGTGAGCCGTCGCTTGGACGCACCCGTCGCGAGGATTTTGGAGCGCGCGTACTGCTCGGCGTATTTCGCGTCGTCGAGGAGGCCGGCAGCAACAAGGCGGCGGATCGCGTCATCTGCGTCCGCCGCCGAGTATTCCTTTTGGATCAGTTTTCGGTGCAGCGAGCGCGTGGAGTACGGGCGCGCTGCCAGGAGGTTCAGGGCGTAGTTATACGCACTGACGTGAGTCAATCCGCCAGCTCGACCTCGGTCTCTCCCGCTCCGACCAGAGGCTTGATCCCGAGCACCGTCTTCACCTTCTCTTCGACTTCGGAGAGAAGAGCCGGATTGTCCTTGAGGTACATCTTGGCGTTCTCACGACCCTGACCGATTCGCTGCGCACCGTAGCTGTACCACGCACCCGACTTGTCGATGATGCCCGACTCGGCGGCGATGTCGAGTACGAGCGAGGCGTGGCTGATGCCCTCGGCGTACATGATGTCGAACTCGGCCTGCTTGAACGGCGGCGCAACCTTGTTCTTGACGACCTTTACGCGCACGTGCGAGCCGATCACGTCTTCCTTCTCCTTGACCGGAGCAATGCGGCGAATGTCGAGACGGACCGACGCGTAGAACTTGAGCGCCTTGCCACCGGTGGTCGTCTCGGGGTTGCCGAACATCACACCGATCTTCTCGCGCAGCTGATTGATGAAGATCACCGAAGTCTTTGAGCGGGCGATCGCGCCGGTGAGCTTACGGAGTGCCTGGCTCATCAGACGAGCCTGGAGACCGACGTGCGAATCACCCATGTCGCCTTCGATCTCAGCCTTCGGAACCAGCGCGGCGACGGAGTCGATGACGATCACGTCGACGGCACCCGAGCGAACGAGGATCTCGCAGATCTCGAGCGCCTGCTCACCCGTGTCGGGCTGGGAGACGAGCAGGCTCTCGACGTCGACACCAAGCTTGGCGGCGTAGTCGGTGTCGAGCGCATGCTCGGCGTCGATGTAGGCGGCTACTCCGCCCGCGCGCTGCGCATTGGCGACGACGTGGAGACAGAGCGTCGTCTTGCCGCTCGACTCGGGCCCATAGATCTCGGTGACTCGTCCGCGAGGAATCCCGCCCACGCCGATCGCCGCATCGAGATTGATGGCTCCGGTGGGAATCGAGTCGACGCGCACCCGCGCATCGGCCGCTCCCATCTTCATGATGGCGCCCTTGCCGCAGTTCTTTTCGATCTGCGCGATCGCCAGGTTCAACGCCTTTTTCTTGTCGTCGTTAACCGTGGATACAGCCATTATTCACCCTTTAGTTTGACGTTTGGACCTGGCTTTGGCGCCAGCAAGAGTACCCGAACAAAATACGAAAATACTGCTTTGGCGGCAAGGATTTGACTGAGATTTTCCCGGAAATTCGATAGAGCTCATCGCTGATTTCCGTGAAGAAGGAAGGCGTTCTCGACGTGTTGGACCCGCACGGCCTCTGCTCCAAGAATGACCCCGATCACGTCGAATCGGAAGGTATCGCCCGGACGCTCAAATCGAGAGATCCAGACCTTGGCGGACCGGCTCAGCTCACGCTGCTTCCGCCAGTTCACGGCACCGATTGGTCCTCCAAAGGTATCGCTCGCGCGGGTCTTCACCTCCACGAACGCGACGGTGCGATTCGAGTCCTGCTCGTCGCGCGACGCGACCAGATCGATGTCGCGATGACCGTTCCGAAAGCGATGCTCGACGATGTTCCAGCCGTGAACCTGTAGCCATCTCGCTGCGACGCGCTCGCCCTTCATCCCCATCGTCTGCCGCGCTTTTGTCATGAAACCCAAAGTAGCGCGCTCCATCTGTCCCCAAGCATCCAATCGCGTCGAACAACATCAGGAACTGGCGCGTATTTCTGTTGAGGGATTTCCCTCGGATATTTTCTTGCGAGAAAACAGAAACTAATGTGGGGTACCGCGCTCACATCGAAGCACTTATAATCGCGAATTCATCTACTCACTTCGGTGACAAACATGACCAAGCAAGACGCGCCCGAAATCATCAGGATTTTGATGGTGGAAGCGAGCGAGGATGACGCAGCGAAAATCCTCGACGTGCTGCGCGAAGCTGGAATGAAGATCCAATCCGAGAGAGTGCAGTCCGAAGAAGGGCTGGCCACCGCTCTCCAGCAATTCAAGCCCGATGTGGTGCTGTCAGAGTACTCGCTTCCTACTCTCGAATACCGTGACACTATCAGAGTCGTGCAGGATCTGCGGCCGCGCACTCCGGTGATTCTTGTCGGCGGACCGCTGCGCAACGAAGACGCCGGCTCGTGTGTGAGAGCGGGCGCCGACAGCTTCGTTTCGAAGCTCAATCTGTTCGTGCTGCCGTTGGCAGTGAGATCCGCGATCGAAGCACGCGCGCCGCTGTTCAAGCTGACGACGCGGCAGATGGAAGTAATGAGATTGGTTGCCAGCGGCTATCGCACCCGTGAAGTCGCCAAGGCGCTGCAGCTGAGCGAGAAAACCGTCGAGACCCATCGCCATCAATTGATGCGGAAGCTTGGCCTCGAGAGCACCGCTGGATTGGTGCGTTACGCGATGCGCTGCGGTTTCGCGATCGTGTCGCCGCTGATGTCGCTACCGCAGTAGCAGTTACGCCGGCGGCGCCGAGATCGGCTGCGTAATCCGCGTCTGCGTCGTGAACTGAGTCGTATCGAAGCGCGCCATTTCGCTCGTCCACACGGGCAGCGCAAAGCTGAACACGCTGCCCTTCCCCTCTTCGCTGTCGACCGTGATTGCGCCCCCGTGTGCCTCGACGATTCCGCGCGCAATGGCAAGGCCGAGTCCGACTCCGCGCCCATCGCCACGCTTCGCCTGCCAGAATTTCCCGAACAGACGTGGAATCTGCGCGGCGGGAATTCCCGGGCCGTTGTCGGCGACGGCGCACATGACTTTTCCATCGTCACGTACGGCCGATAGGGTGATCGCTCCGCCCGAGGGCGTGAACTTCACCGCGTTGCCAACCAGGTTGGAGAAGACTTGCAGCACTCTCGATGAATCAGCCCGCACTGCGGGCAAATCTGCAGCGGCACTCACAGTCAGCGTGATCGACTTCTCGCGCGCGATCGGCTCGAGCAGCTCACACGCTTCATGGAGCAGATCGTTGACTGACACGCGCTTCGGGGCAATCGACAGTCGTCCTGCTTCGATGGTGGTGACGCTGAGCAGATCCTGAATCAGTCGATTCATTCGTTCGCCTGAGCGCTTCACGATTCTGAGCTGACTCGCGCGCGCCGGCTCCTGCTTGGTGTCTTCCAGCATCAGATCGGTCGCCATCGAGATCGTGTTGAGCGGATTGCGCAGATCGTGCGCGACGATGCGCAATATCTCTTCGCGCGCATCGATGATGCGCTCCGCTTCGCCGTACATTTTGTCGAGGGTGACGCGATGAACTTCGTTGGTGACGACACGCCGAATCATCTCGGTGACGTGAAAGGCTAGAACACCAGCGAACGCGACGGCGACAAGTGATCCGCCGGCTGCGGCAAGCGGTAGCCAGCCAAACGCCGCCGCCAACAGCAGTGTGAACGCGCCGAGCCCGGTGCTGATTTCGACTGCGCGCCGCGTCAGCCGGAACGCGCCGGTGAAAGCGAGAACAATTGAAAGGGCGGCAAAGGTCGCGGCGAGTCCAGGCGGTCTCGTAAAGGGGTCGGTTCCGAATTGACTCACCGCAAATCCGATCAGCAGCAGCGATGCATCCGCGATCGGAAATGCGCGTCTCACCCACGGCCGATACCAGTCGCGGCGCAGCAACATCAGGATCGCCGCCGAGAACGTCATCCAGCCAAGCGCGGCGCCGAGACTTCCGGTGGTCGGCGGGGAGATGCTGACGACATCGGAGAGCAGCAATCGCCCGAACACGAACAACGAGAACACCCCCGCCGCACCGACTCTGAGGTACGCGAGTCGCAGCTCCGCGCGCCGTGCCTCGTCGAGCAGTGATTTCTCGATCGCGCGCTCGAGCTGCATCTCGTCCTGTTTGGCGCGCAGCTGCATGCGCACCGATTCAGCGATCTCGGCGGCCAGTGCAGCGCGTGAATCGAGCATGTTGGAGGACATAATCACCCCGTAGCGATGAGACTCTTGAAGCGCGGATCGTCTTCGATCGGCCGCCACCACCACGCTCGCGCCTTGGTAAAACCGTCGCGATGCTCAGGATGGTCGGTCAGGTACTTCTGCAAAATATCGATCGCTTCCTTCTTGTCACCGATTTGAGCTCGTACGAACGCTTCGAGACCCTGCAGCTCGCCACGCGGATCGATCTTTCGGTCAGCTCTTGCCGCGACGAGAACTTTTCGCGCACTGTCCTTTTGACCGGCGAATCCCAACACGTCAGCAACTACAATCTGCCCTTCCCGCTTGATGTAGTCCTTCGATTGTGGTGGTGCCGCACTTACATAGCGCGCGGCACGCTTCGCTGCCTCGGCCGGATCACGATTGGTTCCAGCAGTCATGATCCAGAGCTGACAACGGGCAGCATCGAAGCTGGACGGAAATCGCTCGTTTAGCTGGTCGCACCACTTCTCGGCGTTTACGAACGAGCCCAAGTCGTATGACGTGACGTACAGGCGCCAAAGTATGTCTGGCGCAGCGGTAAGGTATGCATCTGCTTCATAGGCGCGCCGGGCGAGGTTGTACGATTCAACAGCGTCGCCACCGACGTACTGCAATCTGCTCAGCTCATAGAGCGCGACAGCCTGTGTCGGATTGATCTCAATCGCTTTTCGCAGATCTGCCCCGGCGAGGCGCACCACCTCATCGACCTTTCTGCGCTCTTCTACCAGGCCCAGCGCGATCAGCTGGATGCGCAACGACCCGCGCCACTGAAACGCGTCTGCGTTACGTGGGTCGAGTGCGATTGCACGATCGGCGTGAGCAATACCGGTCTCAATCGCCTTTTGCTCGACGGGAAGATCGTTCGACAACTGCTCCTGTTTGAAGGCCGTCGCCGCGCGCAGCACGATCGGTTCGGCCCAGCTTCCGTCGAGGGCTTCGGCCTGGGCAAGCAGAGTGTCCGTCGACAGCAGCAATTTGGCCGCGCCATCGGTATTGCCGTTCTTGCCGAGGGCGTCGGCGTCTCTGCTCAATTTCTGAGCGCGCTGGACGAGGGACCACGCAGTCGGGTTCTGTGTGCCGGCGCGTGACGCGCGAAGACGCACTTCCTGACCGACGACCTTACGCAGATCCTGCGCGATGGCGTCTGAAAGTTTCGTCTTCAGAGCCAACGGATCGCCAAGCGGCGCAACGACGGACAAGCGGTCGAGATCCACGCCGCTGTTGCCGTCGATGAGCCGGACGGTTGCGCGCGCCTGATTCCCTTCCGATTCGACAGCTCCGTCGACGACAGTCCCCGCTTCGAGTGCACTGGCGATGCTATCGCGGGAGATGTCTTTACCTTCGAATTGCTTGACGCCGTTCGTTGACACGACGTCTAGCGCGCTGACCTCGCTCAGATCGCTGATCAATGATTCAGTGAGGCCACTCGCGAGGTAGCCAAGACGCTTGTCCGGCGTGAGATCCTTGAAATAAAGCACTGCGATGCGCTGCGATCTAAACCCCGATGCAGTTGCAGCCGCCGCTCGATCCTTCATCAGAAATTCTTTACTCGCCCATGCAGCGCCCGACAGGACGAGGAGTGCGAGGGCGGTGATACCTGCCACTACGCGCCAATCGCGATTTGGTTTGATTCCCGAGCGCGTGCGATGGCCTGTACGACGCACCGAATGCATGCCGCTTCCCTGCGTCGCGCGTAGCGCGTTGACGAAATCCGCGGCGGTCGCGAACCGGTCGGCGGGCACCTTCTCGAGGGCGACCATGATGGCGTCCTCGACCGGTTCGGGAATCGAGCTGCGTACGACGCTCAATGACGGAACCTGGTCGAGAGAGTGCCGCGCGATCAGCGCCTGCGTGGTGTTACCCGTGAATGGCGGCTGGCCAGCAAGCATCTCGTACAACACGCAGCCGAGGCTATAGATGTCGCTTCGCGCATCGATGTTCGGATCCGCCATTCCCTGCTCGGGACTCATATACGTGGGGGTGCCGAGCGAGACTCCGGTGCTGGTCAGCTTCTCCCCGCTGAGGGACGCGGCGCGCGCGATGCCAAAGTCAGCCAGCAACGCCTGACCATCCTCGATCAGGATATTCTCCGGCTTGATGTCGCGATGGATGATGCCGTGTCGGTGCGAGTGATCGAGAGCACTCGCTACTTCGCAAGTGATGCGCACTGCTTCGTCGACCGGAAGCTGTCGCTCGCGATTGAGCTTGCTGCGCAGCGACTCTCCTTCGACGTATGGCATTACATAGAACAGCTCGCCGCCCGCCTCGCCGGAGTCGTAGATGGGGAGGATGTGCGGATGGCTCAAATGAGTGACGAGCTCGATCTCGCGACGGAATCTCTCGTGACCGAGCGCAAATCCGACGTCGTCACGCAGAACTTTGACGGCGACTTCGCGATCGTGTTTCAGATCGCGCGCGAGGTACACGGTAGCCATCGCCCCGTGCCCGAGCTCGCGCTTGATCTCGTATCGGTCAGCGATGGCCGTGCGTAGTCTTTCGAGAGAAGGCATGCCCTCGTCGATGCGGATTTCCAGAGCGAACCGGTGCCGCCGCTACTATATGGATGTTTACTCGCCGCCGCCAGACGCGAGTGCCTGCGCCGGGCGTCGCCGTCGGCTTTGCCGACCGCGGCCACCGCGGGGTTTAGCGGCCGCGCGGTAGCATGATGCGCGTACGCCACACCCGACGATGTAACCGTGCTCTATTGACACGGTTACGAGGCGACCTATCGTGGGGCGTCTAAAAAACATTTTCTGCGCAGGGTCGCAGCGCGCCCACCCGTGCGCACCGTCCATCATCGCAGCTCGCCGGAGACTCGACATGAAGGCACGACTCCTCATCATCTCTGCCGTCGCAGTCGTCGCGGCGTGTCACGACACGAAAACGCCGACGGAAGTCTCCGGACCACCGGACCCTTCGAAGATCATCAGCGACGGAGCGCACGGTGGCAACAAGGATTTCTTCTTCCTCCCGCCGATGGTACCGCTGCCGCTTGGGAACGCGGACTTCGAGCTCGGCAAATTCAACAACACCCTGGGCCCCGCCATTCGCATTGAGATCTGCGAGCTGAGATCGGAGAACCTCAACGCGCAGGGATTGCCTACTGCCACGACCCGGTGCATCGCCGGCAACCCACTCAAGACGTTCGCGCCGGGAAGCGTGAACCTGGTCAACCTCCCGCTGCGGCAGAACGGTTGGTGGACTTTGTTCAACCTTCCGCCCGACGGTTTCTACTATGTGCTCTGGGATACCCGTCAGTCGAATCTGAACGTCAGCAAATACTATCGAATCAAAGTTCTGATCAACGGTGCGACAGAACCACTCGGCGTCGCCGACGTCGATCCGATGGCGAACCTGTTCCAGTGGAAGTACACGAACACCGGACAAGTCATTCAGCTAATCGATGATGTCCTGCTGCCGATTCCCTTCCGCATCGAAAAGGGTGGAGGATCCGCATTGTGTGGAACGGCAGCCCTCTGCACCTCGAGAGTCGTGAGCGCCACCGACCCGTCCGGCGTGCAGACAGTGACCGTAGACAATGGGTCCGGTGCGGTGGCAGGCGCGAAATTCCCCAATGGCTGGCTGCCGGCCGGCGGGCCGCAAAGCGTGGTCGTCACCATCGCTTCGGTCAACACCGGCCCGACCGATCCGCAGACGGGAGCGGTCACAACCCCGTGTCACCTCACGCTTCCGCTGCAACAATTCCCGGGGTGCTTCAATTTCTCGACGACGCCGACTCTCCCCTCAATCAATGAAGGCGGCGACCAGTTCGCGTTACCGGTTACCGTTGCAGTGTGCTACTCGCTGACGGGAAGCGGCGACGGGCGCGAGAAGTTCGCGGAGATGTATGCGTCAGGACCGAACGAGCCACCGCACGCGCTTGACGACGCCAGCGACGTTGGAATTCTCTCGGCGGCGACGCGCAATTGCTCGGCACCGCCGATAATCACTGCGGCTCCCTCGCAAGGATTAACTCAATTCGCGAATTCGGGCTGGGGTCGTATCAAGTCCGGCCTCGGTTATTTGTTTGGGCCTGGCACCGCTTACGGAGTGGATCTCGGACTTGGTGGGATAACCAAGAAATTCAGTAACATCGGGCCGGCGATCAGCGCCAACATCGTCGCGATAAGTCCAACAACGACCACCGTACCAGGCGGCGGGAATTTCCAGGCGTACGTCCGGCTGATCGGCAGCAATCATCATGACGGTGAGCATCAGCAAAGCGTAGGGGTGGGCGGCTTGCCGGTGCATTTCCAGGTTGCGGCGAGCAATGGAGCTCTCGCTCAGATTGGAGACGAGATTGGCGGTGCAACTTCGCTCGACGTCGTCAGCAACGACGCGCCGATCGAAATCGAGAGCGCGGTGTCAGGCGGTGGTTACGCAGGCGTCAACTGGCAGGTGCCGAACACGGCGGGCGTCTATCACCTGACAGTAAGCGGGCCCGCTTTCGGTGGTCCCGTGGATTTCGCTGTCACAGTAATTCCTTTGGCAGTCCAGGCTATCGAGGATTTTGCAACAGCGTATCGTGGAAACGGGATTACCGAAGGACAGATCACGTATTCCGCGCTGCTATCGGACGAGTTTACAAACGCGGAGACTTTCCCCACCCGAATTCAGATCGATCAGAGAGCCATGCTTGCTGACAACGCGTCGGTGCGCGCGGTTTTCCGCGATTTGCAGCGCGCGCGGGCAAATCTGGCGGCAGCGATTCCGTTTACACCTGTATCGCCACCTGCTGGAGCGATTTCTCCAAGTCAGCCCGAGCTGAGAATCCTGTTGGGGTTTGCCGAGATTCTCGCCGCGGAGAACTGGTGCTCGGGAGTTCCGGACAGCCAGTTGTCACCATCCGGCGCGATGGTCTACGGTGCGCAGAAATCAACGCAGCAGCTGTTGCAGAGTGCCGTGGCGAGATTCGATACTGTGATCGCCAGCGCCGTCAGCGTGGGTCTCACAAACACAGCGCGCATCGGAAAAGCACGCGCGCAGCTGGATCTCGGTGATTGGACGAGTGCCGCGGCGACTGCGGCGCAGGTGCCATCAACGGGCGGGCAGTACTTCCTCGTATCAAGCACCGACGATCCGCTTCACTACAACGGAGTGTTCAACTTCATGAATGGTCAGGGCCGTTGGACGGTGTCGGATAACGAAGGTGGGAATGGACTACCTTATCGCTCGGACGCTGACCTCCGTGTGCCCTTCATTTCCGCCGGCCTCGGGTTTGATGCTGTCACGCCGTTGTTTACCGAGCAGAAGTTTTCGTCCTTGAGCACTCCCGTCGCGCTAACGCCGAATTACGAGGTGAGGCTGATCGAGGCCGAAGCAAATCTTCAGACAAATAACCTGGCAGCTATGACGGCGCAGTTGAACACCGTGCGCGCGGCGTTTGGCCTGGCGCCGCTCCCTGCGCCGGCGTCGCTCACCGAGGCGCGCCAGACGTTGTTCAAGGAGCGCGCATACACGCTGTGGCTCACATCACATCGGCTGGGCGATCTCCGCCGGTTGATTCGGGATTATGACCTCAAGGAGTACGAAGTCTTTCCCACCGGCGAGTACTTCAAGGGTGGGGTGTACGGGACCGATGTCAGCTTGCCGATACCCACGGATCCCGTGTTCAATCCCACCGGAATGGCTTGCGGAGTCCTCGGATCGGGCTGATCGGCCAACTCCAAGAGGTAGTTCACTTTAAGTCAAAAGCCCCGCGAGTTCTCGCGGGGCTTTTCATTGGGTGTTGCATCCGTGCTCTATTGACAGAACTCAGTAAACATTTATAGTGGGCGCCTCGAAACATCCTTTCCGCTGTAATCAGCGGCACAATCGTCAAACTGGCGGGTCCCGATGATGAAGGCGCGAATCCTTACTGTCTCGCTGCTCTCACTTGCTATTGGATGTCGAGACAACAATCCGCCGACCCGCATTTCAGGCCCGCCCGATCCATCCAAGATCATCAGCGACGGCGCGCACGGCGGCAACAAGGATTTCTTCTTCCTGCCACCGATGGTACCCCTCCCCGTCGGCAACCCTGACTTCGAGCTCGGACAATTCAACAACACGTTGAAGCCCAGTCTGAGAGTTGATATCTGCGAGCTCAAAGCGGAGCTCGTAAACGGAGCCGCAGTTCTTCCCAAAGCGACAACGGAGTGCGTGAGTGGAGCGCCGCTCAAGAGATTCGCCCCGGGGAGTGTGAATCTGGTGAATCTTCCGCTCAAACAGGGCGGATGGTGGACTCTGTTCAACCTTCCGCCAGACGGCTTCTACTACGTGCTGTGGGACACGCGCCAGTCGAATCTAAACGTCAAGAAATACTATCGCATCAAGGTTTTCGTCGAAGGTGCGGCCGACCCCCTTGGTGTCGCCGATGTCGATCCGATGTCGAGCCTGTCGCAGTGGAAGTACACCAACACCGGACAAGTCATTCAGTTGGTCGACGATGTGCTGTTGCCGATTCCTTTCCGCGTCGAGCACGGCGGCGGATCCGCACTATGTGGTGACGCGAGCCTGTGCGTCTCGACAACAATTTCAAACTCGAGCCCGACCGGCTCACAGATCGTGACTGTGGACGGCGGCAATGGTGCCGGTGCGGTCGCGGGCGTGAAGTTCCCCAATGGGTGGCTGCCCGCGAGCGGTCCACAGAACGTCGTAGTGACGATCTCGAAAGTTGATATCGGCACCACCGATCCCGTGACTGGTATTTCGACCAAGCCCTGCCACGCCGGCCTGGCGCTGCAGCAGTTCCCCGGCTGCTTCAACTTTACGACGACTCCTCATCTGGCCGCCATCAACGAAAGCGGCGACCAGTTCGCCGCCGATGTCACCGTAGCAGTTTGCTACTCACTCCAGAATAGCGGCGACCCCCGCGAGAAATACGCGGAGATGTACGCATCAGGTCCCGACGAGCCGGCGCACGCCCTGGAAGATGCCAGCGATGCGGGACTACTTTCGGCAGCTACACGCAACTGCTCGACGACGCCGATCATCGGTGATGCATCGTCGAATAGCGCGACGCGATTTGCTCGCGCCAACTGGCGACGGATCAAATCCGGAGTCGGCGCCTTGTTTGGTGTGAAGACCGCCTACGCCGTCGATCTCGGACTCGGTGGTATTACCAAGAAATTCAGCAACGTTGGACCTGCCATCAGCGCGACCATAGCACCCGTCGGCGCGACAGACATCACGCTTACGGGTGGCGGAAATGTTCAAGCGTATGTGAGGCTGACGGGTAGCGATCATCATGACGGCCAGCATCAGAACTCAGTCGGTCTTCCTGATCTTCCGGTTCACTTTCAGCTCTTGGATGCAAACAGCGGTGCGATTGCGGATGTCGGAAGCGACGTTGGCACTGCAACCCAGATTGACGTAGTTACGAACTCTCTTCCGATCGATGTGGAGAGTTCAGTCTCCGGCGGGGGGTACGCTGCAGTGAATTGGGCGGTGCCGAACAGACCGGGCGTCTATCATCTCGCTGTAAATGGCGCGGCGTTGGGTGGTCCCGTGACTTTCAACGTCACCGTTCCGGCGGGAGGAAATGGGCCCATCGACCTCGGAACACTGGTCGGATTCGACAATGGATACGCCGCCGCGGTGAACGGACTCGGCCATGCCGCCGGGTATATCCTGTCGCCGAACGCTACGGTGCCTGTGATTTGGCGGGATGGCGTGATTCAATCAATTGGCTTCGCTGACGAAGGCTACGCCGTTATCACTGCGATCAATGACCAGGATATGGTCGCGGGCACAGACCGTCGCGGCACGGACACATACGCATTTCGGTGGACAAATGGTGTGCGCACCGAGCTGCCTACGTTTCTCGGACTGAGCAACAGTACTGCAGCCGCAATGGACTCGGCGGGTGAGATTGTTGGGCTAAGTTGGGACCCTACACAAGTACGTGCGAGCATGCACTCGTGGATGTGGTCCGGATCTACGGTGACTGACCTCGGCGTGCCTCCGAACGCCATCGTTTTTACTCCGCACGGTATGAACGACGTCGGTGAGATCGTTGGCGAGGCGGACGATGGAGCGTACCGCAATGCCTGGGTGAGAGGTGTAAATGGCTCGTTTCTCAAGCTCCCAGGCCTGTCCTTCCTCGGGACTCACAGTGCAAATGGAATCAACGACGCCGGCATAATTGTCGGATCCAGCAGCTTGCCGCTCCCCGGAGGTCAGACCAAGGCCGTGCGTTGGGTAGGCGGTGCGGTTCTCGACCTCGGTACGCTTCCCGGCGACACGCAGAGCAGCGCCAGTGCGATCAACGATCACGGGCAAATTGTTGGCGTCAGTCAGAACGGGAATAGTTCCCGCGCTTTTATCTGGCAGAACGGCGTTATGACGGAACTGCCATCGCTTGGCGGCACCTACACTCAAGCCGTGGCAATAAATGCCAACGGCGATGTTGTAGGAGTAAGCACCACCAGTGACGGAACCGAACACGCCGTCAGGTGGCACGTCTCGCCGCCTTCGCCATAACGACCTGTCAATTTCGAGGAGCTATACGTTCGAGATCATCGAGCCCCGCGAGCACATCGCGGGGCTTTGATCCATCTGGCGGTCCAAGGATGCCCGCCGAATGCAGCTGGTCGATTATGCGCGCCGCACGACCGTAGCCGACTTTTAGTCGACGCTGCAGCAGCGACGTCGATCCCTGCTGATGCTGAATGACGATCTCCGCCGCTTCGCGGAATAGCTTGTCGCGATCGGTGTCGTCGAGCGACTCCGCATCGCTGCCGCCCGCCTCCTCCGCTTCCTTGCGACGAATCGTCTCGATGATATCCGTCTCGCTCGGCGCTTCGTCCACGATGAGTCCCTGTGCCTCGAACGCAGCCTTGCGTGCCTGACGACGGTCTTCGTACCAACCCATCAAACGCTCGGTGTCTTCGCTCGAGATGTATGCGCCCTGCAGACGCGACGGCTCCGACTTGCCCGGCGGGATGAATAGCATGTCGCCGTTGCCAAGCAGCGCTTCCGCGCCAATGCCGTCGAGAATGGTGCGCGAGTCGACCTGCGACGCAACCCGGAACGCGATGCGGCTCGGGAAGTTCGCTTTGATCAGACCAGTGATGACGTTCACGCTCGGACGCTGGGTCGCCAGAATGAGATGGATGCCGATCGCGCGCGCCTTCTGCGCCAGCATCGCCAGCGGTGTCTCGATCTCTCCCTGTACCGTCATCATCAGGTCGGCGAGCTCGTCGATCACCACCACGATGTACGGCACGATACCGCCTTTGTACTCCAGGTCTTCGAATGCTACGTCGGCGCGCTTGACGTTCTTGAGTTTGACGCCTTCCTGAACCTTGCGATTGAAGTCCTGGATGTTGCGCGCTCCGTTTGCCGCGAGCAGCTCGTAACGATCCTGCATCTCGAGCACTGCCCACTTGAGCACCGCCGCCGCATCACGATTGTCGGTGACGACCTTGTGCCGCAGATGCGGAAGCACGTTGTAAACCGAGAGCTCCACCATCTTCGGATCGACCATCAAAAACCGCAGCGTCGTTGGCGTGTGTCGGTAGACCAGCGACGTGATCAGCGTGTTGATGCAGACTGATTTCCCGGATCCGGTCGCGCCGGCGATCAATAGGTGCGGCATCTTCGCCAGATCGGCGATGATCGGCCGGCCTTCGAGATCCTTGCCCAAAGCGATCGGCAACGCCGCGCGAGCATTCTGAAAATCGCGCGACTCGATCAGCTCTCTGAACGCCACCATCTCGGCGTTTGGATTCGGTACTTCGACGCCGACCGCTCCCTTTCCAGGAATCGGTGCGACAATGCGAATGCTCTGCGCGCGCATCGCCAGTGCCAGATCGTTCGACAGGTTGGCGATCTGTCTCACTTTCACGCCCGCTGCAGGCGCGACCTCGAATTGGGTCACCACCGGACCGGTCGTGCGACCAACCAGCTCACCCTCGACGCGGAAAGTTCTCAGCGCATCCATCAGCTTCACACCCATCGCATCGAGCTCGCGCTTGCCAACGTCGACATTGCGCGGCGGTGGTGGCGACAACAATTCCGGCGACGGCAGATCTTCATCGGAGAATGTGAAGTTCTCAGTCGCCTCGAACGCATCCATCGCCGCATTGATCTTCTCTGCCTGCGCCGCTGCCTGTTCGGCCGCCGTCTGCTTGGGCGCTTTGGGCTCGCGCTTCTTCTTGATCGGCAGCATCGGCTCTTCGCTCGTCTGCTGTTGCATCAGCGAATGATCGATCGCCGGCATCTCCTCTGGCTCAGGCTCGAGCAAAGTCGCGGACACGACGCTGGCGGCAGCGTTCGCGGCGGGAACAACGATCTCCTTCGATGGATCGAGACCGGCACGGTCCGAAGGCGTCGGTGCGGTCATCGATTCGACGGTGCGCACACGTTTCGCGACGATCACGCGGATGGGGTTCCATGAGAGCGCGACAGCGGTCAGGACGCACAACGTGATGGCGAGTAGAATCCACGCGCCCACGGCGCCCGCGAACTGGAAAATGTAGAACGCCGCAAACTCGCCCCAGAGGCCCGCGAGCGGCGACGCCTCGCGCGTCCCGCCTCCAGCGACCCCGAACATCACGGGTAGCCATACGACCATTCCCAGCAAAAACACCATCCACGAGCGGTCTTTGCGCTCGCCGAGGCGGCCGAATAACCGCAGTGCGTGAGCCATCAGTGCGAGCGGCAACAGCGCAGATGCGGGCCAACCGACGAGCAAGGCAATCGGACGCGCTAAGAGCGCACCGATCCACCCGAAATTCGCTTTGATTGTGCCGTGGCCCTGCAGTTGGGCGTAGCCCTGCGCTGCTAGTGCGCCGGCGAGGAAAATTCCGAAAAGAAGAAGAACAATCCCGCGGATCTCGCGCGCGAGCGCGGACGACGACGGCTTATCGTGCCCGTTCGGGCCCGAGCTTCGTGATTTGTCGCTCCTGGAAGATCGGGACCACAGGATGGGCGTCCACTTCCGCGGCGGCGGCGAGGTCGTCACCAAATCCTGCTTCCTGGAGCGCTTTCCCGTGGGCTGATTCTTTGAAGACTTTCGCGATGTTGTCGCCATATTTTTTTTCGATCAGCACCGAGGCGGCTGCCGCATCGTTAATCTCGATCGGATCCGACCGTTTCGGAATTGCTTTGACGTAGCGCCCAGCGCAGGCGGCGTCCTCGAGGGTGAATCCCCCATCCTCACCGGCGCAGATGATGGCGATATCCGTGTTGGAGCTGGCCGCGACCTTCATCAGGGCCAGCACCGCCGTGAAGTTGACGTACGAAGCTACAACTATGTCACGCGCACCCTGTACTCCCAGCAGCGCCCGGGTGCCATTGGTAGTGGTGAGCAGGATGGTTTTCCCTTTCACCACCTCAGGCGTAAAGCTCTGCGGTGAGTTCCCAAGGTCGAAACCCTGAATCGGATACATCTTCTGCTCACCTGCCAGCACCACCGCCGAGCGGTGGAACTCCTTCGATCGTGTGATGACATCGTCGGCATCGGGCAGCGGCATCACTGTCTTGGCGCCGTTAGCGAGCGCGGTAGCCACCGTAGTCGATGCACGGAGCACGTCGATGATGACGACCAGTCGTCCGGCCGTGTCGGGTGGCTTTACCTGAATTGGCGAGAAAAATAGATCAAGCCGCACTAGCTGGCTCCTTCATCAGCTCGCTCTCGCGCTCTAGGAACTTGGTGTCCACTTGCCCCGCCTGGAATTTCTGATTTGCCATCACGCGCCCGAGGAAAGGAATCGTAGTAGTCACACCCTCGATGATGAAACTCTCCAGCGCGACTTGCATGCGTGTGATGGCTTCAGCACGATCTCGTCCCTGACAAATGAGCTTGGCGAGCAGCGAGTCGTAGAACGGCGGAACTTTGTAGCCGGCGTAGACGTGAGTATCCAGGCGGACTCCGGGACCGCCCGGCGGATGAAACACCTCAATCAATCCCGGCGACGGCTGAAAATTGCGCGCCGGATCTTCGGCGTTGACGCGGCATTCGATTACGTGCCCGCGACGCTCGATGGGCGGCTTCACTGAGAGCTTCTCACCGAATGCAACGCGGATCTGCTCCTTCACCAGATCGACACCGGTAAGCATCTCGGTAACAGGATGCTCGACCTGAATGCGCGTGTTCATTTCCATGAAGTAGAACGATTTGTCTTCGTTGAGCAGCATCTCGATGGTGCCGGCACCGACGTAGTCAATCGCCTTCGCTCCCTTCACCGCCGCCTCACCCATCTTTTCGCGCAGCTCCGGCGTCATCGCCGGACTGGGCGCCTCCTCGATCAGCTTCTGATGCCGGCGCTGCACCGAGCAGTCGCGCTCGCCGAGGTGGATGACGTTGCCGTGACGGTCGCCCATGATCTGGAATTCAATGTGGCGCGGGCGCGAGAGATACTTCTCCACGTAGACGTCGCCGTTGCCGAAGGCAGACAACGCTTCCGAGCGCGCCAGCTGGAACGAGCGCCCGAAATCTTCAGGATCAGTTGCGACGCGCATTCCCTTGCCGCCACCGCCGGCAGCGGCCTTGATGATCACCGGGAATCCGATCTCGCGCGCGAACTTCAGCGCTTCGTCGGAATCTTCAATCGGGCCCGGCGTTCCGGGCACGATCGGCACGCCGACTTCCAGCATGGTTTTGCGCGCCGCCGCCTTGTCACCCATGACGCGAATCTGCTGCGGTGTCGGCCCAATGAAGTTGATGTTCGACGCGATGCAGGTCTCGGCGAATTCCGCGTTCTCGGCGAGAAAACCGTAACCGGGATGAATGGCGTCCGCGCCGGCGATCTCGGCTGCGGCAATCAAGCGCGGGATGTTGAGATACGATTCGCGCGCCGGCGCGGGTCCGATGCACACATCATCGTCGGCGAACCGAACGTGCAGCGACTCGCGGTCAGCCTCGGAGTACACCGCGACGGTCTGGATGCCGAGCTCGCGGCAGGCGCGGATTACCCGGAGAGCGATTTCGCCGCGGTTCGCGATGAGGATTTTCTTAAACAATAGACTCGTCGGTTCGGACTTAGCTGCGATTTATCAGTTCAGAAACTTACTGCAGACTGCAAACCAACTGCTAATAGCTGCGAGCTAACTGCGAAAAAAGGTAGGCAGGATGCAGAGAAGCGCAGAATTCAGTTTGCAGCTTACGTTCTCGCCATTCGGAGACTCGCGAGACTTCGAATGCCACGCACGTAGCTGCGAACTGCTTTCTGCGCTCTCTGCCGACTGCCTACCTTTGGTTCTGTTGTCCGCAGTTCAAGTCGCTTCCTGTTTGACCGTATCCCACGAAGTATCCGACGACGCCGAGATGCCCTGCGCTCTCAGTGCGAATTCGGCAGGGTTCGTCGCCGCGAACAATGCGTCGTCGTACGTGATGATCCCCTTCTGGTACCAGTTCATCAGCGACTGATCGAAGCTCTGCATGCCGTAAGGTACCGCGCCTTCCTTGATCAACTGCGGAATGCTCATCGCCTTGCTCATATCGCGCATCTGATCGCGCACTGCTTCGGTGTTCACCAGAATCTCGGCGGCCGGCACGCGTCCCTTCTTGTCGGCGCGACGCACGAGTCGTAAGGAAATAATTGCGCGCAGCGCGCTCGAGAGCATGAAGCGCACTTCAGTCTGTTGATGGGGCGGATAGAACGACAGAATACGATTGATGGTCTGAGTCGCGTCCGTCGTGTGCAGCGTCGAGAATACGAGGTGACCGGTCTCGGCGGCCTTGAGCGCGATGTCGAGCGTTTCGAGATCTCGAATTTCACCAACCAGCAGCACGTCGGGATCCTGACGAAGTACGCGACGCAGAGCCTGCGAGAAGCTGTTGGTATCGGTTCCGACTTCGCGCTGGTTGATGCTGCTCTTGATGTCGCGGTGCAGGAACTCGATTGGATCTTCGATCGTGATGATGTTCGCCTGACGCTGCTGATTGATGTAGTGCAGCATCGATGCGAGCGCGGTCGACTTGCCGGAGCCGGTGATTCCCGTCACCAGGATCAATCCACGGGGCATCAGCGCGATGCGCTCGCATGCCTCGGGCAGATTCAGCTCGGCGATGGTCTTCGCCTGGAACGGCACGCTACGCATTGCATATGCGATCGTGCCGCGCTGCTGATAGGCGTTGACACGAAATCGACCGATGCCAGGCACGGCGAGCGCGAAGTCGGACTCCTTCTGCTCCGAGAATTCCTTGATGTTCTTCGGCGCCATGATCTGCTCGGCGAGGCTCCGCAGGTCTTCCTGCTTGAGCGCGGGCATGTCGAGGTTGATCATCTGCCCGTCGACGCGCAGTGTCGGCGGACGACCGACCTTGAGGTGCAGGTCGGAGGCGTTCGCCTGAATCATGTGCTGCAACACGCCCTTGTAATCGAACGTGCCGCTGGAATGCGGAGTTGGTGCAGCCGTCTTGGGCGGCGGAGAAGTCAGTTTTTCAGCCATTCGGATCTATGCGGAAAAGGACCTGGCCGTATTCGACTGGATGCGCGTTGGATGCGAGAATTTCCTTCACCACTCCATCAAACTCCGACTCGATCTCGTTCATGATTTTCATCGCCTCGATGATGCAAAGGATCTGTCCCTTGCTGATGCGATCACCGACTGCGAGGTACGGTTTTGCCCCAGGCTCCGGAGCGCCGTAGTAAGTCCCGACCATCGGAGACTTCACTTCCAGGTATTTAGACTTGGCAGCCTCCACTTTTGGAACATCTGCGGCCGTAGAGCCCGAATCGGAGGGGGCAACGGGAGCGGGCGCCGCGGCTGGCAGGAGGGCGGGCATGGCCATCGGCGCCGCCATCTGCACCGCACCCCGCTGCTGCGGGGTCTTGGAGATCCGAATCTTCATCCCCTTGTCCGACGAGATCTCGATTGAGTCCACGCTCGATTCGTCGAGCATTTCCACCAGCTTCTTCACGTAGCGGAGGTCGATCATTGTCATTGCGGGAGGCAGGAGGTGGAATGCGGGAGGCGGGACGCCTTCACGCAACCTCCAGAAGTTCTCTGGGAAAATCGGTCAGGATTTCGGGGCCGCTGCTGGCGAGGTACACATCGTCTTCGATACGGACGCCGCCCCAGCCGGGTTTGTAGATGCCAGGTTCGATCGTCACGACGGCGCCCGCGCCGAGCGGTGCTTCCGAGGTCTTCGCGAGCCGGGGCGCTTCGTGCACCTCGAGACCGAGGCCGTGACCGAGGCTGTGGCCAAACGCATCACCATAGCCACGGTCTTCGATGTACCGGCGCGCCAGACCGTCGGCCTCCTGCCCCTTCATGCCGGCACGAACCGACTTGGCAGCGACCGCGTTTGCATGACGCACGATCTCGTAAATCTCTCTTTGATCCTGTGTCGCGCGACCAACGACCACGGTGCGCGTGACGTCAGAGCAATACCCTTTGTACTGAGCGCCGAAATCCAGCAGGAGGAGATCTCCGCGTTCGATCACACGCGACGACGCACGCGCGTGCGGTAGCGCCGCGCGCGCACCGGAGGCAACGATCGTCGCGAACGGGAAATCCTCGCTGCCCTCGTCGCGGAGAGCGTGCTCGAGAATGCCGGCGACGTTGAGCTCAGTCATGCCGGCGCGCACCTCGCGCAGAGTCTTCTTGAGCGCATTCGTCGCCATCTCGCCGGCCTGACGAATCAACGCGACTTCGTCGGGATCCTTCGACTCGCGCAGCGCCTCGACCATGTTGACTTGCGGACGCCACTGCCACCGTGTGCCCTCGGTCAGCAGCCGCTGGAAGTCGCGGTGGAGCAAATGCGCCGATTCGAATCCAACGATGTCGACGCTGTTCAGAGTCGCCCCGAGATTCCACAACCCGGTCCACAGACTCTGTGCCTCGATGCGAGGGACAACGATATCGCCGACTTCTTCCTTGATTTGCTCGTCGTAGCGGAAATCGGTGATGAAATGCACGTCCCGCTGTGTGACGAGCACCAGCGCGCTGGTTCCTGAGAAACCGGTGAGATAGCGGACGTTGGGCAAGCTGGTGAGCACAAGCGCGTCTATGTGCGCTGCAGTCAGCGCTTCTCTCAACGCTGCGATGCGTGCGGGACGACGATCAGCCATTGGCGACGACCGGCAGCCTTCTCACCAAACCACGTAATGCCAGCTCATAACCGTACGAGCCGAACCCGCAGATCACTGCGACAGCGACGTCAGCAATCGCCGAGCGACGTCGCTCCGGCTCACGCGCATAGATGTTGGTGAGATGCACTTCCACGAACGGAATCTTCACGCCGGCGAGCGCATCACGGATCGCGAGACTGGTATGACTGTACGCGCCTGCATTTACGAGGGCGCCATCGGCGCGTCCGCGCAGCGAGTGAATCGCATCCACGATCTCCCCTTCTCCGTTGTGCTGCGAAAAAGTGAGCTGAACGCCCAGCTCTTTGGCAACGCTCAAGAGATGCGCCTCGATGTCGGCCAGCGTTTCCTTCCCGTACAATTCGGGCTCACGCGTGCCGAGCAGATTGAGGTTTGGCCCATTGATGATTGCGATTCTCACTCGCCAGTGAGTCCGTCGAGCCAGGCGCGGAATTTTGCGACGTCTTCTTCAGATTCCTGCGCCTGCGGCAGTCGCGGATTCACGCGCGGCGTCGGCATTGGCGGAGTGGGCGGAGTCGTGCGCGCACCCGGAGTTCCGCTGAACGCGCCGGCAAGTCGCGATGCCGCGCGACTGTCAGCGGGATTCACCTGCGCGCCCGCGAACACTGCGTCGAGCGATGCGCCGGCTGCTGCGCCACCCATGACGGCCGCGGCGTCAGCAGGCGCGATCGGTGACGCACTCATTGGCGGTGCTTCGGGAGTGGCGGGCGCTGCGTTCAATCCAGCAGACCCTCCGTAGCTGGAACTGTTCCCACCGCGTCCCGATGCTGGATTCGTTGTGCGAGCCGGACGACGCCTGCCCAGCGTTGCAAAGAATTCTTTTATCGAAGGCTGACGAGCCGCGATTCCTTCGGGCTCAGCCCGAGGCTCCTCTCGCGCTGGACTTTCGACCGATTCACGCTGACGCGAAGGAGGTGCGCTCGGTGGTGAATCAACAGGCGAACGATCGTAACCCGGAGCTTCCTCCGATTCAGAGCCTCGCGAAGGCGCCGGAGTCTCAATCGATGGTGCACGCGGCGCCGCCGGCGGTGGAGTCGGTCGCTCAGCCGCCGGCTCTCCCGGATGCGCGGCACGATCAGCCGCTTCGATTTCTGCGATTTTGTCTTTCAGCCCCTGATCATCGGGTCGCGATGCACTGAGCTGGTAGTAAACCTTGAGCGCGAGCTGACGAAATCCCTGCTGCAGATAGAGCTGCGCCATGGTTTCGTTGACGAATGGCTCCGGAGACTGACCGGAGAACATTCGATCTTCTTTCCGCGATTCGACTCGCTCGTGCACGTGGGCACCCGGCGGCGGAGTCCAGGTGTCGAGCGCGTCCTCATCGTCCGACCGCGAGCCGCGGGTACCGGCGAGGGGAGACTCGACCGGCTTTCCCTTGAGACCTTCAGTCCCAGCGGGCTCCGGTTCGGGCGCAGACCCGCTCAGACCCTCGGTGCCAGCTGTCGGCTGGTCGACGACGCTGCGCACACCCTCGAGCCCTGTAGCGGGCGTTGGAATGGAGCTCTTGAGACCTTCTGCTCCGAGACCGACCCCAAGCTCCTCGGCGCTCAGGTCGCCAGCGTCAGAAGCAGCTGGTGGTCCCGCCTCGGATGGCGCTTCGGTCGCAGGTGGCTCGGCTGCCGCGGCGTGAGTCGGCTCCGATTCGACGGGATAGTGCCGCTCGAGACCCTCGATCGGCGCGTGCGCCGGCTCCGGCGCGGAAGTGGGAGGAGCCACTTCGCGATTGGGCGGTTCCTCCACCGCGGACGCGGGTACCGGCGCTTCCGGCGCCGCAGGTTCGGCCGTCAGCTGCGATGCGGGGACTTCGACGGATGCTGCTTGCGGCGGCGCAGCCGCCGGCGTCGCTGAGTCCGCGCCAATTGCATTTCCTTCGGCGTCGGCGATGAATGGAATCGGCTGATCGCCGGCGTCAGTATCGACGCCCGGAATCACCTCCGGCGTCGGGGTTACTGCTTCGGCCGATGCATCGATCTCAGCGACGAGCGTTACGACCGCAGTGTCCTTTGGATCCGCATCGAGCAATCGCATATACCAGCTGCGTGCCTGCACGGTGTCGCCGCTTTGCAGCGACATGTCGCCGAGTGTTCTCAGCGCGATGAGGTTTTCCGGATCGAGCGTGAGCGCGCGCTCGAAAACCTGTCGCGCTTCGTCGAATTCGCCGGCCTCATACAACGCCTGACCGAACACGATCTGTCCGCTCATGTGTCCCGGCATTTGCGCCAGCTGAGCGCGGCAGATCTCGATCGCGCGCTTCGGCTGACCGCCCTTGCGATACTCGTTGGCGAGTGGCGCGAAGTAGCGGCGGGGATTCTCTTCGAATTTTTCCTGAAGCTCTCTTAAACGGTCGTAATCCATTCGCTTCCCGCGATCCCTACGCCGATATGCCCGCTCTCGCTCGAAATTCGCGCCTTTTGTGCGGGAACTCCGGTTTCACGCTTAAATGAAGGCTGAAAGATGCATCATTCTCCGCTTTCGCGCGACTTGCATCTAAGTCCCTCAAACTCATAGTTTACAAGGCTATACGCGTTTGGCCCTTGCCCCGAGGGCCCTTTCAATTCGTACAGGAGTAGAGCCTTGCTGCAATCGATGCGGGCCTCCGCAAAATACATCTGGTGGATCGTAGTCTTTCTGTTCGTCGGCGGCTTCCTTCTCGCCGAGACGTCGGGTTTGCTTGGTCGAGCACCGGTGACGCCCACTACCGCTGTCGCCAAAGTCAACGGCGAAGAGATTCTCGCAACAACGTGGTACCAGGCAACACAGAATCTCGAGCAGGACGCCATCCAGCGCAGCAATCAAAGCATCTCGCTCGACGAGAGACAGCGACTGATGGACCAGGCGTACGACCAGCTCGTGACCGACGCCCTCCTCCGCCAGGAGTACAAGAAGCGCGGTATCACAGTTACAGACGATGAAATACTCCAGGCGGCACGCTACGCCCCGCCCCCGGGACTGATGCAAGCTCCTGACCTGCAGACGGATGGACGCTTCGATCCGCAGAAGTACCAGCGGTTCCTGGCCAGTCCGATCGCCAAACAGCAGGGACTGCTCGCCCAGCTCGAGGCGTACTATCGCACCGAGATCCCGAAGGAAAAGCTGTTCGATCAGATCGCCAGCGATGTCTACGTCACCGACGAGCAGCTGTGGCGCCGGTACAAGGACACCAACGACTCCGCGCGCGTGACGTTCGTTGCATTCGAGCCGGAGCGCATCTCCGATTCAGCCGTGCGCGTGTCGGACGACGAGATTCGCGCGTACTACGACACCCACAAGAAGCAGTTCGACCGCCCGGGCAGCGCCAAGGTTTCGATATTGACTATCCCGCGCTCGGTGACCGCTGCGGATTCGGCGGCTGTGCGCAATCACGTACTGGCTGTCAGAGCGAGAATTGTCGGCGGCGAGAAGTTCGAGGATATCGCGAAAGCTGAATCGGCAGACTCTGGAAGCGCTGTCAACGGTGGCGCGCTCGGGACCAATCCCAAGGGACGCTTCGTCGCGCCATTCGAGGCCGCGCTCGCGGCGCTCAAGCCCGGCGAGCTGTCGCAACCAGTGCTAACACCGTTCGGCTACCATCTGATTCGACTCGACGCGAGAAAGGGCGATAGCACCACGGCGCACCACATTCTTTTCCGCATTCAACAGAGCGATTCGGCAGCCACTCGCACCGATCGGCGCGCCGATTCACTGGCGCGCATTGCGGCGTCCACCGATCAGCCGGCCAAGTTCGACGAGGCGGCGCGCACGCTGCAGATTCCAATTCTGAGAGCGCCCGTGATCGAAGGCAATCCGCTGACGATCAATGGTCAGTTCATTCCGAGCGTTGGCCCGTGGGCCTTCGAGGGCGCGCGTCCAGGTGAAACGAGCGAGCTGTTCGACGCCGAAGATGGATACTATCTGGCGAGACTGGATTCGTTGACGCCGGGTGGAACGCAGTCTCTCGACGACGCGAAGCGTGACATTCGCCAGTATCTGGCACGCCAGAAAAAGATCGACGCGCTACTGCCTCAGGCGACGAACTTCGCCAAGGTCGCAGCTGCCGGCACTCTGGAGTCGGCATCGAAGCTGATGAACATGCAGGTGGTGAGCACCAAGTTCTTTACTCGCGTCACGGGGACGCCCGAGTTGGCGCAGGCACCCGAAGCAGTCGGCGCCGCATACTCGTTGCCGCTCAACACCGTGAGCCAGCCGATTCGCGCGATGAACGAGGTTGTGATCGAGCGCGTCGACGCGCGAATTCCCGCGGACAGCGCTGCGTTCGAGAAGCAGAAACTGCAGCTGAAAAATCAGGCGCTACAGCAGCTTCGCCGACAGAGGGTGGCGGACTACCTGACCAATCTCAAGGCCGCGGCGGACATCGATGATCGGCGGAAGCAGATCGAAGCGTCCACTCGTCGAGCGACGCAGTAACGATCAACTGCGGGCTTGAACTAAAAAAAGTCGGCAGTTAGCAGTCGCTAGTTAGGAGTTCGGAGTTGTAATACAGGCGTCCAAAGCGCTGTTCGCTCTAGACGCCTGTATAAAAACTCCTAACTGCTAACGGTCTGCTGCCGACTGCCGACTTTTTTTTAGTTTGCAGTCGCAGTTCGACTAGATCAGCCTCTTTGGCGTCCTTTCTGATTCGTCGACCGTGCGCTGCCTCTCGATATCGGGTGAGGTCAGGCGGTTGGAGGTATCCGACGTCTCGGACGTCACCTCGCGCGTCGCATCGTTGATGTTCTTCTTAAACTCACGAATTCCCTTGCCCATCGAGCCGGCGATCTCGGGGATCCGCTTCGCACCGAAGAGAAGCAGGATGACCACCATGATGATGACGAGCTCTGGGAAACCAAGATTACCGAACATATAGACTCCTAGAAGAGCGAACGCGCGATCAGATAAGCGACCAGTACACCCAACAGACTCAAAAGTGACACATCGAGCGCGATTGGGCCAAGGGCAAATTTGAGAATAATCAAATCGACTGGTAGCGGCCCGATTGCGGGGGTCACCCCGGTCGTAAAGAACTCCTTCGCCGCGCCCGGCGGCAGGAAGCGGCGTCCAACCTGAGTCAATAACCCGCCGATTACAAATCCGGAGGCCAGCACCAGGGCATGAAACATCGACCCGCGTTGATTGTGTCGACGCGGCGGTGTCGGTGGCATTACGAGTGTCTCTCCATGACGTACGAAATTGATGCTGCCAGTGACTGCCGCGCTACGGTATCCGGCAAATCACCGAGCGCGTCGTGCGCTTTCTCAGCGAACTCCTCGCCACACTGGCGAGCGTACTCGAAACCGCCGTTGTCGCCCACGATTCCAACAACCGAAGCGATCTCCTCGTCTGTGGCCTTGTCCTTCCCGAACAGCCGCTCGACTTCGCCGCGCGCGTTGGCCGACATTCGACGCAGCGCATGGATCAATGGCAACGTCACCTTGTGCTCGCGCAGGTCGAGACCCGATGGCTTCCCTGTCGTTTCCTTCTCCTCGCGGTAGTCGAGTAAGTCGTCGGTAATCTGGAACGCCATTCCGAGATTCTCGCCGTATGCACCAAGCTGATCGATGTACTGTCGCGCGCCCGAGATGGCACCAAGCTCGCACGCCGCGCGCATCAACGACGCTGTCTTCGACTTAATTAGCGCGTAGTACTCGTCCTCACTGAACCGCAGTGGATCGATAACACCGAGCTGCCGCATCTCGCCGAGCGTCATCTCCGTCGATGCACGCGTGAGCGCCTGAAGCGCCTCGAGACTGCCAAGAGCCACCAGGTGTGTCAGCGCTGTCGAGTACAGAAAATCACCCATGATCACCGAGATCTGGTGACTGAACAACGCGTTCACTGTCGGCATTCCACGCCGCAGCGCAGAGTGGTCGACAGCGTCGTCGTGCACCAGCGTCGCGAGATGAATCAATTCGAGAGATGCGGCGATCGACACGGCGCGATCCTCTGCTTTGCCTTCCACCTCGCTCGATAGCAGCAGCAGCGTCGGTCGGAAAAGCTTGCCGCGCATTGCTAACAGGTGCGCGCTCACCTCTCCGACCAGCGGCATCTCGCTGGCGACGATGCTTCCCATCGCGCGCGATACCGCGTCGAGCTTGTCTCTGATTGGCCGTTGGATCGCGCTGAGGCTGACTCCGCGCGGTGCGTCTACATTCACGCTTTCAATATCTGCTGTCGGCGCCTTCGGTGTCAGTCCTTGAAAAGGCGCACCGGATGTCACTTCGCGGCGGCCTTGGTCATCTGCTTGAGCCGCTTGCTGACATCGCGGAAGTCGATGTCGATAGCAAACACTCGCTGGTAATACGCAGCAGCGTCGCGCGGCTTCTTGCTGCCCTCAGAGGCGAAACCAAGCAGGTAGAGCACGCCGATCAAATCTTCGTCCTCCATGCCCGGCTCACGCAGTGCGCGGCCGAGGACGGTGATCGCGGTGTCGTTGTCATTGCGATCGATGAAGCACTGTCCAAGCGCCTCGTAGGCGCGGATGCGATGGGTCGCCCCGCGCAGCGCCTTCTGGAATTCGGCGATCGCTTCGTCGATCAGTCCCATCTCCTTGTAGGCGATGCCGAGGTCGTAGTGACTGTCGAAATCCTCGTCGTCGACGTTAGCTGCGACACCGGCTTTGAACTTCTCCAGCATGTCGGTGAAATCCGCCTGCTCGCCTTCGCCGCGATTGTGATCTTCCTCGGCGACCATGCGATAGGAGCGCGGCCCACGATCCTCGCGCAGCCAATCGCCGAGATCGACGAAATGATCGTCGGCGCGCGTGGCGGGCTTGTTCTCCTTTGGAGTTGCGGCGCGCGGAACTTCAGCCGGCGGGGTCGAAACACGCTGACCCGATTTCGGCGATGGTGCTTTCGGCTTTCCCTTTGGCTTCATGAACGGATTGACTCCCTGACGCTGCGCGGCCGGCGCGGGCGGCGCGGGTGGTGGTGGCGCTTCCTCGCGCACGGGAGTCTTGCCCTTCTTCTTCGGACGAGTGATGCGCAGCGGCGAGGCAGCGGCCTTTGGCTTCGCTTTCGCGGCCGGCCGCTCTTCCTCGAGCTCCTCTTCTTCTTCCTCCTCCTCCTGCTCGATCTCCTCCGGCTCTTCCTCGTCGACTGGAGGTGGCGGTGGATGATGCTGGACACGCTGCGGCTCGCGCAGCGGTGTCTTTGCAGCCGGCCGTGGCGCTGGACGCGCCGGCGTCGGAGCGCGAACGGGCTCGGGCTCCGGCTCCGGCTCTTGGTCGCGAACGACTACTTCGTCAGGCAGGCCCGGCTCTTCGATTTGGAAATCTAGCGCTTCGATTTCGGCTTCCTGCGCCTCCGCTGTCGGTTCGGGCGGAGTCTCTTCGACGGGCTCTGGCGCGAGCTCCGTGGACGCAGATTCCTGCACACTGACGCGATCGTCTTCGAGCACGCTCAAACCTGCGAGCGGATCCTCGGTGTTCAGCGGCTCGCCCAAGCCGGGCTCCGTCGGATTGGACCCGAGCGCATTTTGATCGCTAAGGCTGAGGCCGCTGTCAGAGGAGATGAGCCCATCGACTCCGTTTGCAACGCCGAGCTCTTGATCGATTTCAAACTGCGACGCGTCGGCGGCGGATTCCAATCCTTCGAGCGGTGACACGTCGACGTCGCTGACGCTCAGATCGAAGGTCGGCTCGATCGCAGGCTCCTCGAGCGCGGGCGGCGCGGGCGCCGGAGGTGGCTCCGGAGGCGATGCCAGCTCCTCCGCGAGCGAAGTCGATTCGATCTCGAGATGCGGTATCTCGTCGACCGCAGACGGGTCTTCGAATTCGGGTATCGCTTCGAAGACCGGATCGGGCTGAACGTGCGTCGGAGTCTTGGGGCGTGCGGGCGGCCGCTCCGCAGGTCGCTGCGCATCCACCTTCGGGCGAGGCTTCGGCGGCGAGCCACCGACGTCGAGAAAAACGAGACCGCCGGAATCGCGACTTACCGGCGTCTTCGAGCGGCGCGGCTCGATCGCCGGATCGAGGCTCTTGATGCGCTCGACGGTTGCTTCCGCTTCGGCGGTGCGACCTTCCGCATCGAGCGATTCGTGCAGGATCTGAAGCTGTTCGATTGCTTCTACAGTCTTGCCGGCCTTGGCGAGCTGGTCGGCGAGCATCAACCGAATGTCGTCCTGGCCCGGGCAGAGGTCGGCGAATTCCTGCAACGCCTTGAACGCGTCGGTGTCCTTTCCGGCGCGGTGCATTCGATCGGCGTACTCGAGGAAGTTTTTCTTGGCGTCTGAGTTGAAGCCTTTCTTCGCCGAGATCTTACCGAGCTTGTAGTAGATCTGGTGGCGCGCCGGCGCGTGGCGGAGGATTTTGTTGCAGAGGGCGATGGCGTTGTTGAGATAGCCACCCTCGGTGTAAAGATCGACGGCCTGCTCGTAATAATTGACGGCCTGGTCGGTCTTGTTCAGTCGAAGATAGAGGTCGCCGACACGGTTGAAGACCGTGACGTCTTTTTCCTCGTTCGCCTGCCCCTCGGCGTGCCCGATGATCTGCAGATAGACCTCGAGAGCCTTGTCGAACTGCTTCTTCTGCTCGAATTCTGCAGCCTTCTTTTTAAGCTTTTCGACGTTGGACATTTATAGGGGCAGCCCGGGCAACGAATTACCCGGTAGGCACAACCTCCGGGGGACGAGCGTGGAACTTAGTGACGCTTTCGTAGGGGTGACAAGGCGCGCCAGCCTTCCAACTCCCCACACAAAGACGTGCCCCGTACCAGTATGGCAACTCACGAATATCTGTGATGGAAAAGAGTGCAAGATCGGCCGAAAACCCTGGTGTAATCTGTCCGATTTCCCCTGCAAGTCCGAGCGCGGCAGCGCCGTTGACGGTGCTGGCAATCAGCGCTTCAGCTAAGCTCATGCGTAGCTGGCTGACTCCCAGAGTCATGATCAACGGAAAATTGACGGTCGGAGATGTACCGGGGTTGAAATCGGTTGCCAGCGCGACGGCAGCGCCTGCATCGATCAGCTCGCGCGCCGGCCCCTGCTTGGATTTGCCGAGGAAAAGCATGGTTCCGGGCAGCAGCGTTGCGACCGTATCCGATTTCGCAAGCGCAGCCATCCCCTCGTGCGACACGGCCGCCAGATGGTCGGCGGAAGTCACTTTCAATTCGACGGCAAGCTCCGCTCCTCCCGACGCTTTGAGCTCGTCGGCGTGGAGCTTTAGGCCGAGGCCGGCCTCGCGCGCGGCAGCGAGAATGCGACGGGTCTCATCGATGGTGAAGACACCCGGCTCGCAGAAAACATCGGCGAAGCTCGCAACACGCTGCTCGACGACTTTGGGGAGCTGTTGTTCGATGAGCGACGCGACGTATTTGTCGCGTTGTGATTTATCTGAGCGATGCTCGTGCGGAATCTCGTGCGCGCCAAGCCAGGTTGCGACGGTGCGAAGCGGTTGGCGCTCGGCGAGTCGGCCGATGACGGCGAGCGCTTTGAGCTCGTCGTCGGTGGTAAGCCCGTAACCGCTCTTGATCTCGACGGTGGTGGTGCCGTACGACGCGAGCTCGCGCACGCGCTCGACCGCCATCGCGTACAAGTCGTCGTCAGTGCGCGCGCGAAAATCGCGCACGGAGGCGTGGATGCCGCCGCCGCGATTTGCGATCTCCATGTAGTCCAGTCCCGCCGCACGCTGCTCGTGCTCCTCGAACCGCGCTTTGCCGAAGACGGCGTGGGTGTGGGAGTCGACCAGGCCCGGCGTGAGCACGCCACCCTTGCAGTCAACGATTTCGGCGTCGGCGTAGGCGTTTCGTAGATCGGACGCCGCGCCAATCATCGCAATTCGCCCATCGCTAACAGCCACTGCGCAGTTTTTGAGGACGCCGATTTCGGACATCTCCTTTCCGTGCCGGGCGCGGGCGGGGCCGGCGCAGGTTACCAACTGCGAAGAGTTGATGAAGAGGAGGGCGCGAGTAGCCATTGAGTGAAAATTACTGACTGCGGACTGAACAGCGCACTACCTCGCTGAGCGCTGACCGCTACACGCTGACCGCTTAGCGCTGCAAGCGACGGGACAGGCGGGCGCGTTATTCCCCAGACAAGCGATTGATAAGTCCGTGTAGCATTTTCTTGACTTCCACAATCTGCGAGACGAGTAGCGAACAATCTGAGTCCGAAATTGCGCCTACGTCGCGCCCCATCATCGCATGATGCTCGGTTTCCGCGGCAGAGCCGAGTGCGTAGCCAAGAAAACGAGCGAAATCACGATCGCTCTTCTTTGCTCGCCCCTCCACTATGTTGGTGACAACCGACATCGCCGCTCGGTTGAGCTGACTGCGCAACGCTTTGTGATCTGCGCTACGAATCTCAGTTGCGACGCGGTTCGCATTGACGGCAAGGGCGTAGGCCATGCGCCATACTCGTAGTTTCTTGTGATCAGCCACGCCGCACGTTTGTTCATAGTCACTGCTGGCGACGCATCGCTCCTTGTCAGGAGGTGCTGTTTCTTTCCTTTAGCACGATCTGTCCCGTCTAGCACGATCTGTCCCGTCGCTTGCAGCGCCCAGCGGTCAGCGTGAAGCTGTCAGCGCTCAGCGAGGTAGTGCTCTGTTCAGTCCGCAGTCCTAGCTGTGGGTGAGGCGAGGACATCCCTCACCCGCGACATTTGCAGCGGCGCCTGCGCCTCGCCCCGACAGGCGTAGTAACAGGCATTGCAGTCTATCGGTTCGTACTTTCGAAACTCCGTCCAGTGAAAGTCGGGCGGAAAATCGGGACACCGTTTCACCCGGCCGAGCGGATCGATGTGGATTGTCCTCATTCCTGAGCGGCACGGCTCCTTCATTTCACCGCGCACGTAGCGAGGGATTTGTTCGAGATAGTAATCCGAGTTGGTAATGACGCCGCGCGTTTTTTTCTTGAACGCGAGCAGCTCGGCGACGACTTCCTCCAACTGCTTCGTCTGGCCGGACTCGAGCAAGCCTTCCTTGTTGCCATTCTTGGCGTCGGTGTAGCAGCTGAAATTGACGCCGCAACCGAGCTCGTGCGCGCGGAGTACGATCGGCATCAGCTGATCGAGATTGTCGCGCTTGATCACCGTGTTGACGCGGATGCCTGTAATGCCGATCTCGCGCATGCGCGGAATCACGTTCAGGATCTTTTGCGAAAGACCGGGTATGCCGCGCGCTCGATCGTGCCGCTCGTCCAGGAAGTCGAGCGAAATGTTGAACTGATTTACTCCTGCCTGCCATAGCGAACGCGCACGCTCCGCCGTGAGCATCCCGCCGTGGGTGATCAACATGATGTACTTCAGGCGCACTGCCGACTTCACCGCGGCAACGAGGTCCTCTAGATCGCGGCGCAGCGTCGGTTCGCCGCCGGTGAAGGTGATCAGCGCCGGATTGAAGTAGCGCGCGGCGTCGGCGAACGACTTGACCTCAGTCGCCTTGGCCGACGGGTCCGTTTTCCAGTAGTCGCAAAAGCCGCAGCGTGCGTTGCAGCGCATTGTGACTTCGAAATGCACCAGCACCGGCCGGCCTCTGGTCACCAGCCAGGCATATTTGCCGATGAACAACGGAATGTGCCACGGCTTGAACTCGGCGGTGAGCACGTCAGTCGATCATCGGCAGATGAAGCTTGTGTTCGCGCGCCGTCTCGATCGCTTCGTCGTATCCCGCATCGGCGTGACGCGCGACACCGATACCGGGGTCGTTGGTGAGAACACGCTCGAGACGGGCGCGCATCTCCGGCGTGCCGTCGGCGACGATGACCTGCCCCGCGTGCAGAGAGTTTCCGATTCCAACTCCACCGCCATGGTGGAACGACACCCACGACGCGCCGCTGGCGACGTTGAGCATCGCATTGAGCAACGGCCAGTCGGCGACGGCGTCAGTGCCATCACGCATTCCCTCCGTCTCTCTGAACGGCGACGCCACGCTGCCGGTGTCGAGATGATCGCGGCCGATCACGATTGGAGCGGAGATTTCACCTTTCGCGATGAGATCGTTGATCGCAACACCGAACTTCGCGCGATCGGATTGACCGAGCCAGCAAATCCTCGCCGGCAATCCCTGAAATTTTATTTTCTTCTGCGCGAGCGAGATCCATCGCTTGAGATGCTCGTCGTGCGGGAATAGCTCGAGCACCAACGCATCGGTGCGCGCAATGTCTTTCGGGTCGCCTGACAACGCGACCCAGCGAAATGGTCCCTTGCCTTCGCAAAAGAGCGGGCGAATGTACTCGGGAACGAACCCCGGAATTTCAAACGCGCTCTCGAGCCCGGCGTCGAACGCCACCGTGCGGATGTTGTTGCCGTAGTCGAAGGTAATCGCGCCGCGCTTTTGCATCTCCAGCATCGCTGACACGTGCTTTACCGCGGATTGGGTCGAGCGCTTCACGTACTCCTGCGGGTTGGTGCTGCGCAGTTTCAACGCCTCAGCCCGCGACATGCCCGCGGGGAGATAACCGTTCAGCATATCGTGCGCGCTCGTCTGATCGGTTAGCACATCTGGCGTGACACCGCGCTTGACCAGCTCGGGCAAAACGTCGGCAGCGTTTCCCAACAGTCCAACCGAGAGAGCTTCGCCGGCGCGAGCTGCGCCGTAAATCATTTCCAGCGCCTGATCGATACTGTCAGTACTGCGATCGAGATAGCGGGTATCGAGACGCTTCGCGATGCGAGACTCGTCGGCTTCGATCACCAGCGCGGCAGCGCCCTGCATCGTGGCGGCCAGCGGCTGCGCTCCGCCCATTCCACCCAATCCCGCGGTCAATACGAACCGTCCGCGCAGGTCACCGCCGAAATGCTTGCGTGCAACGGAGCCCAGCGTCTCATAGGTGCCCTGTACGATTCCTTGCGAGCCGATGTAGATCCACGAGCCGGCCGTCATCTGACCGTACATCATCAGGCCCCTTCGCTCCAACTCGCGAAAGTGATCCCACGTCGCCCAGCGGCCGACGAGATTGCTGTTCGCGATCAGAACCCTTGGCGCGCTCGCGTGCGTACGAAAAACGCCGACCGGTTTGCCGCTCTGAATCAACAGCGTTTCGTCAGCGCCAAGGTTTCTCAGCTCGCGCACAATCGCATCGAAGCAGTCCCAATTGCGTGCCGCCTTCCCCGTTCCGCCATATACGACGAGATCCTGCGGTCGCTCGGCGACGTCGGGATCGAGATTGTTCATCAGCATTCGCAGGGCTGCTTCCTGCTGCCAACCTTTGCACGAGATGCTTTGGCCGCGCGGAGCATGGATCGGCCCGCGCTCGCGCGCGGCCGCCTCGAATGATTTCGGATCGTATTGAACCCTGAGATCTGTCATGTCACGGTCCCGATGTCAGCGAACTTCTGCTCAGCCACTGCCGCACACACGGCTGCGATGTCAGGGCTGAGTACGCGATCGCGCTCCAGACGAGGCACGATATCGCGCACGCGCTCGTGCGCGGTTCTCACGCCGCGACCGGGTCGCAGCGGTGCCCTGAAGTCTATACCCTGTGCACCGCACATGAGCTCAATGGCGAGAATGTTTTCCAGATTGCGGATGACTCGCCGCGCTTTCCATGCCGCGCCCATCGCCATCGGCACAACATCTTCGCGATTGCCGTCGGTCGGAATGGTGTCGACACTCGCCGGATGCGAAAGCACCTTGCACTCGCTCGCGAGCGCGGCCGCAGTGACTTGAGCCATCATGAAGCCGGAGTTCACACCCGCGTTCGGCGTTAGAAATGGCGGAAGCCCCTGATTCAAATCCGGATTCACCAGGCGATCGATGCGACGCTCCGACATCGTCGCCAGATGGGTCATGATGATGGCAAGAAAGTCGAGCGCCATCGCCACCGTGAGTCCGTGGAAATTGCCACCGCTCAGCGTCTCACCGTTCTCGAACACCAGCGGATTGTCTGTGGCCGCGTTGATCTCGCGTGAGACCGCCTCGTCGATCCAGTCCAGCGCATCGAGAACCGGCCCGTGCACCTGCGGCATGCAGCGCAGCGCATATGGATCCTGAACGCGCGGATCACCGAGACGGTGTGATTCGCGGACTTCGCTATCCGCAAGCAAATCACGCAGCAAAGCCGCCGAGCGTGATTGACCGCGTTGGCCGCGCGCGTCGTGGATCCGCTCGTCGAAGGCAACCGGAGTTCCGAGCAACGCCTCGAGCGACATGGCGCCGGCAACGTGCGCTGTTCTCCAAAGAGCGCGCGCATGCACCAGCGCGATCAATGCAACGGCGGTGTGTGTCTGAGTGCCGTTGATCAGGGTGATGCCTTCCTTCGGTGCCAGCGTCACCGGCTTGGCGCCGATCTCGCGCAGCATCGTCGACGCATCAGTTTCCCGTTCGCCCTTGATCAGCGCCCCTTCACCGATCAGCGCCAGGCCCAGATGCGCGAGGGGCGCCAGATCGCCGCTGGCGCCCACGCTTCCCTGCTCCGGAATCGGCGGATAGACATCGGAGTTGAGCAAATGAAGGAGCAGGTCGACGAGCTCCGGACGCGCGCCCGAATATCCCTTCGCAATCACGTTGGCACGCAGCAACATCATCGCGCGAACCTCGACCTCCGGCAGACGATCGCCGACGCCCGACGCGTGGCTGCGCACGAGATTGACCTGCAGCTCGGCGAGCTTGTCGGGCGGAATGGCTACCTCGGACAGCTTTCCAAACCCTGTGGTGACGCCGTAGACGACGTCGTTGCGCTTTACGATGTCCTCGACCACCGCTCTCGTGCGTAGCATCCGCTGGCGCGCCGCCGGTGAAAGTCCTACGCGTACTCGCTCGACCGCGACCGCATAAGCCTCTTCGACGGAGAGCGTATCGCCGTCGATCAGAACCTGTTCGCTCATGGGCGTGAGCCCTTGGACGGGGCCCGCGAACCGCTGCGAACGATCTGTCGAGTGTCAGGATTCCAGCGCCACGCCGACTCCGGTGTTATCTCAACGCCGCCGAGCCAGCGAGATTCGGTATTGATGCTCTGCCAATCTTTTTTGCCGGCGAGCACGTCGCGACCGAGCGGCGTGAGCACGAGCTCGCCTTTTACGAAATCGCGGGATTCCGCAGCCGTGGGAGAGACCACCGGCGTGCCGTCGCGCCAGGTGACGAGCGGATTGTCCTTGCCGCTCAGTCGCTCGAGATACGAAAAGAAAACCAAATCGCCGAGGAAGATGCTTTCCTGTTTCTTTGCAACCTCGAGGAATGCGGCGACCGGAGTCGTGTGGCCTTCATCGATTGCAGTGAGCGCTTCCCGCTCAGAGCGTGAGAGTCCGTTCACGGTCGACGGAAACTCCTCGAGATGGCGCGTCAACGCGCGCGCGAGATAGGGCAAAGCTGAAGTGGGTTCCTGAAGTAATCGTTCGATGCGCGTGGGATCGTCGGAGCCGAAAACGCTCCACGCGCGCCTGGCGAGATCGAGCTGCTCGGGAGTGACAGCCGGTCGAGATTCATCGAGCTGGCGCAGCTCCTCCGCTGTGAGCGGTGGAATGTAGCCGTCGACGACGATGAGTGAGAGCCGTTTCGAGTCGGCTGCGCCGTTGCTGAAGAAATCCAGCAGCTGAATCAGCTGCAGCTGGTCGTATAGATCGTCCTCGAACCACAGGACGACTTCCTCGAAATAGTCGAGATGCTGGATCATCCGATCGCGCTCGACGAAGTCACCGCTGACGTGCGAGAACTCGGCCCAGTTGTTACCGGCGATGAAGCGCGCGCGCTGCTTGCTCAGGTCCTCGAGCGAGAGCGACGAGTCTACCGGCCCTTCATGCAGCACGTCGCGCCACGCAATGATCTTCCCCTCTATGCCGGCGTCATTGAGGCTGCCGACGGCGGAATCGCCGTTGGTGATGTTGAGGCGCCGCGTCAAACGTCAGGGAGTCAGCGGACGGTAAGTAGCTCGGTCATAGTTGAATTTTAGATCGGGCTCCGCGTTGAGGGCAATGAAGAAATTGAACGCAAAGTTCCCGTTCGGCGCCTGCGTAAATCCGAAGATCGCGCGCCAGTCGTGCAATTGCCTCTGCAGATTCACCGTGTGAGCACCGAACTTCTTGGACTCAAAGTCATAGTTGGTGCCCCAGCTGCCCGCCCAGTTCTGCGTCAGGTGGAAATTGAACGACGCATTGATGTTCTGGGTGGTCGGAGTACGCACGAACGGCGCGCCACCGAGGCTGGTGCCCTGGCTCGCCGTCTGGTTCTGCGCCAGCGTCAGTGCCTGTTGTAGGCACTGGGTGTAGACGATTGGGTTCGCCTGCACTGGTGCGCACTGCTGCTCGAAAGTGTTTTGATCGATGATGACGCCATTTCCCGTCGGCGGGCGCTGGCGCTGGAAGTTGTAACTGAGATTCAGGCTCCATCCCTGATCGGCAGGAAGCGCAAACTGCTGCTGTCGCGAGGTAATGCCCGCGATTGGTTGGGCCGCGACCCGGTTGGCGAGTGCGTCCTGGCCCGTTATCTCGGTCGTCTCGATTCCGGGATGCGTCGGCGGGACTGCGCGACCAAACAATCGAGTTATGACCCCGAAGATTCCGGACTGGGCATTGAGCGATAACGACGAGCTAATGCCTGTGAGATACGGCTTGAATCGGGCGGTGTCGCTGAGGATTTCTCCCTGGTACAGCGACCAGTGCACGTTGCCGGTAAATCCGGGGAGCAGATCGGACGTCATGTTGGCATTGAAATCCGGCGTGCTGAATCCGGAGCGGTGGGTCTTCCGCGCGCGCTCGAAGTCGTACGCGACCGACGAGAAGTCCATCGACAGCACTTTGATCTTCTTCGGCTCGGCGACGCTGCTGGTATCGTCACTCTTCACCTTGGCCTCGAGGACGTGCGAGAGACCGAGAGAGATTTTGTTTTCGGCCAGCGAACCGAGGAACTCCTGACGGCTGCGATTGGTCGCCTGCAGGAAGTCGTCGCTCAAATGAGCGGTAGGCGAGTACGTGTACTGGATCACCGGCGTGATCGAATGCCGGAAACGACTTACGGGGCCGAAGCCGGGGAACAGAGCAAACAGCGTCGGCGAGGCGCTGAGGTTGAAGCTCGGTCGCTTGGACTGGTGAACGAACTGGCCGTTGCTGAACAGCGACCTGACCCAGAAGCCGTGACTGCCGTCGACGTTGCTGAACCCAATCGACGGATTGAGGTTGAGCGTTCCGTGGAACAGTCCGGGCAGCCCAAACGACGTCTGCCAGTCGACGTTGGTATCGAAGGATTTCGCGAATACTCTGCTGGTACGAATCGAGGAATCTGTTGGATTGCGGATGACCCACGTTTGCGGCGTGTTCACTTCGTTATCCGTCATCGAGAAGCTGTTCTGCCAGGTGAAGCCGCCGATGCGAATCGGCGTGGAGAAGCTCGAGCTGGTGTGTCGCTCGTCGTGCCGGTTGGCGACGGAGTCCTGCACGCCCCTTGAGTTCAGAAAGTATCGATAGGGAAACTCACTTCCCTGATCCATGTTCAGCGACTGGTTGGTCACGAAGCTGAAGTTCGGCGTCCAATCGAGCCAGCTCGCGAGCGCAATCGCGGGCGACGAAATACTAAGTTTTGGAAACTCTCTGTCCACTTCTTTCCGGCCGGAGTGCTGAGAGTTGCTGAAGCCCAATCCGAGCGCTGCCGGGCCGATCTTCGTGTCATAGCTGGCTGTCGAGCGGATTGTCGCGAGCACCTGCGCTACGTTGAACGTGGTCTGCCGCTGCAGCGCGGTGTTGGTCTCGTAGTTGATGTCCGCGTGCAGATGGGAGTCCTGCGAAAAATCCTGGTTGTGGTACCAGCTGACGGCGGTGTTCGACGAGCCGTCGCGCTGCGCGTGGTAATACGCGCCAATACGGCCGCTCATGAACCGATCCAGCCAACGGTACTGCAGCTCCCCGTTGTAGCGCATGTAGCCGGGATCACCCTCCGACGGACGGCTGCCGCTGCGCCAATCGAGCGCTACCTGCGCATCCATGTAATCGCTGATGGCGAAGTAGTATCCGAGGTTATCGATGTGCCGGCGGTACGTCGGGCTGTTGCGGAATACTTCACTCAACCCAAAGCGAGGCGTCAGCACTCCGCTGCGACGGCCGGACCGCAAATCCTGGAAGATGAACGGCAGCCACATGATCGGGACGTCGCCGATGTAGAGCACCGCCGGCCGCGCGACCATGATGTTCTTCGAGACCATTTTGATCTCATTGGCGCGGAAGTGATAATCGGGAATCGAGTCATCGCAGCTCGTGATCGAGCCGTTACGCACGTAGAACGCGGTCTCTTTGCCGCGCGAGGTATCGCTTACAAACGCCGCCGTTTTCCCGCCGACGAACCAGTTTTCGCCCGTCTGGGCGATCTGAGTCTTGATGTTGGTGACGACTCCGCGGTGCAGCTCGACGTTATAGGCCATCTCGCCGCGCGCGATCACGTCCGCCGCCTGCTGCTGCGGATCGCGCAGGGTTACTGTGTCCCCGCGCGCAACGATGATTTTCGTCGAGTCGCTGTAGATGATGCTGTCGCCAACCAGAATTGTCTGGTCGCGATTGACGCCGGCCGGCTTGCCTTTGAGCGTGAGAGTTTTCGTCTGCGCGTTGAACACCGCCTGTGCGCCCTGATAGCGAGTCGGCGTGTACCCTTCGCGGTGCAGCAATGTCTGCATCACCGAGTCGGTCTCTGCCCACTTGATCAAATCACGCTGGGTCGAATCACGCCTGGTCGTGTCGCGCCGCGTGGTGTCAGGCCGGACTGTCTGCGACGGTCTCGCGCCAGGGATCTGAGCCGAGCTCGCATGCGGCGCCAGCACCAACCCGGCCGCAAGGAGCAACATCATCAAGCGGCGTAATCCCGGCGCCGGCACTGCTTCCGCGGTACTGAGCTGGGCCGCCCGCGCCGCCTCCTGCTCGCGCAGCTCCTCTTCCTCGCGGCGGCGTTGGCGCTTCTCACGCTGGCGAACGACGAAGAAGGCGACGGCCACGCTGAGCTCGTAGAGCAGATACAACGGAACCGCCAGCGCAAACAGCGAATATGGATCAGCGCCCGGTGTGATGAACGCCGCCGCTGTGAGACAAATGACGACGGCGTGTCTTCTGTACTTCGACAGGAACTTCGGGCTCACCAGGCCGAGCGCGGTCAGCGCCAGAATCGCGATCGGGACTTCGAACACCGCCCCGAAGGCGAGACACATGCTGATCGCAAAATCGAAGTAATCCGTCGCCGAGATCATCGGCGTCAGCGCTGTCGATTCGATGCTCATCAAAAACTTGAGCGTCAGAGGCAGCACTACGAAGTAACTGAGTGCGATTCCCAGCAGGAACAGCACGACGATCGAAACCAGCACCGGCACGATGACTTTCTTCTCGTGCGCATAGAGCGCGGGCGCGAGGAATCCCCAGAACTGACCCACCACGACCGGTGACGCCAGGATGATCCCCAGCACCAGCGACGCGTTCAGCAGTATGTGAAAAGAGGTCCCGGGATGGGTATAAATCAGCTTCTGCCCGTTGAGCAACGGCAGAATCGGCCGCTCCAGCAGGCGGATGATGTCGAGCTTCGAGAGGAGTACGAACGCGACGACGACGCCGACGACAACGGCCGCCGCAATCCAGAACAGCCGGTGACGCAGCTCTTCGAGGTGATCCAGGAATGGCATCTCATGCCCTGGAGTTTCACTCATCGCCACCGACTTCCGCCTCCCGCTTCCCGCGTCCGGCTACTTGATCGACTGTAAACGCTCATCGGCGAGGGCTGCCTCGTCAGAGCGCGGATAACGCTTGATGATGTCCTGGAATATCCGCTTTGCTTCAGCGGTTTTCTTCTGCGACTGCAGCGATAGCGCGCGCTTGTACATCGCTGTCGGCACGCGAGGAGAGTTTGGATACTTCTGGATCAGCGATGCGTACTCTGCATCCGCCGCATCGTTGTTCCGCTCCGCGGCGTACGCCTGCGCCGTGTAAAACATCGCGTCGGGCACCAAATCGGATCTCGGATACTTCTGAATCAACTCAGCGAACGCCGCGCGCGCCGACGTATTCCCACCTTTCAGCAGTTGATCGCGGCCCGCCTGCAGCAACTGAGCCGGACCCGGAGTGCCGGGGGCCGGTTGATCGGCTACGAGCGAGGTGTCACCCGTCGCCGCCGGCTGGGTGCTCTTGTCTTCGATCTGGGCGCGCATGTCGCGCAGCCGTTGTTCGCTCTGGCCGCTCAGATCCTGGAGCTGCTGGATGTCTTCCTTCATCGCGGCCAAGTCAGATTCGTTGGCCGTCTTCATCGCGTTGACGCGTCTGCTCAGTGCATTCACGGAATCCGTGAGCGTGCGCATGCTGCGCGTAACCTCGATCAGATACGCGCGTTGCACCGAATCGGCGGCATTGGTACTCGCCTGGGTGCCGACAATGTCCTGCTGCAGCTGGCTGACGTCGGACTTCGTCGCGAAAAAGCAGGCCGCGTTCAGGAACGGAACGCCGAGAACGATCAACGCATGCTTGAAATACTTCATCGGGTGGGAGAACCCACTACGCAGAATTTGTCTGGTCATTGGGAGTACGAGCCCACTTCAGGGTTTGCGAGAATAGGCGACCACGCTGCCAGCCTCGCACCCTTGCTGTGAGTGAGCTGTCGAGCGCGACCGGATTCCGTATCCATGATCCACAACTGCTTGTCGCCGCCGCGCGACGACGTGAAAACGAGATGCCGTCCATCAGGCGCCCACGACGGATCTTCGTTCTCGCCCTCACTGGTCAACTGCTTTGGCACCCGATCGCGCAGGTCGATCATCCAGACCTGGAAATTTCCGTTCTGCTGCTCGTACGCGATCGCGCGACCATCAGGCGACCAGTCAGGACTCGCGCGGTAACTGCGCACACCAGGCTTGTACGGCGTGAGCAGCTGAACATTGGATCCGTCCGCATCCATAATATAAACCTGCGGCGACCCCGATCTCCCCGAAATAAAGGCGACCTGAGTTCCATCAGGACTGTACGACGGTGATGTGTTATCCGTGCCCCTGCCGATGGTGATTCGCTTCGGCTCAGTCGAATCCATTGCCGCAAAAACGAGGTCAGTTCCGTTCCCCGTTCCGCGCGCGTAGAGAATTCCGTTGCCGTTTGGTTGATACACCGGCGTAATGTTGAGCCCGGCGCGGATCTGACTGATGCGACGCGTGCGGCCGGTCTTCACGTCGAGCTCCTGCACTTGCGTGCCGGTGTTGCCCAATACCGTGAACACCACTGCTTCACCCGATGGCGACCATGCCGGAGACAGAGCGCCACGTCCAGTCGTGATCGCACGCGTCTCGGCGCCATCACTGTCGACGATCTTCAGCTCGCCGTTGATGACGTAGGCGATACGCGTCTGGGCGATGCCGCGCTTGCCAAACGTCCACATTTCGACCTGATCTGAAATTCCGTGCAACGCAAACCGCCAATCGCGATCACGGCGATCGAACAGAAAATGCTCAGACTGCAGTAGCTGTCCGCGCGCCACATCGTACGCGGCGACGTGCAGTCCCTGCGATGTCGGCGTCATCCTCACCAGCAGCGCGGCTCCGAATTTCGCGAACAGCGGAAAGTTGATTTTCTGGCCTGCTGCGGGCGTCATTCCGCGCAGCGTTTCGGCATCGAGATCGACTACTGTGAAGCGATCGCTGTAATCGAGATCGCGTTGCACGATAGTCCGCAGCGAATCCTTGTCATCGTCCTGGACCGGCAGCACGATCACACCCGGCTTGGTGCCGCTTTCGTAGCTGAGACCGAGACGGACGCCCGGGGTCGTGGTCGTATCCTGTGCGCACAAAGCAATCGGCGCGACGAGAAGCGCAGCAAATCCTATTAAAGCCGAACGATTCATTACTTCAGGAATTCGGGATCGAAGCTGAAGACGACAGGAAGCACATCGTCAGGAAAGCCGGTCGGCAACGGGCCGAATGCACGCGTGCTGGATGCGGCTTCGACCGCGCCCTGCGCCTCGAGATCGAACGAGAAATTGCCGGACTTTCGAACGAATGTCAGATCGGATACGGAGCCGTCACGATGGATCAAAAACCTTACTTCCGCTCTCAAACGAGCAGCGGGATTCCTCGGTTTGAAGTTGAGCGCTATCTGGCGAACGATGTTGTTGAGATACCCTGGAAACGGAAACTCGATCCCCTCGGCGCGCACCGTTGCGACGTCGGTTCCCTTCCCGCCAACCGGTCCTCCGCCAGCCTTGGGCGCGTCGGTTTTGGGCTGAGTGGTTGCCTTCGCCTCAGTAGGTGTTGTCGCTTTCGGTTTTGCTGTCGGCGCCGTCTTCGACTGCGTTGGCGTCGGCCGCGCTTTCGCCGGCGCGGTCTTCGCCTTCGGGACAGGCGCTTCCTTGATCGTTGACGGGGCAGGTGTTGGCGGGGTAACAGATGTTCTCGTCGGCGTTTCTGCCGGCTTTACCTCACCGATTGCGCGTTCACCCGGCGGTGCGGCAACGATGTTCACCCGATACATCGGTGGCAGCGCCACCGGTTTTCTCTCTTTGAGGCTGTTGAAGAGCAAGGTCGCGATCGCCACGTGGAGTAGCGCAGACAGCGTGAACGGAGCGGTGAGCCCCGACCCTTGTCGCGCGCGGGCGCGCATTACCTCGCCTCGGGCGGCTCGGCGACTAGTCCGATATCACCGACGCCTGCCGCTCTCATGATCGCCAGCACGCGTACGACTGTGCCGTAAGGCACGCCATCGTCCGCGCGCAGATAGACGCCGCCGGTTCCGCGACGGTTCGCCAGCGCTTTGAAGCTTGCAGAGAACTGACTGAATGTGAGACGCGCATCATCAACATAGACCGCACCAGCGCGATCGATGGTCACCGTCAAGCCGCTCTTTGACTCCAGCGGGCGTGACTCCGCCTTCGGCAGCGAGATGTCGACCCCGCCCTGCATCATCGGCGCCGTGATCATGAAGATGATCATCAGCAACATCATCACGTCGATCAGACTGACGACGTTGATCTCCGCGTTGAGCGCGAGTCGTTCGCGACCGCGACGGCGGCGGGCCACTAGATCATTCCCTCCCGCACCATCAACGCGATCAGCTCGGAGCCGAAGCTATCGAGCTCGCCTTCGATCCTGTTGAGACGCGCCGCGAAGATGTTATAGGCAAACACTGCCGGGATCGCGACACTCAATGCAGCAGCCGTCGCGATCAGCGCTTCTGCGACGCCCGGCGCGACCGCGCCAATATTCCCGGACCCTTTCGCCGCGATTCCAACGAACGCGTCGATGACGCCGAGCACGGTGCCGAGCAGTCCAATCAGCGGACTGACCGATCCGATGGTCGCCAGCGAGGGAACGAACCGCGCAAGTCTGTCACGCTCAGTCGACGTCTCGGCGTCGAGCACGAGTTGCAGCGCCTCGACCTGAGCGCCACTAAACCGGGCCGAGCGTTCCGACGTACCGGCGAGCGCAGGACGGGTCTCTTCAATGAACCGAGTCGCGCGCTCCATGATTTTCGCGGGAGGTCCCCCGCCTTCGCTCGCCATCTGCTGCGCCCGCGCCAGCGTCGGCATTCCCGCAAACTCGCGCTCGAAACTCTGGGTGATGCGAAGCGCGCGACGCAGCTCGTACCACTTTGCAAAAATGATCATCCAGCTGATCAACGAGAGGATGATCAGAATGAACAAAACGACTTTGGTGGCAGTCGTTGAATTCGTGACCAGCTCCGCGGGCGAGCTGGGAATCCCCTGCCCGACCTGCAACAGCAGCAGCCCGATCAAGTCGCCGCCTCGCTCAGTTGCTCCACCGACCACTTGTAGGTCAGAGCTAGTCCCTCCTCCAACCCAACCTGAGGCGTCCAGCCGAGCAGCTGTTTTGCTTTTTCGACGTTAACAAAAGATTCCTGCTGCTCGCCTGGTCGGTGCGGAGCGAATTCAATCGGGGCGTCACTCCCGGCCGCTGCCTGCAGCTTGCGTGCGATGTCGATCACGCTTGTTCCAACGCCGGTGCCGATATTGAACGCGCGCGCATCCATTCTTCCTTTTTCAGGCAGCGACTTCGTCGCCGCCAGAAAAACCGCGCGCGCGACGTCGCCGACATAGACATAGTCACGCGTCTGCAGCCCATCGCCGAAAATCGTGAGCGGCTTGTTGTTGAGAATGCGGCCACAGAAAATCGCGACGACGCCGGCTTCGCCGTGCGGATCCTGACGCGGACCATAGACGTTGCCGAATCTCACCGCGACTGCTTCCTGGCCGTGTACCCGGCCGTAATACGCGAGATACAACTCGATGCTCAGCTTCGAGATTGCGTACGGTGATTCCGGATCCTTCGGATACGTCTCGAGATTCGGCGGCGTATTGAAATCGCCATAGAGCACTCCACCCGTCGAGGTGAAAACCACCCGACTCTTGAAGTCGCTCTTTCTGAGCGCTTCCATCATGTTGAGCGTGCCGAGGATATTGATCGTCGCATCGTTGATCGGGTCGGCGACGCTCTTTCGCACATCGATCTGCGAAGCGAGATGAGCAATCACGTCGTAGCGGCCTTTCCCCACCAAATCAGCGAACTCGCGCGAATTGACGCTCAGCTCATGGAAGCGGGCTTTCTCGGGAAGATTACGGCGTTTGCCGGTCGCCAGGTTATCGACAATATCGACTTGATAGCCCTTCTCGAGAAAGAGATCGGCTACGTGCGATCCGATAAACCCAGCGCCGCCGGTGACGAGCGCTTTAGGCAATGTCTTTGTTGTCCTCTGGTTTCACATCGTGGCTATCGCCGCGCTCGAGGGCAAAGAGATAGCGCGCAGCATCGACAACGCCGAGTCCACGACCGTTGGCCGCGGCAGCTTTGAGTCGAACGCTTGGCTCGTGCAGGAATTTGTTCATCAGTGATTTGGAGAATTGCTCGATCGCATCAGCTTGTTCCGGAGAGAGCGGCCCGATGCGCTTGAGGGCTGCCGCAAGCTCCGTGCTTCGCAGCCGATCCATCTCGTCGCGAAACTCGCGGACTACCGGCACCGCAGCAAGTCCGGCGACCCAATCCCAGAACTTTTGTACCTCTTCCGCAATGATTTCTTTGGCAGCGGGAATATCTTCCTCTCTGCGCTCGAGGTTGGCCGCGGCCGCCGCGCGCAAATCATCGAGATCGTAAAGAAACACGTTGTCGAGTGACCCGACCGCGGGATCGACGTCGCGTGGCAACGCAATGTCGAGGATGCACAGCGGGCGATCGCCCCTGGCGTTGATCGCACCACGCACCCGATCGAGTGTGACGACCGGCACCGGGGCGGCTGTCGAACAAATGAGCACGTCGACCTCGCGCAGTGAATCCCAGCACTGCTCATAGTGCATCGCCGTTGCACCATGGCGCTCAGCGAGCGTCCGGGCGCGTTCGTGGGTCCGATTCGCGACGATCGCCACACGCACGCCTTCGCTCAGCAGACATTCCAGAGCGAGCTCTGCGACGTCGCCTGCGCCCAACACCATCGCGCGTCGACCGCCGAGTCCGCCGAAAATTTTCTTGGCGAGCTGAACTGCCGCGGAGCTCACCGATGCTGCGCCGCGGCCGATCCCGGTCTCCTCGCGCGCGCGCGACCCAGCCAGCAACGCAGTCTGGAACATTCGATTGAGGATCGGCCCCGATTGCGAGCGCGATTGCTCCCACGCCTCCTTCACCTGACCGTGGATCTGCGCTTCGCCGAGTATCATCGAATCGAGCCCGGCGGTGACCGCGAAGAGGTGACCGGTCACTTCGCGCTCGCGGCGAGTGTAGATGTATGGATCGGCCGATTCACCAAGTCGCTGGCTGTAAATCGCCGCGATGCGCGAGATGAAGTCATCGCTCTCGGCCACCGCGTAGACCTCGGTGCGATTGCAGGTAGAAAGCACGACGCCTTCGCGAATTGCGCGTTCTTCGCGGAGCAACGACAATGTCTGCAGTGCCTCGCGCGCATTGAGCGCAAGCTTCTCCCGCACCTCGATCGGCGCGGTGACGTGGCTGACGCCGGCAACAATCAACGCCACGAATCCAGCCTGTCGACGAACGTACCGTTCTCGACCGAGTTGCAGAAATCGGTATCGAGCAGCTTCGACGACACGTCCTGCCAGCGATCGTCACCACTCGCCAGCGACCGCGCCCGCAACCCCCGCAACACCGACACCGCCTGCTCGTAACGACTGTCGAAGCGCTCCGCGATGGCGTCGCGAATGCGCGCCGCCGCGCCCGGAACGCCGCCCGCCGAGACAGCGATGGTGACATCTCCCGACCGATGCAACGCCATCGTGTGAAAATTTCCTTCATCGGGAAAATCGGTGATGTTCACCAGTTGCCCATTCGTGTTCGCATCGACGGCGATTTGGGCATTGGCGTCGCGTGAATCGGTTGCGGCAACGACGAGATTCGCGCCCTCGAGCTGCGTCGTTGCGTACTCTCCGCGGATCACCGTTATCCGACGCTGGCGCTCGGCGTCGGCGAGCTCCTCACTGACTTGTGGCGCGACGACGGTCACCTGAGCGCCGGCGTCCGCCAGAGCGAGCGCTTTGCGCGTTCCCACGGTGCCGCCGCCGACGACGACCGCCTTGATTCTCTCGCCGTGGAGCGCGATCGCGAAATCACTCACAGGAACTGTCCCCGATTCAACGACGCGAGCCGGAACACCACGTATAGCAGCACAACGCTGCCAAAGGTGACGGCTGACATCAGCGCCGCTCTTCTCGCCTGCCAGCCCCGCAATGCGCGGCCGAGCACGATCGCACTGACCGCCAGCCAGGCGGCAAGTCCCCAAATCAGCTGCGGCAATACCAGTGCTTTGTATTGGAGCGAATAGGCGGCGGCGAGTGCTACTCCCAATGTCAGCCCGAGGAAGCCCGCAATCGACGCGAAATGATTGACCCGATCGAGGGTGTCGAGTGGCGGGAAGAATCTGAAGATCGCTCCGAAATGCGCCGATTTGAGCTCACGGCGAGCTACGAGGTACATCGTGCCGGCGGCAGCGGCAGTCGCGTAAGCGGCGATGCCGACGAAGCTGAGGACGATGTGCATCGTCAGCCACACAGCTCGCGCGCCCTGGGGCTCGAGAAATGGATGGAGGCCGGCGAGGTTGCCGACCATTGTCACGACCGCAGCCACCGGCGCGGCGACCAGCGTCAGGCTGACTTCACGTGCGAGGCTCTCGACCACCACCAGCGAGATCGCCAGGACCAACCCCGCGAACGACAGCGCGGGACCGAGGCCGGTGAGAGAAGCCGCGCCGGTCTGGCGGGTCAGCGCGGCGAGTGCGGTCGCGTGGGCACCAATCCCCAGCAACAGCACCAGGACCACGCCGAGCACGGGCGCTTTGACGCGCCTGGCGAACGGCAAAGCCGCGACAGCCGAAGCCGCCAGATAGAATGTGACGGCCGCGAAGTGAGCGATCGCAATCATTGATCGCGAAATCTAACAAAAAGCCCCGCGAAGCTGATCGCGGAGCTCTGGTAAAGCGTGATTTCTTAGATACTTATGGCATCTTGCCCGTCAGGCGCACCGGCATTCCGTCGCGGATCGTCGGCTGCTCCTGGTGGACAATGATCGCGGTCGCGGAGAACGGAGTCACACGCACGACCTGCCCGACACCGGCAACCACCGGCGGCGCCGCATCGTTATCCGATCTGCCGGTCTTGTTGTCGATGAAGGTGACCTCGTCGCCAATGGTAAGACCGTTCGACGAGTTGGTCGAGATGATCACGTAATGGCCGATCGAGGGCAGCACCGGCTCGTTGTGCACGTAGATGACCTCACCGCGCGGTCCGCCCGACACTGGAGAGAGGCTCCCGTCTGGCAGCATGATATCCGGCGCGGCGATCAGAGGCTGATCCAGCTTGACCTCGGCGAACTGGCGAACGATCCGGGCAATTGGGCGCTGGCCCGGCGTTATGGCTTCGATCTGCAGAATTCCGGTGGGGATGATGACCTGACCGTTCTTGCCCAGATCGGGCCCGAGCACATACGACATGTATCTATCGCCAAGTCTCGCCGTGGCACCGCGAGGGAGCTCGGCGTAGAGATCATCATTCAGCTGATAGCGGGACTGCACGATGGTGGTCTTGATACCGGGGCGATCGACGCTGGAGACGAGACGACCGGCACCACGCGGACCACGATCCGCATATGGGGCCGCTTCGATTTCACCTCTGCGCACAGGGCTCGGACGGGTCCGGCCGATGACTTCGCCGCTCGCCGCTGCCGCAGCGTTGGCGGCTGCGACGCGACTCATTGGTGATGCGAAAACGGTCAGATCGGAACGTCCGCCGACAACCTGTGGCTCCTGCACCGTGCGGGTTGCGACATGGGAGACGACTTCGCCGGCGCTATCCGCGCGGGCGAGCGCTTCCGGCTTCACTTCATTGCCCCAGATGCGGATGACTTCGCCGGGGTAGATCCAGTGCGGGTCCTTCACGACGTCCGTGTTGCGGCGGAAGATTTCCGGCCAGCGGAACGGATTCTTTAAGTAGGCTTGAGCGAGATCCCAAAGCGTGTCGCCTTTCTTGACGACGTGCTTCACTTCCTGAGTGGTGTCGGACGTCATCACGAGGTTGTTCGTGGTGTCGACCCGCACGGTGGTGCTATCGGGAGTGGTTGGGTTCTGGGCGAGTGCCTCTGCGCCGGAGATGGTCAGCGCGGCGACTAATGTAGCGGCGCTGAGGCCGGATCTAATTGCGATTAACGAAATTGGCGTGGTGGCGTGGCGGATCACTCGTGCTCCGGACTTAACGGATTATTGTCGCCCGCGCAAAGCGGGTCAACAATTGGACGGCCCTGCGGCGGGGAAGGTCACTGCGAGCCGTCTCGGCGTATAGTTCCCGCCGGGTGAGCTGACATCCAGAATACCAAAGCCGGGAGCTGCGGGCTTAGGGAGCTATTTAGCGCCCAGCTCAGGTTGAAAGCACGCTTTCATCTGGATCGCGCGCAATACAAATCAAAACCGAGCTCGGCGCTAAGCTGCTCCCTAAGCTGGCAGCTCCCGACTTTTGTATTCTGGATGCCGGCCGGAGCGCCCCAATCTCTACGCCGAGATGCTAGAAAGGCAGGTCGTCGTCCGTCTCCTCAAGCGCCCCCGGGAAATCCTCGAAATCGTTCCCGCCCGCGTTGGACGATGCGGCCTTGGCGCCGGCGGCGGCCGGCGCGCGACTGCGACCGGAGTTCTCGCCGTCAAAGTCACCCTGTGAGCCGCGACCACCACCCAGCATGGTCAGCTCACGGACATTGATCTCGGTGCTGTAGCGGGTCTGGTTGTCCTTGTCCTGCCACTGGCGATACTCGATGCGACCTTCGACGTAGATCTTGTCGCCCTTCTTACAGTATTTCTCGACGACGTCGGCGAGACCGGAGCCCTTGGTGTTCCACACCACGCAGCGGTGCCACTCGGTCTTCTCCTGCTTCTCACCATTCGGCGAATTCCACTGCCGGCTCGTGGCAAGCGAGAACGTCGCGACGCGGTTGCCACCGGTGGTCGACCGCACTTCGGGATCGCTGCCCAGATTTCCGATCAGCATCACTTTATTCAGACTTCTGCTCACTTTGCCTCCTGGCGAGAGAGTTCGTTTCCCGCCGCGAATAGTATAGATCGGGGTAGGACCCCGGGCAAACCAAAACTCTCAGCGATCAGCAAAACTTCCCGCCGACTCCTTCTCATCGCCCGCGGGCTCCAACTGCAAAACGCATTACTAAGGCGTCTTCGACAGGACGTCGATAATAATTCCGCCGGCGTCCGATTTCCTTGAATCCCCGCGAGCCATACAGCGCGCGCGCCGCACGATTTGATTCGCGCACCTCGAGAAACGCAGTCCGGACACCGATGCCGTCGAGCTGGATGAGAACCGCATCGAGCATCTGGCCGGCGAAACCACGACCGCGATAGGCGGGATCGACGGCGACGTTCAACAGCTCAGCATCGGCTCCTACCGAGAACGCGATGATATACCCGACAACGACGTTCTCCGGCGGCACCACAACAACGTGAAAGATAGCAGCCTGACCTCCCAGAATGCGCCGAAAAGATTCCTCGCTCCACGGGTCCGCAAAGGAGTTCCGCTCGATTCGAACGATCTCTGTAACATCCGACGATTGCGCCGGCCGCAGCAGCGCGGTCACGTCGTCAGCGGTCGCCCGTGCGTCGCTTCCCAGCGCACCTGCGCCTCGGCAAGCCGCCCATACTGAGGCTCCCACCCCTCAAGGTCCACCGGTCCGCCACCAACTATCGTCTCCAGAATCGGCGCCACCCCGCGCGCGTGCGGATGAGCGTCGATGCTCTGGCCCGGCCCGATTACCTTGAGGCGATTCGCCAGCTGCGTCGCGGCGAGGTCGTCGGCACTTATGATCCTCGGCGGTTCCGATTGGCGCGGGCGTTCTTCAGCGGTGACAACGATTCGAGCAGCGTAAAATTCGCCCCGCATCGCGTCCAGAACCGAGAGATATTCGCCTTGGGGGGCCGGCGGTTTTGCGCCAGTTACAGTGAGCAATAGCGATGACACGGCGTAAAGTGGCACTCCGAGTCCTGACGCCAAACCCTTCGCCACAGAACCCGCCACTCGCAGGCTGGTGAAGCTACCCGGACCGCTCCCACAGACGATCGCGCCAATCTGGGATCGATCGATCCCCGCCTCTTTCAAGCACTCCGCGACTGCCGGCATCAGCTTCTCGCCGCGCCCCGCTCGCGACACCGACCCGTCGTCATCACCAATCGTGCGCTCGGCGATGACGCGGCCATCAACGATTAGTGCGACGCTCCCGCTATACGTCGACCCCTCGAGTGCGAGCGTATGAACGAGTTTTTGATTGATGGGCTTTGTGGCGGGCATTGAGTGGCCGTGGGAATTACCAAAACTACAGCGCTGCCGGCACTACGCAGCAGCTTCACGACTAGCCGGCGAGGAGAATCCGCCGCGTCGGATCGTCGGGCACGTAATCCAGATCGATCGGCAGATGGTCTTCCGGCAATCTCGACCCCGCGCGCTCCGGCCACTCGACCAACACCAGTGCCCGCGATGACACGATTTCGTCCCAACCGAGGTTGGTGAGCTGCTCCGGAGAATCGAGACGGTAGAGATCTATGTGAAACACCGGCGATTTCGTTGCGCGATATTCGTGGATCAACGCGTAGGTCGGACTCGTGATCTCATCGACTACGCCGTAGCCGCGGCAGATCGCCTGGGCGAGAGTCGTTTTCCCGACACCAAGCTCGCCCGTGAGAGTGATCAATAAGGGAGGTGAGATGGATCGTCCGAGCTCCTCGCCCCAGTGGCGAAGCTCGCTCTCGGTGAGAGTGAGATGCCCTTTTGTGGCGTACGCGGGAACGACGTGACGGTGGGCCGGCATTACCGGCCGTGCAAAGCCGCCAGTGACCCCCTGCCCTCTTGCTTGCCAGCCTTCGCCTTGAGCTCGAACAGCTCGTCGCGCAGCCGCGCTGCTGTCTCGAAGTCGAGATTGGTCGCGGCCTCGCGCATCTGCGCCTCGAGCTCCCTGATCAGCGCCGGAATATTCTCGGCGCCGTAGTGCGCGCCCGCTTCAGCGACGCGACGTCCCTTCTCGCGCTCACGCTCCTCGCGCTCGGTTCTCGCATCGGCAACGCGGGTGATGAAGCGCACCTGATCGACGCTCTTCACCACGCTCGCCGGCGTGATCCCGTGCTCCTTGTTGTACGCTTGCTGCAAATCGCGACGGCGAGCCGTCTCATCGAGACAGCGCTGCATCGAGCCGGTGACCCTGTCGGCGTAGAAAATGGCGCGCCCGTTGAGATGTCTCGCCGCGCGGCCGACTGTCTGGATCAGCGATCGATCGCTGCGCAGGAATCCTTCCTGATCCGCGTCCAAAATCGCCACCAGCGAGACTTCCGGAAGGTCTAGACCTTCGCGCAGCAGGTTGATTCCGATCAGCACGTCGAATTCGCCGAGTCGCAGCCCGCGCACGATCTCCATCCGCTCGATCGCGTCGATGTCGGCGTGCATGTACCGCACACGCACTCCCATCTGCTGGAGGTAGTCGGCGAGATCCTCCGCCATCCGCTTGGTCAGCGTTGTTACCAGAACTCGCTCGCCACGACGCTCGCGAATGCGAATCTCGTTCAGCAGATCATCGACCTGCCCGCGCACGGGGCGAATGTCGATCTCCGGATCGATCAATCCAGTCGGACGAATGATCTGCTCCACCACAGCGCCCTCCGACAGCCTGAGCTCGAGCTCCGCGGGGGTTGCGCTGATGCTGATTGCGCGCGGCGTCAGCGACAGAAACTCGTCGAACATCAATGGCCGATTGTCGAGCGCACTTGGCAGGCGGAATCCGTAGTCGACCAGCGTCAGCTTGCGCGCGCGGTCGCCGTTGAACATGCCCCCGATCTGCGGCAGGGTGACGTGCGACTCGTCGACCACGACAAGGAAATCTTCGGGAAAGTAGTCGAACAAACACGCCGGCCGCTCTCCTTCCGAGCGCCCCGAAAGATGGCGTGAGTAATTCTCGATGCCGGCGCACGTTCCGATCTCCAGCATCATCTCGATATCGAAGTTCGTGCGCGACTCGAGCCGCTGTGCCTCGAGCAGTTTGTTTTGACCACGCAATTCGGCCAGTCGCTGCGCGAGCTCATCCCGAATCAGACCTACCGCGCGTTCGATCGTCGGCCGCGAAGTCACGAAATGCTTCGCCGGATAGATCGCCGCCTTCTCGAGATTGGCGATTGTATCCCCTGTCAGAGGATTGATCTTGCTGATCCGCTCGATCTCGTCGCCCCACATCTCGACGCGTACGCCCTGCTCTTCGTACGCCGGCAGGATCTCCACCGTGTCGCCGCGTACGCGAAAAGTGCCGCGCTCGAGACCCATATCGTTACGCGAGTACTGGATCTTCACCAGCGACCGCAGGATGTCGTCGCGCGGAATCTTCTGACCCTTCGTCAGCGTCACCATCTGCTCGCGATACGCACGCGGGTCGCCCAAGCCGTAGATCGCCGAAACCGTGGCCACGATCACCACGTCGTCGCGCTCCATCAGGCTCGACGTGGCGCGCAATCTCAATCGATCGATGTCTTCGTTGATCGACGCGTCTTTCTCGATGTAGGTGTCCGTCGTCGGGACGTATGCTTCCGGCTGGTAGTAGTCGTAGTACGAGATGAAGTACTCGACGGCGTTGTGCGGAAAAAAACTCTTCAGCTCGCCGTAAAGCTGCGCCGCCAACGTCTTGTTGTGCGACAACACCAGCGTCGGCCGTCCGAAATTCCTGATGACGTTGGCAACGGTCATCGTCTTTCCGGATCCGGTAACGCCGAGCAGAGTCTGGAACCGATCGCCCCGGTCCAGTCCCTTGGTCAATTCCGCTATCGCTTTTGGTTGATCGCCCGCGGGCGCGAAAGGCGCCTGTAGGTTAAATGCCGCTTTGCCCATTCTTTATGTCGCTCGACAGACGCTCTCGGCGCGCCACTTCCGTCACGCCTTTCACTCGTCTCGCCGCTTTGATGATTTTCTGAAGGTGCGCGAGGTTGCCCACTTCGACTGCCAGCTCGCCAATCACGTGACCGTCGGCGCTGTGCAGCTCGAAACTTCGGATATCAGTGCCAGTCGCTGACACTGCGGTGGCGAGGTCCGCGTACAGCCCGCGCCGGTCGGTGGCTTCGAGTGCGAGTCGCACCATGAATTTCTCGCCTTCGAGCTCCTTCCAATCGATTTCCAGCCGACGCTCTGGCTCCTGGATCAGCATCAACAGATTCGGACAATCCGAGCGATGAATGCTGACGCCGCGGCCCCTCGTTACATACCCCACAACTGGGTCGCCGGGCACAGGCTGACAACATTGGGCGTAGCGGACCATCATCCCGTCGACGCCCTGGATGCGCACACCCTTGGTGGTGCCGCGAACCTTGTCGACCAGCCAATCGAGCGGACCGGGCTTCGGCGGCTCCGCTGCGCCGTCGGTCTCCGGATACAGCTCCTTCAGAACCTGCGACACGTTGACGTCGCCCTGCCCGATCGAGGCGACGAGGTGGTTGACGTCCATTAAGCGCAGCGTCCTGGCGACTTTCAGCAGATCACTGTCTTCCGCCTTGGCGAGCCGGCGACGCTTGATCTCGCGCTCGAGGATCTCGCGACCGAGCTTGATCGAGGTGTGATGTTCCTCGATGCGCAGGCGTTGACGGATCTTGTGGCGAGCTCGTCCCGTGCGCACGTGTGCGAGCCAATCTCTACTCGGCTTCGCCGACGGAGACGTGATGATCTCCACCGTCTCGGAGTTCTTCAGCTCGCGCGCCAGACTGGCGATGCGTCCATTGATGCGCGCACCCTGACAGTGCAGACCGACTTCGGTGTGAACCGCAAAGGCGAAGTCGATCGGCGTCGCACCCTTCGGCAGCTGAATCACGTCACCCGTCGGAGTGAAGACGAAGATCTCGTCCTGATAGAGATCGAGCTTGAGGAATTCGAGGAATTCGTCGGGAGTCTTTGCATCGAGCTGCAGCTCGAGAACCTGTCGGAACCACTGGAGAGCGCGATCGAGCTCGTCGGCGCTCTTGCCCGAATCTTCCTTGAATCTCCAGTGCGCGGCGATGCCGTATTCGGCGGTACGGTGCATTTCGCGCGTACGAATCTGAATCTCGAAAAGCTGACTGCCAGGGCCGAACACCGTCGTGTGCAGCGACTGATACCCGTTCGACTTCGGCTGCGCGATGTAGTCCTTGATGCGCTCCTGCAGCGGGGTGAACTGATCGTGGATCACACCAAGTGCGTGGTAGCAATCCGGAACCGAATTGACGAGGACGCGCACCGCGAGAAGATCGTAGATCTCTTCGTATGGCTTGTCCCACTTTTTCATCTTCTTCTGGATCGACCACAGGTGCTTCGGTCGCCCGGTGACTTCTACGTCAGCGATTCCCGCTTTGCGCAAATGACTCTCGAGCGGCTCCTTGAGCTGCGCGATTGATTTCTCACGCTCAGTGCGGCGCGTCGCGACTTTCTTGGCGAGGACTTTGTAATCGGCCGGCTCGAGATGCTTGAACGCGAGGTCCTCGAGCTCCCAACGAACGCGCGCCATTCCGAACCGATGCGCGAGCGGAGCGTATAGATCGCGCGTTTCCGTCGCAATGCGCTTTTGTCGGTCGGCCGGCAGAAACTCCAGCGTGCGCATGTTGTGAAGTCGATCGGCGAGCTTGATGAGAATGACGCGCGCATCCTTGGCGATCGACAGCAGCAGCTTGCGATAATTCTCGACCTGTCTTTCCTGCGACGAGTTGAGCGGGAGGTGACCGATCTTGGTCAGCCCGTCGACGATCTCGGCGATTTCCTTACCGAACTCCGCCTCGATGTCCTCGACCGTGATTTCGGTGTCTTCGACGACGTCGTGGATCAAGCCGCTGGCGACGGTGGTCGAATCGAGCTGCAGATCGACCAGAATTTTGGCGACTTCGACGCAATGGGAGACGTACTTGTCGCCAGACAGACGTTTCTGGCCCTCGTGGGCCTTCTCGCTGAACCGGTAGGCGCGCGTCAGCAGATCCCGATCGAGTCGATCGGGGAGACCGGCCTTCAACCACTCGGGAAGGGTGTCCTTCTCCGACTCCTTCTCTCTTACAGCACCTGCCGTCAAAGCAGTCCTGCCTCCGCGAAGCTTATGTAGCGCCCCCTACCGATAATAACGTGATCCTGCACCGGTATGTCGAGTAGTTTGCCTGCCTGCACAAGCTGCTCAGTTACTACCCGATCGTCGGGCGAAGGTGTCGGATCCCCACTGGGGTGATTGTGGACCAGAATTATTGCTGCCGCGCGCTCCGCGATCGCTTCTCTGAAGACTTCCCGCGGATGTACGAGCGACGAGTTGAGCAGGCCGCGCGTTACGGTGATGTCGCGCTCGAGCCGGTGCTGTGAATCGAGCACGGCGACGTGGAATTCCTCGACCGGCAGATCTTCCAGGCGTTGCGCGAATATTTCGTAGATGTCGCGCGGCCAACGCACTGGCGCTCCCTCCTGCCGCTCTTCCGCCGCCATGCGCCTTCCCAACTCGAGCGCGGCATGGATAGAAACAGCACGAGCCGTACCGACGCCGCGGACGCATGTGAGGGCCGCAACAGGCTGACTCGCCAGCAGCCGGAGGGAGCCGCGGCATGTCGACAGAATCTCCTGGCCGATGCCCAAAGCTGACCGGCCCTCAGACCCGGAGCCGAGCAAGATCGCCAGGAGTTCGCTGGAGCTAAGGGCGTGGGCGCCGTGGGACCGAAGTCGTTCACGCGGGCGCTCAGTGGCTGGAAGTTCTCGGATTGCTAACGACACTGCCGACTCCTTTTTGCGGATTCGAGAGTGTCGCGCAGCGGCAGCGCGGGCATGCCACCCGGCGGCGGCAGATATCATCGGCGCGCTGCCGCCCATGCATCCAGAATACCAAAGCCGGGAGCTCCGAGCTTAGGGAGCTATTCAGCGCCGTGCTAAGGTTGGAAGCACGCCTTCATTTAGGTCTGCGCGCCAAACAAATCAAAACCGCGCTCGGCGCTTAGCTGCTCCCTAAGCTGGGAGCTCCCGGCTTTGGTATTCTGGATGGACGGACGCGCCCCGATCCCTGATCAAAGACTAGCGCCATGGCACTTCTTAAACTTCTTGCCCGACCCGCACGGACACGGATCATTCCGCCCCACGTTCGACCAGTCCGCAGTTCCTCCGCCAGCACCCCCCGCAATTCCAGGAACCGGAGCGGTCGCCATCGCCTTGCTGAGTGACGACGATTTACCGCCGACGTGGACCGTCGGCTCAGGACGCACCGCGGCGCCTTTCTTGGGTGCCTCTGCCGGTGCGACGTCGAGCGTCGCATCGGTTCCCTCACCGTTCTCGGTCGGCTCGACGTCCTCCAGCACACCGAGCGCATTGTAGCGGCGAGTGGGCGGAGCCGAGCGCGGACCGCGCGGTGACACGCCGACCGGGCCGTCGCCGCCGTCCAGATCCGGCCCACTCAGGAAAATCTCCGGCGGTGGCGGTGGCTGTTGCTCGAAGGTGATCTGTGCCCGCAGGAAGCGCTCGGTGAACGTGTTGTGGATGTCGCCCATCAGGTCCACGAACATGTTGTACGCCTCGTGCTTGTACTCGATGAGCGGGTCCTTCTGGCCCCACGAGCGATAGCCGATCGCGTTGCGCAGCTGATCGAGATCGTATAGATGGTCTTTCCACTTCTCGTCGATCACGTGCAGCATCACCAGCGCCAGCAGCTGCTCGGAATACTCGCCGAGACTCGACATCTTGTCGCCGAACGCCTTGCTCCCCGCTTCGATCGCGCGCTGTTCGGCCATCTCCTGTGACGTCGGAAGATTGCCATCCTCGAAGCCCGGCACGGTCAGCATGTAGTGCATCAGCAGATCCTGACGCACCAGCGAAAAATCCCATTCTTCCTGCGAATCGAATTGATCGAGCATGTTCTCGACGCGCTTGGCGACGCCCTTCTCGATCATCTTCTGCGCTTCCGCCTTCAGCTCCTCACCGCCCTCGAGCGCGAACGACCGCAGCGAGTAAATCACCTCGCGCTGCTGGTTCATCACGTCATCGTACTCCAGCAGTCGCTTGCGCGACTGGAAGTTCTGCAGCTCGACACGCTTCTGCGCCTGCTCGATCGAGCGCGTGATGAGCGTATGCGTCAGCGCTTCGCCTTCCTCCGCACCCATCCGATCCATAAGTCTGGCGATACGATCGGAACCGAACAAACGCATCAAATCATCTTCGAGCGACAGGAAGAACTGCGATGCGCCCGGATCACCCTGACGCCCCGCGCGCCCGCGCAGCTGCCGGTCGATGCGCCTCGACTCGTGGCGCTCCGAGCCGATGATGTGCAGTCCGCCGCACTCGATGATGTCCTCGAGCTGATTCTCGGCGTTTCTGCGCTGTGACGGCTTCGACTCGGTGACGCCCGGGCCGAGCTTAATGTCGGTACCACGACCCGCCATGTTGGTCGCGATCGTCACCGCGCCGGGCTGGCCCGCCTGCGCGACGATCTCAGCTTCGCGCTGGTGGTACTTCGCGTTCAGCACGTTGTGCGGAATGCCCGCGCGCTTGAACATGCGCGACATCGTTTCCGACACATCGACGTTGACCGTGCCAACGAGCACCGGAAATCCGAGCTCGTGAAGTCGCTGCGTCTCCTCGAGAATCGCGTTGTATTTCTCGCGTCGCGTCTTGTAGACGAGATCCTGCCGATCGTCGCGGATGACGGGACGATTCGTCGGAATCACCGACACGCCGAGCTTGTAGATCTCGTGGAATTCGGTCTCTTCGGTCTCGGCGGTGCCGGTCATGCCCGCCAGCTTGTCGAACAGACGGAAATAGTTCTGAATGGTGATGGTTGCGAGGGTCTGCGTCTCGCCTTTCACCTGCACGCCTTCCTTCGCTTCGACCGCCTGGTGCAATCCTTCGGACCACCGGCGCCCGTGCATGGTGCGACCGGTGAACTCGTCGACGATCAGCACCTGCCCTTCCTGCACCACATAGTTGACGTCGCGCTCGAACAACGCGTGCGCGCGCAGCAGCTGGTGCACGATGTTCAGCCGCTCGCTCGTCGCCGCGTAGCTGCGATTGACTTCCGCCAGCGCCTCGAGCTTCTGCTGGGCCGTCAGATCCGGATCGTGCTCGATGACGTGAACCTGTTGCGACAGGTCAGGCAGCACGAATTCGTCGTGCGAGTTCGGCGACATGAAGTCGACGCCCGCATCCGTGAGGTGCACCGCATGACCCTTCTCGTCCAGCACGTACAGGAGGTCGTTCTCGATGTCGCGATATTCCTGCTTGCTCGCCGGCAGGCGACGATCAGCGATGTGGGACAGCTCCATCTTCTGCACGAGCATCTTCGCGCCGGTTTCCTGCATCACCTTGAGCAGCCGCTTGTTCTTTGGCCCGCCCATCTGTGCCTTGTACAGATTGAGCCCGGCGGTGTCGTTGTCGCCGGCCTCGAACGCCTTTTCCCCCGCTGCAACCAGCGCGTTCACCAGGTCAGTCTGTCGACGGACCAGTCGCGCGACCGCTGCGTTGTGCTGCGCGTACTCGGCGTCGCTTTCGTTCCCTACCGGACCGCTGATGATCAGCGGCGTACGCGCTTCGTCGATCAACACCGAGTCGACTTCGTCGACGATCGCGAAAACGTGCGCTCGCTGAACACGCTGCTCGAGCGACTGCACCATGTTGTCACGGAGATAGTCGAACCCGAACTCGTTATTGGTGCCGTAGGTGATGTCGTTCTCGTACGCGCCGCGCCGCTGCAGTGTGCCCGGCTCGGTGGTGTCGATGCAGCCCACCGTGAGGCCGAGATAGCCGTATAAGTGACCCATCCACTCCGAGTCACGACGCGCCAGATAGGAGTTCACCGTGACGAGGTGGGAGCCTTTGCCCGGAAGCGCGTTGAGATAGAGTGGCAGTGTCGCGACGAGGGTCTTTCCTTCACCGGTCGCCATTTCCGCGATGCGCCCCTGATGAAGCTGGATTCCTCCCATCAGCTGCACATCGTAGTGGACCATGTTCCACTCCATTTCCTGCCCGGTCACCATCACCTTGCTGCCGACCAGGCGGCGGGCTGCTTCACGAACAGTCGCAAACGCTTCCGGCAGCAGCTCGTCGAGCACTTCTGCGGTTGCCTTACGGAGCTCCGCTTCGGCGCCGCCACGTCCATCGACCCCGCTCAGATCATTGTCGATCGCCTCACGAGCGGCAGGATCTGCAGTCGTTTTCTTCTTTTCCTTGAGATCGGCGATCCGGCCCTCGATCTCGCCGGTGACTTCGAGAATCCGCGCGCGGAATTTCGCGGTCTGCCCGCGCAGCTCCTCTTCGGACACCGTCTGTAGACGGGCGTACTGCTCGTTGATCTCGTCCACGATCGGCTGAACGCGTTTGCGCTCCCGATCGTGTCGAGTCCCGAACACATTGCCCAACAGGTTTGTCAGCATCGACCCATCTACCTCAAACGTCGCGCGACTTGTAAAGCCGTCGCGACGCGATGAATTTCTCAACACTTTCCGGCACGAATCCCCTGATGGATTTGCCGTCAGCCAATCGCTGCCTGATCTCCGTCGACGAGACATCAACCTGTCGCGTCGACAACGTCTCCACTCCCTTGCGCTTCAACGACGGACGGGACTTCCTGGTTACACCGCCCGGCCTCGCCCGATACATCACCGCCAGCGTCGCCAGCTCACGAATCCGCTCCGGTTTTCTCCAGCGATCGAAGCTCCCCAGCGAGTCCTCGCCGAGCAGAAGAAACAGCTGCGACCCCTCAAACCGGACGCTCAAACCCTCTAATGTGTCAACCGTGAAAGATAACCCCTCACGGCTGATTTCTGTGTCGTCTACGGAGTAGCGCGAGTCGCCGGCGATCGCGAGGCGCACCATCTCGAGACGCTCCTCGGCGCTGGCGACAGCCGGTCGATCGACCTTTAGCGGTTGCGCGCGCGCAGGTACGAAAAAAAGCTTGTCCAGGCGGAGCGCTTCGTACGCATCGGCGGCGAGAATGAGGTGGCCGACGTGGGGAGGATCGAAGGTGCCGCCGAAGACCCCAATCCTCACGCTACGTCGCGGGCGTCGCCGGCGCGGGACCGCATCCGTCGCGCACGTCGCGATCGTTCGGATATGCCTTCCGCATCGCGTCACAGAGATCGCGCGCATCCTCGGTGTATTTGATGGCGTGATAGGCTTCCAGGAGTCGCAGGTACGCGTCGCGCGTTTTCGGCGCGTTTGGATGCAGCCGGATTACGTCCTTGAAGTAGATGATCGCGGAATCGAATGCCTTCCGTTTCAAGTACAGGTAGCCGGTGTCGTAATCCTTTTCCGCGAACCACTCATCGAGCCTGGCCAGCTCGGTCTTCGCTCGCGCCGCGTAGGGCGAATCGGGATAGCTGGTGAGCAACGATTCGAACGCAGTCACTGCTGATTTTCCGTACGTCGCATCGAGCTGTGGCTTGCGCCACTCGTGCTGATACGCCTTGCCCGAAAGGAAAAAAGCGTCGTCGACAAGCGTGTCCTGCGGGAAAGCATCGATCAGGCGGTTGTACGTTCCCGCCGCAAGCAGGTAATCGCCGTTCTTGGTCTGCGATTGCGCGAGGTAGTAGTACGAAAGCGGCAGCCGCGGATCGCGCGCCGCAAACTTCAGCGTCAGCTCCTCGAACGCTTTGGCCGCATTGTCGTACCGGCCGGCCTTGTACTCGGCCATGGCGACCTGCCACAGCTTGTCGGGCTCGGGATACGTTTTGATGTTGAAAGCAGGCTTGCAAGCGAGCGGTGCGACGAGCAACAACGCCAGCCAAAATGATTTTCTATTGAACATCCGATTGTTATTACCCTCTGCGGCATAGCGGGTTCATCCGCTATGCCGTCGCGTAGGATCCTGCCGAAGCGAGCGAGACGATTCGCCCCTTACCCTTCGCAAGCTTGGCGGTGGCGTTTCTGGAATCCACCACGACCTTGGCGAGGTGAACTACGCGCTGATAGTCGATCTTGGTGTGGTCGGTGACGATGACGACCGCGTCAGCCTTGCTCAGCTCATCGTCGGTGAGTGGAACACTGGCGTGCTCGTGTCCATCCTCGCGGAACTTCGCCACGTATGGATCGTGGTACCGCACTTCCGCCCCCTGCTGCTCCAGCAGGCGAATCACGTCGAGAGCCGGGCTCTCGCGCATGTCGTCGATGTCCTTCTTGTAAGCAACACCCAATACCAGCACCCTGCTTCCATTCACGGCCTTCCGCTCCTCGTTGAGCGCTTGCGCCACCTTGCGCACTACGAGCGCCGGCATCTCACTGTTGATTTCGCTGGCGAGGTCGATGAAGCGCGTCTTGTAGTTGAGCGTCCGCATCTTCCAGGCGAGATAGTGCGGATCGAGCGGAATACAATGGCCGCCGATGCCCGGACCCGGCGTGAATTTCATGAATCCGAACGGCTTGGTAGCAGCGGCGTCGATGACTTCCCAGATGTTCACGCCCAGTTTGTCACAAACGATCGCCATCTCGTTTACCAGACCGATGTTCACCGAGCGAAAAGTGTTTTCCAGCAGCTTCACCAGCTCCGCCGTTTCGGTGCTGGAGACCGGCACCAGTGTCTCGAGACAGGTCGCGTAAAGCGCGGTCGCGACTTCGGTGCAGTTGGGAGTGATTCCCCCAACGATCTTCGGAGTGTTCTTGGTGTTCCAAACCGGATTGCCGGGATCGACACGCTCCGGACTGAATGCAAGGAACACGTCCTCGCCGACCGTCAGTCCCGCCGCCTCGAGCTTCGGCTGCAGCATCTCGCGCGTGGTCCCCGGATACGTCGTGCTCTCGAGAACCACCACGATTCCCGGCCGGCAGTTCCGGCCGATTGCGTCGGCAGCGGCAATCACGAATCCCATGTCAGGGTCGCGCGTCTTCGCCAGCGGTGTCGGCACCGCGATCGAGATCGCGTCCATCTCCTGCATCCGCGTCTCGTCGGCCGTCGCCTCGAACTTCCCCGCCTTCACCAGCTTCGCCAGCTCCTCACTGGGCACATCCTGAATGTGCGATTTGCCTGAGTTCAGGCTTTTCACTACGCGTTCGCTGACGTCGTAGCCGATGACCTTGAATCCCGCCCTGGCGAACTCGAGCGCCAGCGGTAGTCCAACGTATCCTAGTCCGACCACGCCAATGCACGCGGTTCTGTTTTCGATCTTCGAAAGGAGCTGATCTCTTAGTTGCACTTGTCGCTCTGCGGGTGAATGGGGAAAAAGGAGCTTGGGTTAACGGCCGTAGAAACTGCGCACAGCGTGGACGACCTCATCCAGCTGCGATTGCTGCAACTCTGGAAAGATCGGTAGCGAGATCGCTTCCTGCGATGCTTTCTCACTCTCCGGCAACGCACCGCGCTTGTAGCCGAGGTACTCGAAGCACGGTTGCAGGTGAAGCGAAAGCGGATAATAGACCGCCGTGCCGATCTGTCGATCCTTCAGGTGCGCCTGGAGACCATCGCGCTTGGCGACGCGCAGCGTGTACTGGTTGTAGATCGATTCATTCGCCGAATCGATCGTCGGCGTGCGCACATCGTCCAGATCCGCAAATGCCTTGTTGTAATACTCGGCGTTCTTGCGCCGTCCAGCGCTCCACGAAGCGAGGCTCGGCATCTTTGCCGCGAGGATCGCAGCCTGCAACGCGTCCAACCGGCTGTTGTAGCCGACTTCTTCGTGGTAATAGGTCTTCATCCCGCCGTGGACGCGCAACCGCTTGAGACGCGTCGCAATCTCGTCATTCTGCGTCACGATCATTCCGCCGTCGCCGAAACCGCCGAGGTTTTTCGACGGGAAAAAGCTGAAGGTGCCGATGGTCGCTGCTTCGCCCGCCATCACCCACTTCTCATCGACCTTTCGACGTGCGCCGATCGCCTGCGCGGCATCCTCGATTACCGGAACGTCGCCGGCGATGTCCATGATCGATTCGATCGGAGCCATCTGGCCGAACAGATCGACCGGAATGATCGCCTTGGTCGACGGCTTCATCGCGGCGGCGATTGCATCGGTCGAGATATTGAACGTGTCCGGCTCGATGTCGACGAACACCGGTCGCGCGCCAACGTTGTGGACCGCACCGGCAGTCGCGAAAAAAGTAAACGGCGTCGTGATTACTTCATCGCCGCGGCCTATGTTCAGCGCGCGGAGACTGAGCAGCAGTGCATCGGTGCCGTTGGCCACACCGATAGCGTGACGTGCGTGCGAGAGCTGCGCGATCTCGCGCTCCAATCGTTCGACTGGCTCGCCGAGAATAAACGCCTGCTCGTCGACAACCCGGGACATCGCATTGATGACCGAGTCGCGGATGGTCGCGTATTGGGCTTTAAGGTCTAGAAGAGGTACAGCCATTTTGGGGTCGAAAATCGGGTCAAAGCTATGAAGCCGTTAAAGATACAACCTTTCGGCTCAGACTTGTGCCCGAAGTGGTAGCGGAACGTCTCGGCCGGTCTTGGCCGACTCGTAAATCCCCAGAATGAGCTCCAGAGACTTCCGGCCGGCTCGCCCATCGGTGTCTGGCTTCGCCTCGCCTCGGAGCACCGCTAGCACGTTCCGGTAATAGCCCTGATGGCCCAGGCCATACACGTTAGGCGGGTTGGTTTCTACTGCCTCTATCAGCTTGTCGTCATCGTCGTACTCGGCGAACTGCCAGAAGTCCACTTTGTTCACGGCCGTGCCGCCAATCTTGACCGAGCCTTTCTCGCCCAGGATCGTGATCGAGCCCTCGAGATTTCGCGGATAGGCGAGCATGGTGACCTGAATCGATCCCAGCGCGCCCGACCTGAACTTGAGCACCGCGACACCGGAGTCCTCGGTCTCGATCCGTCGCGCGAGGGTGGCGGTTTTCGCCATCACGGATTCGACGGGTCCCATCAACCACTGAATCAGATCGACGTAGTGCGATGCCTGGTTCATGAAGGCGCCGCCGTCGAATTCCCACGTCCCGCGCCACGGCGCCTGATCGTAGTACTCCTGGGGACGCGCCCAGTGCACCGTACAGCTCGCCATGTAGATCCGGCCAAATCGGTTTTTGTCGATCGCGTGCTTCAGCAATTGGATCGGCGGATTCAATCTGTTCTGCTTCACGACGAATAGCTGGACACCGGCCTTGTCGCACGCGTGGACCAGCGCGTCCGCTCCAGTGAGCGAGATCGCCATTGGCTTCTCCATCACCACGTGCTTCCCTGCTTTCGCGGCCGCGATCCCCTGATCGGTGTGAAGACCCGACGGCGTTGCGATTGTAATCACGTCTGCTTTCGAGTCTTTCAGCATTTTTTCATACGACGTGAAACACTCGACGCCGCGCTCCTTCGCTGCCTGCTCCGCCCGCGCTGGATCGACGTCGCACACCGCGACCAGCTCGAGCCCATCGATCTTCTCGATCGCATCAAAGTGATTCTTGCTGATGCGGCCGCACCCGGCCAAAGCGATGCGGAAATTCTTTTCAGAAGCCACTTACGCTGATCTCCTCAGTCGATCCCCATCCTGTTTGTAGCGAGTGCCACAAACCGTACACGCCTCCGGATTTTTGTCGGGCAACCGCTCGCCACACTGACACATCCAGCCAACGCGACGCGCTGGAACGCCGACCATCAGAGCGTAGGCGCCCACATCCTTCGTCACGACGCTTCCCGCGCCCACAAACGCGTACTCCTCGAGCGTGACTCCGCAGACGATCGTCGCGTTGGCGCCTATTGTCGAACCACGGCGGACCAGCGTCTGCTTGTATTCGTTCTTGCGTGAGACGTGACTGCGCGGGTTTACCACGTTGGTGAACACCATCGACGGCCCGCAGAAAACGTCGTCCTCGAGGATGACGCCCTCGTAGACCGAGACATTGTTCTGGATCTTCACGTTGTTGCCGATCCGAACGCCGTTCATCACCACCACGTTCTGCCCCAGCGAGCATCGCTCGCCGATTACAGCGCTGCCGAGTACGTGACAGAAGTGCCAGACCTTTGTGTCGTTCCCGATCTGCGCACCATCGTCGACGTACGCAGATTCGTGAATGAACGGCTTTGCCATCAGACGCTGGCTTCCCGCGGGATGCGCGCGTGCCACTCCTGCAGCGACAGCACCGACGGTGCACGCGAGCGCAGCGCCAGGATCGCGTCGCACGCAGCATTCGCCGCGGATAAGGTCGTAGTGTACGCGACGCGATTTGCGATTGCAGCCTGTCGCATGGTGTAGTCGTCGCGCTGCGATTCCTTACCCAGCGGAGTGTTGATCAACAGCTTGATCTCGCCGTTCAGCATCAAGTCGACTCCGTTCGGGCGGCCCTCATAGATCTTGAGCACACTCTCGGCGGGGATTCCACGTGCGCGCAGGTACTTCGCCGTGCCGGAGGTCGCCACGAGACGGAATCCCATCTCGTAGAAACGCCGCGCAATCGGCGTAATACCGCGTTTGTCGGAATCGTTGACGGTGATGAAGATCGCGCCCTGTGTCGGCAGGATATTGTCGGCCGCCAGCTGCGCTTTGAAGAACGCCGCGCCAAACGAGTCCGAAATCCCCATAACTTCACCGGTCGAGCGCATCTCAGGTCCGAGAATGGGGTCGAATTCGCGGAACTTGTTGAACGGGAAAACAGCTTCCTTCACCGAGATGTAAGCCGGCGCCACTTCCTCGGTGAACCCGATGTCCTCGAGCGATTCGCCGAGCATCACGCGAGCGGCATACGCAGCGAGCGGGACCCCGATCGCCTTCGACACGAACGGCACCGTGCGACTGCCGCGCGGGTTCACTTCCAGCACGTAGACCTGTCCATCTTTGACCGCGTACTGAACGTTGATCAGGCCAACGACGTTGAGGGCCTTTGCCAGCGCCACCGTGTGATCGCGCATCTCCTGAATATCTTCTTCGTCGATCAGGTACGGCGGCAGCACACAGGCTGAATCACCGGAGTGAATTCCGGCATCTTCGATATGCTGCATCACGCCACCAATCACTACGCGCTCACCGTCGCAGATTGCATCGACGTCGGCTTCGAACGCGTCCTCCAGGAACCGATCGATCAGTACCGGCTTGTCCTCGGACACGCGCGCTGCGCGCTCGAAGTAGTCCTTGAGCGACGCCTCGTCGTAAACGATCTCCATCGCGCGTCCGCCGAGCACGTAAGACGGGCGCACAAGCACCGGGTAGCCGATCCTTTGCGCGGCACTGACGGCTTCATCGAGGCTCGTCGCGGTTCCGTTCTCCGGCTGTCGAATCTCCAGGCTCCGCGCGATGGCGTCGAACCGTCGCCGATCCTCGGCGATGTCGATCGAGTCCGGCTGGGTTCCGAGGATGTTCACGCCCGCCGCGGCGAGTCCGTTGGTGAGCTTGAGCGGGGTCTGGCCGCCGAGCTGGACTATGACGCCGAGCGGCTGTTCACGCTCGACGATGTCGAGCACGTGCTCGAGACTGAGCGGCTCGAAGTAAAGCTTGTCCGAGATGTCGAAGTCGGTGGAGACGGTTTCGGGATTCGAGTTGATCATGATGGTCTCATAACCCTGCTCGCGCAGCGCAAGCGCCGCACGCACGCAGCAGTAATCGAACTCGACTCCCTGTCCAATTCGGTTGGGACCGCTGCCGAGGATGACGACTGATTTCTTGCCGGTCTTCGGCGCTTCGCTTTCTTCGTCGTAGCTGCTGTACAGATACGGCGTCGCCGATGGGAACTCCCCGGCGCAGGTGTCGACCATCTTGTAGGCGGGCGTGATGCCGAAGCCGATGCGCCGGGCGCGAGCCGCTTTCTCGGTCTCACCGCGCAGATCGCCCAGCTGGCGATCGGAGAAGCCCATCCGCTTCATTCGCCAGAGTACATCCTTGTCGATCGTCTTCAACTCGGCGAACGCGCTTTCCGCGTCGTACAGCTCCTGTAGCTGCGACAGGAACCATTTGTCGATCCAGGTGAGGCCGTAGATCTCGTCGATCGACATTCCCGCCTGAAATGCGCGCTTGACCTGGAAGATTCTTTCCGGCGTCGCCTGGCGCAGCGCGGCGCGCAAAGTCTCCAGGGAGTCATCGACCAGCCTGTCGTCGGCGAGCGATGCCGTCGTCCAGCCCGGGCGTCCGATTTCCAGCGCGCGGAGCGCTTTCTGGAACGCTTCCTTGAAAGTGCGGCCGATCGCCATCGACTCGCCGACCGACTTCATCTGGGTCGTAAGTCGCGGGTTGGCGGCGCGGAATTTCTCGAACGCGAAGCGGGGACATTTTACGACGACATAGTCGAGTACCGGCTCGAACGACGCCGGAGTCGTGCCGGTGATGTCGTTAGGGATTTCGTCGCTTTCCAGCACAGTGGGATCCGAAGCTTGGAATTCACGTGACTTGAAGTCGCG
>JADMIO011417945.1_pt1 | contig 99324 bp, 99 predicted proteins | sample 8958161 | NCBI WGS metagenome assembly JADMIO01 (sample SAMN16585339, study PRJNA669376) | soil metagenome | isolation source: Crop rotation soil | place: USA: Cullars Rotation, Alabama | collected 2011
GCCGCGACTTCAAGTCACGTGAATTCCAAGCTTCGGATCCCACTGTGCTGGAAAGAACTATTCCATCTCCTGAAAATTTACGGCCGGTGGGATGTGGTAGCCGACGAATAAGGAAAGGGAGAGTGGGAGTGTAGGCACAATGACACCGGGTATGGAGTTTATCCTGAGGAGGATTGGCTGAACCGCTAATTAATCAGATTGCTCAGATTACACAGATTTTTTAAATCGCTCCGGTTACTCAGATTTTTTCAATCTGGTAAATCCCATAATCATTGTAATCAGCGGTTCAGACTTTTTAATCCCCGGTTCAGACTTTTTCCTATCTTGTCTTGACAGAATTCTCACTATGAATCAAACTCAAAATCAAGAGTACTTGCATTCCGATCTTACTCATACAATCATTGGCTGTGCGATGGAAGTACACAAAGAATTAGGAAACGGCTTCCAGGAAGTGATCTATCAACGTGCCATGGAAATTGAAATGGCAGAGAAGCATCTGGGTTTTGAACGTGAGAAAGAAATGCCGATTTACTACAAGGGTGAAAACATCGGCACACGGAGAGTTGATTTTTTAGTGGAAGGAATTATATCAGTAGAGTTAAAAAGTTTGGTTAATCTCGAAGACGTTCATCTGGCTCAAGCCATCAATTATCTTGAAGCTTACAATCTTGAGATTGGTTTGCTAATAAATTTTGGAGGAAAAAGTTTAGAGTTCAGGAGGGTGATCAATAGCCGAAAGAAAAAATAATCTGAACCGAAAAATGTCTGAACCGCAGATTTATCAGATTGCTAAGATTACTCAGATTTTTTTTCAATCCACGAAATCATTTTAATCAGTGTAATCCGCGGTTCAGACATTTTTAATCAAGGCCTCGTGAGGTTCGCTCACAGTTGACAGGTTAAAATAAATAAAGTGCTGCGGGCTTATGCTGCCATCGCTACCGCAGGATCACTCGGACCACTTTGCGCATCGCGCGTGCCAACGGAGATCACGAAGAAAGCATACTCAGTGCCACGGATAAGATCAGCGGCATCAAAGAAGCGCTGACCTGTGGTGCCGAGCAACGTCCACTTCGTTTGGTCGGTGATGTTCGCCAGGTCAGTGGTGGAATACACCAAATAACTTTTGCGGTTAAACACTCCGTTCCATGAAATATGGATGGTTCCCGGCGCCCCGTTCTGAGCGGCGCGCACATTCTGTGGTGCGTCAATCGTGTAATGATTCACCGGATCTTTCTTCGGTGCCATTCCTGACGATTGTGCTTTCTCCAGATCATCACCCACCGTGGTTTCTACGTACTGCTTCAACTGCATCATTAGCGAGTTCGCAAACGCGCGCTGTTCTTTTTGCAATTGCTTTGCCGTAATACTTTTGGTAAGGATGCCTTCCTGGTATGATTCTGCCAGGGCGTCGAGTGCAGCGGTGATGTCAGCCAGCGGCGGGTTGGGCGTAGTGAAATTCGCATTACCCGTCATGGCAACCACGATCGCGCGGCACTTCTCGATGAACGCAGGCACACTAAGAGCTGATATGTTTAATGTTAATATCATAGTTATAGTATTAAATGTTAGAAAAACTGGTTTCAATTCATCCCGATCAGTACCGGAATGGTCACACAAGCGCGCCTGTTATGGGGGCATCGCGAATGCGATAAGTCAACTGTGAGCGAAGGGTAATGAAGCAGCGAAAAACGATTGCCAAATCAGGCAACCGTTGAATTTGAATGATGAACCGGTATTGCGGGCCCGGAAAAGCGTAGGAGGAGCCGCTCTTGATGTACAACAACGCACTCTTGTTGTACAACAACACACTCTTGATGTACAACAACGCACTCTTGTTATACAACAATGCACTCATGTTGTACATCAACACACTCTTGTTGTACAACAACACACTCTTGATGTACAACAACGCTCTCTTGATGTACAACAACGCACCCTTGATGTACAACAACGCACCCTTGATGTACAACAACGCTCTCCCGATGTACAACAAAGTACGCTTCAAGTACAAGAAGCCACGCTGACTCACCATTTTTGAGAGCCATTCAATAATAGGGTACCGATTGGAGTGCATGAAAGCCGGTTAATATATCATGAATCCAATTGAACGGCAGCAGAAGAGTGGGGTCAGTCTCAATAACCGGACAATAGCGTACGAATTTCCCGACAAATCTTTTTAGAGTTACATGCGGGAAGGTATGGTGTGCATATTCTCTCCCGGTTTAATGCATTTATAGAATATGAATATGATAAATTGGTACTATGTTTTACCTCCAATATTTGAATTATGAATCCACACCTCATCCTCACCAGCTTTGCCTATCATCCCCATGCGCAGTTTCATTTATCACACAGGCAGGTGCTCATCATTATACTGGCATTGTGTGGTTACACACCTCAGGAGGCCGCTGGCAAGATGAACCTGACCCTCGAAACAGTTTACACCTACCGACGGCGCATCATGAAACGCCTGGGGTTTGAAACCTTTGAAGGCGTGCTGGGATGGATCATGCATGAAAGGGTTCTCACTGTCGAGAAAGCTCAGGAGGATGAGAAGAAGTAGAATTTTTCTCCCCCGTTCGCGTGACCGCACCGACCTTCATCTGAAACCCTTCATTGGCGCGCTGACGCCTTCGTGAGGGCTGTAGAGATGGAATACTCAGTAGTTTGATTGATTCGAAAGAAAATTAATGGGTTGGGGTTGGAATTGTGGAAGGGGTGGGGGAGATTTGGCGGGCTATTACCAATGTACAACGAGGCTATAACCCGAAAGCAAATTATTGATCAGCGGTTAAAAAAAGCTGGTTGGAATACTTTAGATCGAACCCAAGTAATTGAAGAGTTCCAGATTGAGGTTGGATTGCCTGAGGGTGTTAAAGAGCCGACAAACGAATATCAAGGATTTCGTTTTAGCGATTATGTATTACTTGGAAAAGATGGAAAACCGCTTGCGGTTGTAGAGGCCAAGAAAACTTCAGTCGATGCAGCTATCGGACGGGAACAAGCAAAACAATACTGTAACAACATTCAGACGACACAAGGAGGAGAACTTCCCTTCTGCTTTTACACCAACGGTCACGATATTTTTTTCTGGGACTTGGATAATTACCCACCGAAAAAAGTGCACGGGTTTCCAACACGTGACGATCTTGAGCGCTACTCTTACATCCGCAAGGCGCGGAAAAATTTAGCGGGTGAACTCATCAACGCAAAAATTGCAGGGCGTGATTATCAAATCCGTGCGATTCGTGCTGTGATGGAAGCTGTTGAAAAACGCAAGTCAACATTTTTGTTGGTGATGGCAACCGGCACAGGAAAGACCCGAACCTGCATTGCGCTCGTTGATGCTCTCATGAGAGGCGGCTGGGCAGAACGGATTCTATTTCTGGTTGACAGAATTGCTTTGCAAAATCAAACTCTCGATGCATTCAAAGAGTATCTGCCAAATGAACCCCGGTGGCCAAAATCTTACGAAAAAGAAATTGCAACAGACAGACGAATTTATGTTTCAACCTACCCAAGTATGTTGAACATCATTCGTGATGAAGCAAAAACCTTATCGCCTCATTTCTTTGACTTGGTTGTAGTTGACGAAAGCCACAGAAGCATCTACAATACTTATCAGGAAATACTTGACTACTTCAACACCATTACATTGGGTTTGACTGCGACTCCAACTGATGTAATTGACCACAACACTTTTCAATTGTTTGATTGCGAAGATGGAGTTCCAACTTTCGCTTACTCATACGAGGAAGCAGTCAATCATATTCCACCCTACTTGAGCGATTTTCAGGTAATGAAAATCAAAACAAAATTTCAGGAGGAAGGAATAAGCAAGCGGACGATCTCTTTGGAAGATCAACAGAAGCTAATTGTAGAAGGAAAAGAAATTGAAGAAATAAATTTTGAAGGAACAGAGATTGAGAAAAGTGTAATCAACAGGGGAACAAATGCTTTGATAGTTCGGGAGTTTATGGAAGAATCAATCAAAGATGCAAATGGTGTATTACCCGGCAAGACAATTTTCTTTTGCATCAGCAAAGCACACGCGAGACGAATGGAGCAAATCTTTGATTCGCTTTATCCGGAATACAAAGGTGAATTAGCAAAGGTGATTGTGAGCGAAGATCCTCGCGTATATGGTAAGGGTGGATTGCTTGACCAGTTCACGAACAACGATATGCCCCGTGTTGGCATCAGCGTCGATATGCTCGACACAGGAATTGACATTCGTGAAATCACCAATCTTGTTTTTGCAAAACCGGTTTACAGCTACACAAAGTTTTGGCAGATGATAGGACGAGGAACTCGTTTGCTTGAACCGGAAAAAATAAAACCTTGGTGTACTAAGAAAGATTCGTTCCTCATTCTTGACTGTTGGGACAACTTCGAATATTTCAAACTCAATCCGAAAGGCAAAGAACTCAATCCGCAAATTCCTTTGCCTGTACGCTTGTTTGGTTTGCGCTTAGACAAGATTGAAAAAGCCATTGAGAAAAACGAAACTGAAATTGGAACGAAAGAAATTTTAAAACTGAAAAACCAAATTGAGCAGCTTCCAAAAAGTTCAGTTGTGATTTTGGATGCACAAAATGAGTTGCAGCGTTTGCAAGATTCAAACTTCTATTCGCAATTCACCCACGACAAAATTGAATTCCTGAGAAACTTTGTAAAGCCGCTTCTGAGAACCATTTCAAACGCTGACTTCAAAGCCATGCGATTTGAAAAAGATATTGTTGAAGTTTCATTGGCTCACTTGACACAAGAGAAAGACAAATTTGAAACGCTGAAAGAAAGTGTGATTGAAGAAATTGGTGAACTACCTTTAAGTGTGAACATTGTCGCAAGAGAAGAGCAACTCATTCGGCAAGCACAAACAAATAATTTTTGGGCAACAATTACAGAGGAAAAATTTGATGAATTGATTGAGAAACTTTCGCCGTTGATGAAGTTTCGTGATTCTGTTATTCCGTTAGCGCCTGCTAAATTCAACCTGAAAGATTTTGTTTACAGCAAAGAGAAAGTTGAGTTTGGACCACAACACGAAGCGGTAAGCATAGCTCGATACAAAGAAATGGTTGAAGAAAAAGTAACCGCCTTGGTTTCATCCAACCCGCTTTTGCAAAAACTGAAAGACGGTAAATCACTTTCAGCAGAAGAAGCCGAACAACTTGCAGAAGCATTGCACAACGAGCATCCACACATCACGATTGACTTACTTCGCAAAGTTTACAATCACCGTAAGGCAGAAATATCGCAATTCATCAAACACATTTTGGGAATTGAAATTCTCCAATCATTTCCTGAATCGGTTTCCAAATCTTTTGAAAAATTTATTGCTGAGCACAGTTATCTTAACAGCCGCCAGTTGGACTTTCTGAATTTGCTGCAAACTTTTCTGATTGAAAAAGGCGATGTAGAGAAAAGAGATTTGATAAGTGCACCTTTTACCAGGATTCATCCCGATGGCATTCGAGGAGTGTTCTCGAATAACGAGATAGAGGAAATAATCTCATTCGTTCAACACATAGCCGCTTGATATGCTCAGAGACATCAGGAACAAATTAATTGAGCTTGCCAGACTCAGAACGACTTGGTCTTACTCTCAATTGAACGATCAGTTGGAACTTGGATTAAATTTTAATAATTTACTAGACCGGGACTTAATTGGTGATTGGCTCGGTGAAATCTCATTGCATGAATATGAAAGAAGGCGCCCACTTATTAGTAGTTTGATAACTCATCAAAATGGTCTCCGTGAACAAGGAGATGGATTTTACAAATTATGCGCAGGGATATTTGGCGAAAATTGGGAGTCCCTTAAAGCAGACAAACACTGGGAAAATAGAGTTATTGCTGAGTGCTTTGAATACTGGCTTAATCCTGAAAACTACAAACAATTTAGAAACGACTTTTAAATATGCTTACACAATCGCTAATAAATAAAGTTGCTGCCCTTTGGGATAAGTTCTGGAGTGGTGGGCTTACAAATCCACTCAATGCTATCGAACAGATCACCTATCTGCTATTCATGAAGCAGCTAGATGAGAACGATAAGCGTTTGGTCAGCAATGCCGATTTTCTCAATGAGAAGTACACTTCAATTTTTTCGGGTGAATTCTATCCACCAGGGGTAGATGATAAGGAACCAAACAACGCAGTACAGAAAGAAACACTGCGTTGGAGCTACTTCACCCGAATGCCTAGTGATGAAATGCTACTCCATGTACAGAGCAAAGTATTTCCATTTATTAAACAATTGGATGGAAGCAATTCATACTTCACCAAGCATATGTCAAACGCAGCGTTCCTGATACCAAGCGGACGTATGCTTACTGAAGCTACAAAAACTATTGACGAAATCTATGCTGAACTTGAAAAGGAAAATCGCTTCATTGATGCACAAGGTGATTTCTACGAATTTTTGCTTGATGAATTAAGGCAGTCAGGAAGGAATGGACAATTTAGAACACCGCCTCACTTGATAGAATTGATTGTCGAATTGGTGGAACCTAAGTTAGGAGACCGGATCGCAGACCCCGCAAGTGGCACGGCTGGATTTCTTCTCGGTGCCTATAAATATATCATTACTCAATTTACAAGCGACAAATACAAACAAGCCGACGACAATGGTTTCATTCGCGGAACCTTAGCAGACAAGCTCGTTGATGATAATGCGAAGAAGATGTTGAATGAAGAAACATTTTTCGGATTCGACATTGATCCGACTATGATTCGGATTGGACTCATGAATATGATGATGCACGGGATCACACAAGCCAAAATCGATTACAAGGATACACTCAGCAAAAACTACAACGAAGACAACGCCTATCATGTGGTGATGGCAAACCCTCCATTCACTGGCAGCATTGACAAGGGTGATTTGAATGAGTCCTTTACTATTTCGACTACTAAATCAGAATTACTTTTTGTCGAACGGATTTACAAAATGCTACGAATGGGAGGCACGGCTGGCGTTGTAGTTCCGCAGGGCACTTTATTTAGCAGTGGAAGTGCTTTCAAAAATTTAAGAAAGATTTTAATTGACAAATGTGAATTGAAGGGAGTTATTAGTATGCCCAGCGGAGTGTTTAAGCCGTACGCCGGAGTAGCTACAGCAATTTTGATTTTCACGAAGGGAGGCGAAACAAACGATGTTTGGTTTTATGAAATGAAAAGTGATGGAAGAAGTTTGGATGATAAGCGAGCAGAGCTTTATACAGCCGATGGAAAGAGAGACTATGGTGACTTGCACTTAATTATTCAACAATTCAAAAAGGAAAAGAAAAATATTGATAGGAAGGAGCAGCATTTTTCCGTTCCTAAAAATGAAATTATATCCAACGATTATGATTTAAGTATAAGCAAATACAGAGAAGAAGTTTATCCTGTTGAAAAATATGAAGAGCCAATTGCAATATTTAAGAAGTTAGAAAATATGGAAAGTAGTATTTCACAAAACTTGATAGAACTCAAAGCAATTATTCCTCAATGAATGAAGCGACTCTAAGCAAAATCATTGGTGAAGAAGGCGTGTTTGTAGATGGCGATTGGGTCGAGAGTAAAGACCAAGACGCAAATGGGGATGTACGTCTAATTCAATTGGCAGATGTTGGTGATGGTACCTTTATTAGTAAGTCGAATCGATTTCTTACATCTGAAAAAGCTGAAGAACTCAAATGCACCTTTTTGAAGCCTGGAGATGTATTGATTGCAAGAATGCCAGACCCTATAGGTCGTGCTTGCATTTTCCCTGGACTCGATATGCCTTGCATTACAGTTGTTGATGTTTGTATTGTAAGACCTGATCCAAATATTGCAGATTTTAATTGGTTGAAATTTTTAATTAACAGCTATGATTTCAGAATCAAGATTAACAAATACATCACTGGTACAACTCGGAAAAGAATATCAAGAGGAAACTTAGAAAAACTATCATTCTACCTTCCTGAGATACCGGAGCAAATAAAAATTGCTACAGTTTTAAACAAAGCTGAAGCATTAATAAAACAGCGTAACGAAAGTATTGCCTTTGTTGATGAATTTTTGAAAAATACTTTCTTAAAAATGCATCTAACGACAGATTCAAATTCGTTAGTTGAATATATGTTAGCCGATCTTAAGTTAGGAGGAAACGAAACTTTTTCAAACGGACCATTCGGAAGTGATTTACTTACATCGGAGTTGACAAATGAAGGCGTTCCAGTTATCTACATAAGAGATATTAGAAATGGAAACTTCGAGTGGAAGAGTGAGGTTTATGTAACTCAATCAAAAGCAGATTCTTTATCAAGTTGTAAAGTTATTGGAGATGATTTGCTGATAGCAAAGGTTGGTGATCCGCCAGGCGTCTCAGCGATTTACCCAAAGAATTCTCCTGATGCAATTATTACTCAAGACGTAATTCGCATTAGATTGAATCAAAAAATTGCCAATCCAATCTGGATGAAATATTATTTGAATTCTGTGATTGGTGAAAGGGCTATTAAGAGGATCACTATCACAGGCACTAGAAAAAGATTCTCGCTTGGTGAATTCAAAAAACTGGATGTAAACATTCCTCCAATTAATGTGCAAACCAAATTCGCCGAGATTGTAGAGAAAGCACAGGCAATCAAAGAGCAATTCAAAGGGAGCTTGATTGATTTGGAAAATCTTTATGGTTCATTAAGTCAGAGAGCATTTAAAGGAGAGTTGGAAATTAATACAGAGAAAATTGTTCAAAGTATTGATGGGGAAATATTCGAAATGGAATACGAACTAAGCATCGGAATGCAAGCAATGTCAGATGACTTACCAGAAGGGGCGTTAGAGCAATATCAGAAAGATGTTGAGAACATTACCATTGAGATAGAAAGAAAAAGGAGATTAACCAACATACTTAGAGGCGACTTAAATCAGACTCAAAGAGATCAGAAAAAAACTAAGGAGTCAGAAAGATTCCCTAGTAAAAAGATAGAAGTCAAGGAGATTGGTCATCCCTTTGAAGTAGATGAAGAGACGGCAAAGATGCAAGGTGCTTGGTTTCATAAAGAGTGGCAAAGATTACACCCGAAGGAGAAAAATAAAAAATCTGAATCAAAACTCACCTGGGATAAAGTTTCCTCTGAGCAAATCGCAAATTGGATAATTGAAAAATACTCCGGTGCGCATTTTACCTGTGAAATGCTGATTCGGTTCCTGTTTGACGAGCGAATCACTGTTCCTGACTACTATTCATCAGAGGAATTAAAAAAGTATCCACACCTTAATGAGGCAGAAGATTTCAAAGCGTTTATTTTTTCCGCTGTGAGTGATCAAAATCCATTTATAAAATTGGAGCAAGTCTTTTATGATGCCGAGAAGAATGAACCAGACATTAATGTTTCAACAGAAGATTACGAATTAATAAAAAACCGTTCGGCGAAAGAACGTTCAGGAATTTACTTCAGGATAATTGAATGAAATTACATAGTGTAAAAATATTAGGAGAGGATTTCCGCAGCTTGCCAGCCAACAAGCTTTACGAATTCAATATAACTGAGCGTAAGGATAGGCTATCTACAAAAGTTTTCGCAGGTCTTAACGGAAGTGGTAAATCGAATTTCCTGGAGCTTCTGGCTGAAATTTTTTTTTACTTGGAAAAATATCTTCTGGAATCTGTTGGTACTTCTGAAAAGAAAGGCAAAAACATAGGTTTTGAAATTGAGTTTCAATTACCAAGCAGGGCTGAAAAATATCGTTATGCTGCATATGGCATAAAGCCACCACTAAAGGTGGAAGGCAATCCAATTAAAGTAAGAATAATAAAACCGGTCAGTGAACTTCCTGAAATCTCGATAAAGACTTCTATAATAAAGGAATGGGAAAGAATAGATTTAGACAAATTGGGGGCAGAAACTTTAAGTCAGTTAATACTCCCATCTAGAGTTATTGCTTATACTTCTGGTCAAAATGAATTACTAAGCAATCCATTTTTCAAATTTCGTTATCATTACTTCAAGGAAATTGAAAAAGATGATCCAGTTTGGGACAACAGAGTATTTGATAATAACCGTCTTATTTTTCTGGATAACAGTAATAATTTCGCTGTGTTTATCGCGAATATGTTACTAGCCAGTAAAGAGAAACTGAGCTATCTCAACTCGATTTCAAAAATCCAAGAGTTGCATTCATTCCGCATTACAATTAACTATGTAAATTATAAAAAAAATAAAATTCCTCTGAAGGAGAGGGTTCAAGCTCACCTTACGAAATTAAAACTGTGTGCCACTACCTGGATTGAAAGAAAAAAAAATAGAGATGAGTTTCTAATCTTGGATTATAAACTAAACAACGCAACTCTTTCGGCTTTTAAATTTCATTTTGATAGCGCCCTTGAATTATTCAAAGTCTTTTATGATTTAGAAAATTTAAATCTTCACTCAACACCAGTAGAGACACGCTCTTCAATTTTGAAGGCTCATAAGTCTTTAAACATAGCAGACGAAATTCAAAAACCTGATCCTTCTCGACTTTTTTTCAGAATTGAAAAGATCAAGATAAATAAGATTAGAGATGGTAGCTCGACCATAGATGCTAACTCGTCAATAACAGATATTTATTATAAAGGTCTATCTGACGGTGAACATCAATTTAATGAAATACTGGGGGCGGTTATGATGATGGAGGAAGAAGGTTGTTTATTCTTGATGGATGAGCCAGATACTCATTTCAATCCTGTCTGGCGAGCAAAATTTATCGAGATGTTAAATAGGGTGTCTGCAACTCAGACTGATGCTAATGGAAAAATTGAGGAGGTTAGACAACAGGAAATAATAATTACCACTCACTCACCTTTTATCATCAGTGATAGTCAAACTGAAGATGTTTACAAATTTGATAAGCCCAATGGTGAAGTCACCTATATCAATCCAAAGATTGAAACTTATGGTGCATCAGTAACCTTGCTTTTGCAGGAAATCTTTGACCGGAAAATTTCCATTTCTGATCTGTCAAATTTTGATTTGGATGAATTGAGAAAGGAGATTAAGGACCTCAAAACACCTGAAGCGATTAAAGCAAAAATTGAAGAAACAAAAAATAAGTTATTGAATTTTGGGGAAAGCATTGAAAAATTTGATCTATATAGCTTTCTCAGACAAATTGAAAAAGAAACTGAAGAAAAGAAATGATTTACGCATACAAACAGCTACCTCATAGGATTGATGGATTTCATCAAAACATTAAATATTTTTTCGATCAACTTTTCACACATTCACCTGCAAACTATGATGAAGCCCTTCTTTTACGAAAAGCTTTTATTCCTATGGTAAACGCTTCACCTGCTTCGCTGCGTGGCAATTTGGAGAAAATAACTATCGCATTTCACAACTTGTCAGAAGAAGAGCAGACTGATGTCATGTTTGCCTTCATTGCAAATGATGATATAAAAACACTCTGTGACAGCATTGATTGCATTCCAATAAAGTTTGATGAACTGCCCGATCCAGTAAGAGATTTGCTAAAAACATTTTTTATGATGCTCTGGGAATCCTATCCGCAAAACGCCTTGCTTGAGGCTTCATGCGGAACAGTGCAAGAACATTTTAACGATTTCGTTTCAGCAGCTCATCAAAAAGCACGAATATGCCCTTTCTGTGGTCTCAGTAAACTAAAAACCTCAGAGAGTATCAATAGAGATGCATATGATCACTACATCCCTAAAGCCTTTTATCCTTTTATCTCTATCAATTTTAATAACCTTTTCCCCATTTGTCACGAATGCAATAGTGATGAAAAAAAAGCTACTGACACACTTTATAATGGAGCAACACGCCGTCAAGTATTTTATCCCCTTGACGCAACTTATCAATTCGACCAACTTTCAATCACAATAACACCAACCCAACATTACAATCCTACCAATTTTAAAACGCTTCTCTATGACATTAACTGGACTTACACAATTTCTCTTGCAGGGAACGCAGACCCCCGCCTAACTGCTTGGGATGAAATTTTCCATATCAAAAGACGGTACAGAGAAAATGTTTTAGTATATCAAACTGAATGGTATGAGGAAATTGTCACGCGATTTAAGAGAGAGAAAGCTAAGGGAACGTCTTTTAACAAATTCAGAGACGAAATAATTGAAGATGCAGAGTTTCAAAAAATCATCGCACCCTTTGGTGTGCTACGGCATTCATACTTCAATTTCCTTTTTTCGATTCAAGACTTTGAAGCTAAGTTGAATGCGATAATTTGATCTTTTTCTTCACGTTGTCCGTAGCTTGTAGCTATGGATTTTTCATTTGTGTAGCTTGCAGCTACATTAGTAGCGAATACCGAACTGATTTTATTCCATCAAAACAAATCAGATGACGAAACAAAATGTTTATACGCTAGCCACTATACATTCTGAAGGAGGTGGCGCCATTACGATCGAAGCGCATGAGGAAAAACTAAACGTTGGGGAATTGACTGTAGGCTATGGACAACTTCACTGGACATCTGCTTTCAACGGTAAAGGCTATACGACCGATTGGTATGAGTTCGATAAGTTCATGCGAACACAGAAACATGTAGGTACACCTGTAATACGTCGCGGATTTTTACGAAAGAAGAAAACAAAAAAATAAACTCCCCCCTCTCTCGTCCTCCTTTAGGTTTGCTGTACCATTTTAAATGACAGTTACAATTATTACTTTTTCTTTTTGCTTCTTTTTCTTTTGTGAGGAACCGTCATTTTCGTGGATAAGTTAACAACGCCGAAGGCGACCTAGCTCGTCCTCGAGGGTGAGACCTATCAAACGATTAAGTGCCTTCGGCGCTTGTTCTGTATGCGCTTCAAATAGAAATTCAGGGTAAGACCCGTTATCAAGGACTTGAATGCATCCAGAGCTGTTAACAGCAGTGATTAACAAACTTAAATACAAACAACATGGAATTCAAATTCTTCATCGGCATCGATGTGTCAAAAGAAAAATTGGATGTTGCTGTGTATGCTCATCCAGAATGGATCTGCAACATCACAATACCCAACACCCGGAACGAGGTAAAGAAATTACTTCGGCAATTACATAAGACATCAGGCGCTGACGTAAGTCAATCGCTATTCTGCCTGGAGCATACCGGCATGTATGCTAAGCCACTGTTGTCAGTGCTCAATGAACATGCATGCACTATTTGGTTGGAAACTGCGCGACAGATTAAGAACTCATTGGGTATGCAGCGAGGTAAAAATGATCAGGTAGATGCAAAGCGGATTGCAGAATATGCATACCGTTTCAAAGATAAATTGACTTCCTGGCAGCCACCTGCACAATCATTACTGCAGCTTAGAGAACTATTGGCTATCAGAAACCGATTGATAAAAGCCAAGAAACAACTGAGCGTCGCTTTGGAAGAATCCAGGAAATTTATGGAGCAGATTCTGTTTAAAATCCATCAACGCGCATCACAAGGTCCAATTAAAGCATTGCAAAAATCTATTGAAGACGTAGAAAGGCAAATCAAAGAAGTGCTTCACAGCGAGGATAGCCTTAAACGGCTTTACCTTCTTGTAAAGTCAGTCGATGGTGTAGGCATGATCATCGCATCGCACATCATTGTCATCACAAATGGTTTTACTCAAATCAATAATCCCAGAACTTTCGCTAGCTATTGCGGAGTGGCACCATTTGAACATACTTCAGGTAGTAGCGTCAGAGGGAAAAACAGAGTATCACATTTAGCCAATAAGACAATGAAAACACTTCTGCACATGGCTGCCGTATCGAGTATCAAACAAGGTGGTGAATTAGCCCATTACTACCACAGAAAAGTTGATGAAGGCAAACATAAAATGACGATCATCAATGCCATGAGAAACAAAATCGTTCATAGAATATTTGCAGTAGTTAATCGAGGTACAGCTTATGAAAAAAAATTTACACCACTACTTGTTTGAACCATAGAAATCGTTTGTAACGAGGATGCAATTGAAGAGCAGTTCCCAATTGTCGGTGTTTCTTCATTTACAATTTGAGACTAGAGAAGTGCTGAGCAATTGCTGTTGATGATCAAACTTCGAAGGATTCATTAGCCCGTCCCAAAAATCGCCAGTGCTCATATATACAGAGTATTTGCATATTACAAAGTGACTACCTACTTTTAGGGATGTATATCGTGCAGTCTGTATTAAAGTAAATGCCCTCCATCTTGTTTGTAGTTTGTGGCTACAATACTCGAAAGGGATTGTTATCTTAGAATTCTCTCATCTTGATTGACATGCCAAATGCAAATTCAAAGGGTGAGAAGGGAAAGGGGAAAAGTTTAAACAATGAGCGACTACTCATTCGTTTCCAAGTAAAGAATGAAACGTTCATTTATGTGAAGCCTCAAAACGTTCTCTTTGCAGAGGCTTCGGATCACTATGTGAAAGCGCTCATAAGTACCGGTAAAGAAGAGAAATGGGTAATCCGTCATTGCACACTGAAAGAACTCCTTTTGTTATTGTCGCAGAAATCTTTTATACGTCTCAATCGATTTTACTTAGTAAACAAAGATCGGATTGTATGCCTGGCCATTCAGGAGAGATACATTTTATTCGATTCAAACTCCAAGGTTCTACTCAAGCACCATATCGATGCTTATATGCTGCCATTCCTTGTTCGATAGAGATACGTAAAATGGTTTCACGTATTTCTAGATATGGTTCACGAATTTAAGTTGAAGTAGTTCACCGATCTGAAGACATTGAGGAACATTCTTAACCTCCAAAAATCTACCTTATGAAAAAGATCTTATTATTACTCGCTATTATCTACACCTGTGTATATTATGTTCAAGCACAAGAAGCACAAGATGGTTGTGCAGCATGTAAAAGTGCTTGGCAAGATTATAGGGATAGATGTGAAGAAAAAACGACTACAAATGGTGATGCTTATACTAATGCAATTGCCAAAATCGGGGCGATTTGTGCTGCTCTCCCGGATGGGCCTGATAGAAAGGCCTGTAACGAAGCCGGAAAGGCGTTTATTGAGAACGGCAAGTCAAAGGCTTCATGTGCGTCTTACAAGAAAGCTATTACTGACAGATGTGCTATAGCTTGTCCTGGCGGTAAAAAGGAAGGTGGAAATGAATTACTTGCATTTTCGAATGTTTATCCTAATCCATCTCATGGTGATATTGTTGTGGAGTATATCAGTAACCATAGCGGAAGTATTCAATTGACTGTCTATGATCCTTTAGGCAGAGTAGTTACAATTCAAAACACCACAATTGATGAATTCGCAATTAACACCATTGCGCTTGATTTGACAAATAATGAGCCTGGACTGTACGTCCTCGTAATAAGAGATGAGAGTAAGAACAGCTTTTCAAAGTTTATAATCGAGTAAGAGACTGATCTTAATAAGTGCAAGCCCGTGCAATGCATTCCTGTAGAGCACGGGCTTTTTTGCGAGTCGTTGTCGGTGTCATGCCTCCGGCAGATAAATTTGTTCACCGACAAGGGGAGTAATAGAAACTTCTTCGCAATGCTGTTGGTGATCAAACACCAATGTTGAAATCTCAAAAAGAAAAACTTTTATGCTCAATACCCGAGACTGATCTTTAGCCTGCAATAATACGCCGATGAAACACTACACTTTAAATGTTGCATATAGGGAGCAATATGTTGAATGTAACTTATTCCTCTATGATAGAAGGCCTACTTCTGCTACAATGTTTGTTGAGATTTTCCGCCCACAGAGATATTCTGGTAGGGCAACATTTCTAGATTCAAAGTGGACTGTCCATGTTCACCCTTTGCCCATAATGGGTGAACAGTTAAACTTGAATACTTCCAAAGCCATTATAATAGAAAAACTACCTCAAGAAATTATTGATCAACTTGATCAAATATTGAATGGGAGAGATTTTGTTGAATTTGCAAAACGGCATCTCCGTTTGAAGTATGATTCCATACCTTCCTAATTAGTATTTGTTAGTGCCAGAAAAGGTCATAAACAGAACATTTCCACGTTGTCCGTAGCTTGTAGCTACGGACTTTTCATTTCTGTAGCTTGCAGCTACAATTTAACATCCAATGTTCTCATTTGTAAAACGTAAAAAAGAAATCGCATGCACCATAAACAATATGGGAGCTGATCACGAGGCGTATATTTTAGCATGTGCTTTTGCAAATGTTTATTTCATTGATAAACTTTCGCCTTTGCGAAGAGAACTGATTAAGCGCACCTCTGTTACCAGGAAACAATGGCACCCCTTTATCGAGCGCATTGTAACCATTCGCGATTCTTCTTTTGAATTAACCTCACAAGAAATGCGTATTCTCTACACTGCATTTGATCTTGTTCATAAAGGTCTCTCCACTGACGAGGACTATAAGGCAACTGCAATAACAGCTTTTACAACTGAGCAAACAGATGGAGAGGTGATGGCAGCTAAAGCAATTAATAACATCGCAAAGATCCTTCAAATGTTTAAAGAACACTTTGGAGACATAATAAACTCGTGGAAACAGATTGACTGACAATGGCCGTTGTCGGCCCCCTGACCGACAACTAAAGCGCAAGCAAAAATTTGCAGACGCAGATTCCTGGTCGGGGACCAGCAATGGCTTTTAATTATGCAGTCAAACAACACGGTAATGACTTTGTACCGTCTAGCTTTCTTCAAATCGCGTGAGCTTATTCCTGAGAGCAAGCAGTTCCTGCTGCATGGATTCAATATGCTCGAGCAGGTGATGAATGACATCGATGCCTTCGATGTTAATGTCGAGCTCATAGTGAAGGTGAACAAGCTTTTCCAGCTTGCGTAACTGCTCCACGTCAATGAACGTGGTTTTTTTCACAGTGGTGAGCTGGATAAGATCATAGTCGCGTAATGCCGTTACGAATGAATCTTCCACTCCATACAGTTTACAGAACTGCCTGACAGAAATGAGATTTTCTTTTTTCATCTTGAGCGCAGATTTTGTAGTTCTGTGAAAAGTTGCTTCTCTTTCTCTGATAATCCTGTTGGAATCTTCACTGAATACGTAACGATCAAATCACCGAACTGACCTTCTTTTTTATAGACAGGAAATCCTTTCCCTTTTAACCGGATCTTCGTTCCATTCTGTGTCTCCGGCTTCACGGTCACCTTTACGCTTCCGCTGAATGTTTCGATCGTAACACTTCCGCCTAATACAGCTGCGTAGAAATCGAGATCGACTGTAGTGTATAGATCATTGCCTTCACGCTTGAATTTGGGATCAGGTTCAATGTGAAACGTGATATAGAGATCACCGTTCGGTCCTCCATTGATTCCTGCGCCTCCATGCCCTTTGATCCTGATCGTTTGACCGTTTTCAATTCCGGCAGGAATGGTGATGCGGATATTTTTTCCGTTTACCGTCAGCGTTTGCTTATGTGTTTCGTATGCATCGCGGAGGGAAATACGTAATTCGGCGTTGTAATCCTGTCCCCTGAACTTAATGTGGCTTCTCCTGCTGCCATTAGTCTCTTCACCAAAAACCGATTCGTCAAATGCGGATCCTCCTGCAGCGCGACCGAACATAGATTCAAAAAAATCAGAAAAGTCTCCTTCGGAAAAATTACGGCTGTAACCGGCGCCGGAGGATTGAGCACTCTGTCCCTGCTGCGCGCGCGCTTTCTCAAATTGTTCTGAATATTTCCAATCCTTTCCGTACTGATCGTATTTCTTTCTCTTTTCAGGATCACTCAGCACTTCATTCGCCTCGTTGATCTCCTGGAATTTCTTTTTCGCTTCTGCATTATTGGGATTCAGGTCCGGGTGATATTTTCTTGCAAGCTTGCGATAGGCACTTTTAATTTCTTTGTCTGTCGCTTCTTTTTTAATCCCTAGAATTTTATAATAATCGATAAAGTCCATCTGTACACAAAAGTAAATTGAGATCAGCTTTCACCAATCACCAACGAATGCACCGTATTTAATCGAAACTCATTTGGCAAGAAAGATGTTAGACACTTTGCTATGCAATCATTTTATCAGTTGATAGAAGGAAAAACTCCGGTGCTGGTGGATTTTTTTGCTGAATGGTGTGCACCCTGCAAAATGATGCCGCCAATTCTTAAGGAAGTAAAGTCCGCTATAGGAGATTCAGCACGGATCATTAAGGTCGACATCGATAAAGCTCCGCAGATGGCGCGTCAATACAGTATCCAGGCGGTGCCAACAATCGCTATCTTTAAGGAAGGCAAGCTTGTTTGGCGACAATCCGGAGTCAGGCCTGCGAGCGAAATTAAAGTGGCGCTTGAAAAATTTGTCTGAAGATATCCGGCAGTGCGTGCTGGGATCTCGTTGTGATCTTTGCTGCCTTCCTTGGTAGCGCGATTGCCCGCTCTCGTCTTCGTCTGTAATGAGGATGCAATTGAAGCGACACCCGAGGACGCCAACCACGGATAGCAGAAAAGTCAATCATTCCCTTGTCTTTTTTGCAACTCTCTGTGGTGAAATTTTTTCGGTTTTCACGAAAATTTTTCTCTCTCCCTGTCAAAAATTCCGTGCAATGTGCCTTGGCATTCATGTTGTAAATGGATTTTTAAAATTCATTTCTTAACAACTTAAAATGGAGGTCAATATGCAAATCCTAAAAAAGCAAAATGAAAATGGCAACAGCCAGTCTTCTGTTGGTCGTCGTTCAACCGTACAACCCGACATTCCATCCTTCAGTTCGTTACCCTCTTTAATGGATCAGGTTTTCAACGATGATCCATTGTTCAACTGGGCTTCGAACTTGAGGCGCACGTTCATGCCTGACACTCTCGGAACCACTTTACCGGCAGTGAACATTCGCGAAACCGGTGATGAATTCATCATCGAAGTAGCAGTACCGGGCATGAACAAACAGGATTTCAAAATTGAATGCGACCATCAACTGTTGCAGATTTCCTACAACAGAACGGAAGAAAGAAAAGCTGGAACCACCGGAAATGATTATGTACGTCGGGAGTACAGTTTCGAATCTTTTAACCGTTCATTCCAGTTGCCTGAGTCGGTGAACACCGAAAAAGTAAACGCGAAGTACGAGGATGGAATCTTACGCGTGACCATTGCGAAAAAAGAAGAAGCGCGTAAAAAACCAGCTCGTGAAATTTCAATTCTTTAATGTTTACAGGAAGAAGAGTTGCCACTGAGGCAGCTCTTCTTCCTCTCATTTATCATCGCAATGAGACCAACAGTAGCAGATCATCATGTGGCGCTTCAGGAAGCGCTTAACTTTCCAGCAGTGAAAGAGGAAATTGCTCTTAGAGAAGCGATTCCACACATGTACCTTTTAAATACCCGTTGCGATTGCATTGCTGTTACGCCAGCACATTTTCGATTCAGGGTAACACTCGATTACAACTTGATCCGTAACAATGAAATTCCAACACATGAAGATGTGGTGGTAATGGTGGACGTTAAGAGAAAGGGCAGCGAACATGAAGTTACAGTTGTAGAAATATGACAATTTCTTTTTCTGATAAATTGGAATCTCCTATGAATTCAAAAGACCAACCATCAAAAAGAAAATCTTCAGGTAATAATGAATTAATCAACAAACACAGGGAGCTGCTTCAGAAGTATATGGTGCATATAGATATAGTCAGTAAATCCCATGAAAAAGCAATGGAAACAATAAGGAGGTGCAAAGAAGAAATATTAAATATTCAGGAAAGAATTAAGAGGACTCGAGACAAGAGAAACAAAATTCGTTAATGATAGTGTCAAGGTTAATCCGGATTTAAGTCTCCGCTCTCGTACCCGTTCGTCCGGATTGGCAACCAGTAGTGTTCGAAACCTTAAGAATCATTAAACAAGTGCGCGATTCTATCTGGATTTCCTTCGCACAAGAGAACAATCTGCTTCATAATTTCTTGCTCCAAATCGAGTGCAAAACGAAATTTGGTTCGCTTGTATCCTTGCAGTCGGTTAAGGTGTTTGTAAGCGATTAGCAGAATAGAAAGTATCAGTGTCATGTAGATCATGACTTTGATTCCATTGATGTTTCGTGCGACCAGGTGATTGAGGTGAAGATGTAGTTTCAGAAACTTGAAGAACGATTCAATCTCCCATCGTTGTCTGTAGATCGCCGCTATATCATAGCAAGAAAGATCCATGATATTGGAAAGGAAAAATATTTTTTCACCATTGCTTTTGATGGTGGCTTTAATCAATCTAAAAGGAGTATCTATCCAGTGTGATTGGGCATCTTTCAATTGAACCAGTAAGTCATTTTCTATTTGTACGGTGTTGTTTTCTGTAAGTGGTGCAACAGATTGTTGCTTGATCAATCTATAACGTACATCGGTTTTAATACGGGTAACAAACCGTCGGGAAGTAACAGACAATTTCTTAAACACTTTTCGATGCGTTACTCCTCTGTCAAAGACAATGATTCCGGTTTTTGAATGCGGATCATTGAAGATTGCAGCAGGAATGGTTTTATCTTCACTGAGTGCTTCGGGCTGGTCAAATATTTCTACATGGCAGGGAAAAGAACCTTTAGTAGCGATGGTATATTTTAGTTGAACCTTGTCTGTTTTACTTCCCACATGCATTCCCCACTCCACCAGTTTGGAGGAGATTGCAATCATCGTGCTGTCATATCGAACGAGTGCATCCTGCTCCTTCAAAAGTTTATTGAACTGATCAAATACCGAGTGAAATATCTTTTCAAAATATTGCGCATTGATGCGGGCAATCCGGTCACGAATGGAGTTGTATTTAGTTTCAAGGCTTCCGGTATCGGCAATCATTCTAAATTGCATCGAGTGAAATAAATCCTCCATTACACGAAGACTCACCCGTTCAGCATTCAGCAATGAAAAAAGAATGAGCTGAAAAATGGTTTTACCGGAGAGCTTCTTGACTTGAAAATCTACACGGCTTTCAGCAGCCAGAACTTCTAAATGCTCGCTGGGAATTAATTCAAGCAGTTCCTTCGCTTTCATCCGGCAAAATTCCCGATAGTGTTCCCTGCCTTGAACTATTGATAATCACAATCAAGACATATCGTGTAGCATGTTTCGAACACTACTGATTGGCAACCCGGATGTTTTGAGATTTCGGATTTGTAATCCGAATTAATTTTTTCTTCCCCTCCATGTCTCTGCGCATGCGGAATGTGCGACAGGGCAGGACACGGAGGTAGAACTGGCAGACAGTCTCCGTGTCCTGCGTTAACGCCATTTGTTTGCAGGCAGAGACACGGAGGGAAATAAGGTGCCTATATACGATTTGCAGCAGAACTCGTAAAAGTAATTGACTATATTTCACTTAATGATTCTCGGAATACTCTTTCTCCTTGCGTTGATAGCAGCTATTGTTTTTGGAGCAATTTATTTGGCTCGAAAGCTATTCAGGAAAAAATAAATTGACGTAGTTACAACCACTCAAAATGATTGTAACAATGACAAAGAAGGAAAAGAAGTTAGAGGCACTTCGATTGAAGGCAGAGATCGAAGCGAAGAAACCACCGAAAGAATGGCAACCGCCAACAAAGGAAGAAACCGACAAACAGAACTGGAAACGCTATCGTCCTCGACGTAGAGAATTTGATGATGAGAAGTGGGAACGACGTAACAGAAAATTGAAGGGATACTAAAAAATGAAAAGCCCCCGCCGATTAGTTCACACATCCTGGGAAACGGCGAGGGCTCGGTATTCAGCCAATGTAGTAAGTGGACTCACAATATAAATAAAAAAGCCACCGAATCTCCCATATAAAAAACGGTGGCTCATTTAACCCCTTCGAAACTCAAAATCACGAAGTGGGATAAAAATAAAAAAAACCCTTTAGCGCCGTTGTCGGTGTTTGTTCACCGACAACTGAAGCGAAAGAAACTCCCACGCAGTGCTGTTGGTGATCAAATTTATCTGCCGTAGGCATGACACCAACAGCGGCAACAAAAGGTCTTGCGAATATTGTTAGAATATAAAATCGTTACAAACGATTATCCATTTCATCCTCGTCACAGACGAGGACGAGTTAAGAGGGCAAAAGGGTTATAGGATAATCTTGCTGCAATTGCTTTAGCAATTCTTCGCTAATCTCTTCGGGGAGCATCCTGCTTTTGCTACCTGCAAAAAATAGTTCGTTGTATTTGGTGGTCCAGTACTTTCCTGATTGAATGAAGCGCTGCATGTAATGGTTGTTTTTCGAATTCATGCTTGCGGTAAAAAAAGAGCTTTCTCCTTCTGCCGATCTTATGACCGTACAGACAACGAATTCGCTTTGATAGAGAAGTCTTTTGGTAAATGAATTATTCTGCATTCTCCTAAAGGTACTCTAATTTATCAGGAAGCTGTTTTATCACATTACATGTAGCTCAGCAGGTAGTGATATTTTACAATCAATCATGCTTGTCGTACAATGATTAACTTTGAATGAAATGAAACACTATGAGCAGTCATGCGAGGATTGACCAATTCATTAATGGATGCTGGGAAGGTGAGGGTATCAACAAAGAGCATGTTCGACAGAAGTTAAGATTATATTTTACTGAAGAAACTTTAAGGATGAATTGGTTTATAAACAATATCGAGAGAGAGGGGAGTGAGTTAACAAGAGATGGACAGTGGAAACCATTCATCTTCCGATTTACCTCCTGCAATTTTTTTATTTCCATTGAAACTACAAAGAAGGTTCTCTATTTCGGAGAGTGTTACGCAACCCGCATATTTAAATCAAAGTGGATTTCATCTTTCAGAAGAGTTCCGGTTATTGTTTAGGCGTAAGGTTATGGGATAATCTTTCTGCAATTGCTTTAGTAATTTATTGCTGATTTCTTCAAGAAGCATCTTGCTTTTGTCAGTAGTTTCCAGATTAGATGAAAAGCTGTATGTAATGGCTGTTTTTCGAATTCATGCTCGCAGTAAAAAAAGAACGTTCTCCTTCTGCAGATCTTACAACGGTACAGACCATAAATTCGCTATGGTAGAGAAGCCGTTTAGTAAATGTATTATGATACGCTCCCTAAGATACTCGAATTTATTGGCAAGCGGGTGTGCCTACAAAAAGATTATAAATAGATTAGTCGACCTTTACTGAATGCTTCAAAAATTTATTTTCGAATACCGATCCTTCTTTCGGATCCAATCGACAGTCACTGATAGAATAATTACAGTTCATCTTCTGATTTATGTCGTTCTCGCACTGACAGCGGGATTGGTTATTAGCTACAATGGGATTCCCTTCTTTTTCAATCTTCTAAATCAGAAATGAGATGCCGACAAAAAGAGAGCACGATGCTGACAGGAAATATTTCATGAGAATTGTGATGGTGGTAGTAATTGCATTTCTGGCTATGGGATGGTACCTATGGAAACAGCCTTAAATGCTATAACGGGGTTATCGCACCTGCATCCTCAAGCGTGCTTCTTCGTGATCGATCTCCCGTTCAATGTCTCGCAACAACTCATCAGGATATTTCTTTTCAGCACGTAATTCTTCGAGCGCTTTTCGCCTTACATCAATAAGCTCAAGCAGCGCGTCTCTATATGCTGGTATATAGGAAGGAGTTTTATCGTGATTCAATAGCTGCTTCTCCTGTGCCTCCCACAAATGCACGTAACGCTCTTTCAGCATTCGAAAGGCCTCCATTGTCTCCACCTCTACAGAATATTTTGAATCAATGTGTGCCAGTACCGCAGTGACAAGATGCATTTGTATTTCCAGCTCATGTTTTCTTTCGTTGCTTTTAATTACAATACCAAGCTTATCTATAAGAAACGGAAGACTTAAGCCTTGTAAAACCAATGTAAATAAGATAACGATAAAAGAAATGAACAAGATTAAATTCCGGTTTGGAAATTCTTCACCGGTAGTTAGCATTAGTGGGATAGAGAGAGCCGCCGCCAATGAAACCACACCTCGCATGCCGCTCCATGCCACAATGAAGACAGACTTCCATGGAGGATACGGTTCTTTTGCTCTGATTTGTTTGCTTAATATCCTTGGTAAATAGGTGGCCGGAAAAACCCAGATGATGCGAACTAAAATGGTTAATAAACTAATGATGACTGCGTAGAATATAGCAAGAGTGATGGTCCCTCTGTCAAGGCTTTTTAAGATAGTGGATAATTGCAACCCGATAAGAATAAACACAGCACCATTAAGCAAAAACACCAGCGTCTGCCAAACACCTTGCGCTTGCAAACGTGTACTGAACGAAAACATTTTAGACGATCGTGCACTTAAAAACAATCCACCGCTCACCACTGCCAGTATCCCCGAGCATTTAAAGTGTTCAGCGGTGATGTACATAAGATAAGGCGCCATTAAAGAAATCGCTGTATCGATGCTTGAAGTAGTAGGAAGGTAAAGGTGAAGAGCATATATAATAAAGGCGATAGCCATTCCAACGAGAATTCCGCCTGCAGCCACCACCAAAAAATTAACGCTGGCTTCCCAGAGTACAAACTGGCCAGTTAATACAGCTGCAAGGGCAAACCGGAATATGATTAAACTCGAGGCATCATTTACAAGACTCTCACCCTCTAAAACACTAACTACCCGGCGGGGCATCTTTAATCTTTGCAGTACCGAAGTAGCGGCAATGGCATCAGGAGGCGAAATGATCCCTCCTAGAAGAAATCCAAGTGCCAGGGAAAACCCTGGAATAATAAGATGTGATACTATTGCAACGGCTGAGGATGTAAAAATAACTAGTCCGAAGGCCAGCAATCCAATGGTTCTACGGGAGGCCCAGAAATCTTTCCAGGAAGTATTCCATGCAGCGGCATAAAGCAAGGGAGGCAAAAAAATGAGGAATACCAGTTCAGGATCCAGTGTGACGTCGAGTAATCTTGGAATAAATCCGATAATTAGACCACAGATCACTAAAAATATAGGATAGGAGATGCGCAGTTTTTCACTCACCATCGATAAAAGTGATACCACCAAAAGCATCACGATAATGAGTAAGAGGCTATCCAGGTACATTTAATCAAGATTCAGGTGACTTCTTTTCTCACACATCTCTTTGCAAAGTCAGCACACTTTAGTGTGAATACTTGGAGTACCGGCAAAGATGCTGAGTGGGAAAAGACTTTACAGGTAGCAAATAATATGACAAGCTACTAGTCGTGCTGCTGCCTTAAAAGGATTAGCGCCGCGTAACTATTTAATGACGCTCCCCAATTTTATAACTTTCAGCTTATCGAGCAATTTCATAGCATAGAATCCCATATCAAACTCAAACCAGCGGGAAGCATTGTTCGCTTTGCCCGGATGATGATGATGATTGTTATGATAGGCCTCTCCCCAGAAAACAAGATCTACCGGGAGAATATTTCTGGAAGTATTATGCTGCTTGAAGTTGACATACCCGAAGCGATGTGCCCACCAATTCACGGATGCTCCCTGCACTGCGCCCATGAGAATGGTAACCGGAAGAAATAAAAACATCCACCATGAGGTTGCAAAGAGAAGATAAAAGCTAATGTAAGCAGCTATCCAGAGACCACGTGCGGGTATGGTGTGCACCACTTTTTCAAATGATTTCCAGCTAGGAAGATCCTTGCTGAATTTTTCTTCCACCCTTGTTTTGCCAAGATAGATGTCGTTGTAATTACAACGCGTTTCCCACATCAGTGTAAAAACGTTCGCATTGTTGGAAGGAGAATGGGGATCATGGGTTGTGTCAGTATTCGCATGATGCAGCCGGTGCATGATTCCATAAGCACGTGCACTTATATACGATGAACCCTGGGTAATAAAGCAACCGAGATAAAAAATTCTCTCCCACACTTTTGACATTTTAAACAATCCATGTGCAGCATAGCGATGATGGAATACTGATTGAAAAAAGAGCGAGGTATACCAGTGAATAACAAGAAAAGCCAGGATAATCATAAAGATATTATAGTGAATTTGTAAAGCTATGCCCCGGAGCAAGTCGTATTGTTACACAATTCCCTGAATAAGTTACATAATTCAGATACATCGCTGCAAGCGCAAAATCATCATGGGAGGGCAGTGATTTTATTCCTATTTTTAAAGGAAAACCTTTTGAAACTTTATATCAGGTATATGGTGAGCATTCGGTGCAAGATGGTGGTGAGAGAGGAATTGAAAAAACTGGGAATACAACCTTTGGTGGTGGATTTAGGTGAGGTAGAAATCGCGCGAAATATATCTTCTGCTGAACGCGATCAATTAAAGACCGCACTTCTTCATTCAGGACTTGAATTGATGGATGACAGAAAGGCCATGCTGATTGAAAAAATAAAAAATGTGATTGTTGAAATGGTGCATTATGATGAAGAACTTCCAAAAACAAATTTTTCAGTATTCCTTGAGGAAAAACTTCAACACGATTATACGTATCTCGCCAATTTATTTACAGAGGTGGAGGGAATCACTATAGAAAAATTTATCATCGCTCACAAAATTGAAAAGGTAAAGGAGTTGCTGGTATACGATGAACTCACCCTAACTGAAATTGCCTACAGAATGAGCTACAGCAGTGTGTCTCATCTTTCCAATCAATTTAAAAAGGTCACCGGCTTAACTCCATCCTATTTTAAGAAATTGAAGAACAAACGACGGCAGGCTCTCGAAGACGTGTGAATAATGTAACAATTTTCTAAAATTATATAACGATTACAACCCGCGAAGGATTGAGTTTTGCTGCGGGTTTGGTAACGGGGGTTGTTTCAGAAATGGAGCAGCCCTACTTTTTTATCTGCTCGTAACAAGATCCACTAATGTGTGAATCATGTAACTTTTTCACAAAGTTGTATAAGTAGGAGGGAGATGAAGAAGCACACCTTTGTACAATAATTTTTTTACGAATGAAAGAGAGTATAAAATGACTCTCATTATAATATGAAAACAATTCTTTTAATGATGATCAGCATCTTATTCGTTGGTCAATCTTATGCCCAGGTATTTGATAATCGCAAAAAGGACATCAAAATAAAACATGTTCCTGATGATGCTATGAGAACTTTAAACACGAAGTACGGTAGTAGTGTGATTGCAAACTGGAAATGTGAAAGAGGGGACTATTATGCATTATTTAAAATTGATAAAGTAGATTATGAAGCAAAATTTTCCAGTGACGGTGGCTGGCTCGAAACCTCAACGCAGATAAACGAGGCTGATTTGCCGAGCGCCGTACATGAAGCCATATTCAATGGAAATTATCAGTCCTGGAAAAAAGTAGACTTTATTTTCATTCAAAGAGGGACTGGTGAAAGTATATACCGCGCATCCGTGATTAAAAATTACAGGGAACGTGAAGTGCTTATTACTCCGAATGGAAGTATAATTGACTTTGAGAACTTGTAGTCCTGAGAAGGACTTAACACGACCTTCAAAGCCAATTCCCCACAGTATAGAAGCGGAACGATGGCAGAATTATGTAACTTTTTTCAGTAATTGTGTAATTGTTACAATGGTGAAGTTTTCACCTTTGAACTAACAAATGCGGGTTTAATAATAGGGCTGCTTCTTTGGTGAGGCAGCCTTAAGTTTTATAGGGATATTCAGACTTATTTGAGATCCGACATACATTTTTTCTGAGCTTCAAAAGAATCTTTACGCGAACCTGCGAACAATTTCCCCTCCTTGATATTTATCGCATCCGGTTTGCTGCATCAGAGAATGCCTTTAACGGCAAAGCAATGAATTCCGTGATGATCTCATTTTACGCGTGTTACGAACGGACGTATTTTTACTTTCATCCCTTGCGAACATCGGAATGAAACTGTATATAAAAAATATGGTAAGTATCCGCTGTAAAATGATCGTGAAAGCGGAGTTAGAAAAAGTTGGGCTGCATGATGCTATTATACAGTTGGGTGAAGTCGAAATCAGGGAAGATCTTTCTGCCGTCAAGCAGGGTGAATTAAATATTGCTCTGAAAAGATTCGGGTTCGAATTGCTCGAAGACAAAAGGAGCAAATTGATTGAGAAGATTAAAAATGTAGTGGTGGAAATGGTCCACTATGATGATGAATTTCCCAAAATAAATTTCTCTGATTATCTCTCAGAAAAATTAAATCATGATTATTCCTACCTCTCCAAATTATTTTCTGAAGTAGAAGGAATTACCATTGAGCACTTCATCATCTCTCACAAAATTGAGAAGGTAAAGGAATTGCTGGTGTATGATGAACTTTCCCTTACTGAAATTTCGTATAAGCTGAACTACAGCAGTGTCGCACATCTTTCTAATCAATTTAAAAAAGTAACCGGATTAACTCCCTCACACTTCAAGAAACTCAAGGATAAAAGACGCCAGGCTCTTGAAGATGTTTAGTTTAAGTGAAAGGGTTCTTCGCTGAATGATATTTGTAGCCTCTTATACAATCATAAAGGAATATGTGAATCATGTAACTTATTTAGGAAATTATATAACATTTCCATGCTCTCATTACTCTAGATTTGCTTCTATCCTTTATTCACAGTTTAAAATCAAGAAAATAATGCTTACGGAAAATGGAATGAATACTCCCAAAATATCCACGGAAGGAGGAAAGGCTCCCGAGGTAAAAAAAGAAACACAGATTGACTGGACAGAGGTAAAAGATAAGCTGAAAAAGAAATTCTCAAACCTCACTGACGAAGACTTCGCCTTTGATGAAGGCAAACAAGATGAAGTCCTTGTCAAAGTTCAAAATAAAACCGGGAAATCGAAAGAAGAGATACAGGCAATTATTGCAACATTGTAAGCTCCCTAAAAGTGAATAAAATACTGATCATGTAAAACACTGATCAGTATTTTGTTTTTATATGCACGATGCCGATCAAATACACCTGTAAGAAGAAGGCTATATTGAATTTTGAATCATGTGTGAATCATGTAACTTCTAACTAAAGTTATGTAACATATATAATGCAGTCTACCTCCACCTTTGCACTATGAAATTTAAATTCCATAAAAATTCAATAGAGACGAATATTAAGTCTCTCCAACAATCATGAAAAAAATCTTTCTAGTTACAATTACAATTTTATTCGCGATTCAATCCTTTGCGCAGATCATTTCGAATTCTCCTCAAAAGGACATTAAAACGAAGAACGTACCGAATGATGCTGTCAACGCATTTAGTACAAAATACGGCACTGACGTAACTCCAAAATGGGAACACAAAGGCAGCGATTATTTCGCAGCATTCGAAATAGATAGAGTAAATTATGAAGCGGAATTTTCGCACGAAGGCGGTTGGCTGCAAACAACAAAATATATAACAGAAGCAGATTTGACCGATGCCGTAAGTGAGACTTTAAACAAGGGAAATTACGAGTACTGGAAAAAAACAGATTTTGCTTTCATTCAAAGAGCAACCGGCGAAAATATGTACCGTGTCACATTGGTTAAGGATGATAAGAAACGTTCACTGTTGATTACACCTGAAGGTGAGATAACCGATTCAGACAAATTATAAACATAGTATTAAGGCACGCCCTCCTTCTGCCAGTTTAAACCGAGCAGCCGTTTCAGCCCCATATGAAACGGCTTGTTCTTTTTATCAGCTCATTTTAGAACATGTGAATCATGTAACTTAATTTCAAAATTGTATAACATATAAGTCTTCCTGTGAGTCGACATTTGCATCTTATAGTTTCATAGAAATAGCAATGAAAACATCAAATGAAATAAACACCTCTGAAATATCAAGGGAAGGCGTAAAAGCTCGCGAAGCCACAAGAAATGAAGTGCAAAGCAATTTGATTCCGGAGAACGACAAGCTCAATAAGGACTCCGAGACTTTGAAAGATCAGGATCTGTCAGTTCAAGAAGTTAAGAAAGACCAAATTCTTCCTGGTATTAAAAACAGCAACGGTAAATCCAAAGATAAATTTCGTCAATACTGGCTGTAGAATTTGTCCTTTTAGTAATATAGGATACTGATCGAAAAAAGGACTGATCAGTGTTCTGATTTTTTAATTGACTTGATGATGAATTTAAAATGACAGTAAAAAAATCAAAACATGGAAAACAACGAACTTAAAAAAGCAACAGCGCACGTCATCGTTGAATTAATTGAATACGAAGATAATTCAGTGATAAGCAAATCAATTCTGAAAAAGTCAACAGGAGTCATAAGCGCAATGTCGTTTGACAGCGGAGAGGGACTGAATGAAAAAACTTCTCCTTTCGACACCTTTGCCCAAATCATTGATGGTACTGCCAATATCACGATTGACGGCAAATCAAATATTCTGGAAACCGGACAAGGAATCATTATTCCTGCTCACTCTCCGAATTATATTAAAGCCAATGGACGCTTTAAAATGATCCTGACTGTGATCAAAAGCGGATATGAAGAGTAAGAGAGAAATAATGTAAACTTTCAGAGAAATAATGTAATACTTCTTCAATCCTCAAAGATTACATTCGCACAAATTGAAGCAGCTTGATAGTAAATAATAAAGTCAAAGATTTTGCAGGGAAGGGCATTACCAAGATTAAATTCAAAACAGCCGACCAGGATTTTTATTCTACGCTGAAGGCAAAAGTGGCTGCCTATTTCCGGGAAAATAAAATTTCACCACAGGGGAATTGGGTGATGACTCTCAAGACACTTTTGTTCGGCGGATTATTCATAGGTTCCTACGTTCTTATTGTTGTCAGTAACTTACCGTGGCCATTGCTCTTGCTTACGTCATGCATTCTTGGATTTGCAACGGCGACCATAGGTTTTAATGTAGCACACGATGCCGTGCATGGTTCATATTCCTCACGTCGATGGGTAAATAAAACTCTTTCTTATGTATTCAACCTCGCGGGAGCGAACCAATATGTTTGGTCCATTACGCACAATATCGTCCATCACACATACACAAATATTCCGGGTCACGATGAAGACATTGACTTGATTCCGCTCATTCGTTTATCACCTCAGACAAAGAGTTTAAAAATTCAGCGTTACCAGCATTGGTATGCATTTTTCTTTTATGCGCTTACGACTCTCTCATGGGCCTTTATGAAGGATTACAAAAAATTTTTTGAGAAGAAGTTTGGCAACTATGATCGGAAGAAACATCCTGCAAGCGAATTCATCATTCTTATCCTGACAAAACTTGGTTACTACTTTCTTTTTCTTGCATTACCCATTCTCCTGTTGGACATTCAATGGTGGGGCATCCTGATCGGGTTTGTTTCAATGCATCTGGTGGCAGGACTCACTCTTGCCCTCGTATTTCAATTGGCTCATGTAGTTGAAGGTCCTGAATTTAGTACTCCGGCGGAAGATGGTTCTATGGAAAATAGTTGGGCGGTTCACCAGGTTAGAACTACTTCCAATTTTTCAAGGAAAAGTCGACTTGCATATTTTCTTACAGGAGGCTTGAATTTTCAAATTGAGCATCACTTGTTCCCTAAAGTTTGTCATATCCATTACCGGGCTATCTCACATATTGTTAAGGAGACTTCTGAAAGTTTTGACCTGCCTTATCATGAGCATCCAACATTTATGAGCGGACTAATCTCACATGTGCGGATGCTTAAAAGATTAGGACGATCTGAGGGCTGAAAGCATATTTGCAAATAGTTTAGTAGTGAATCCGCCTATGCCGCTCAATGGCATGCTCGTTTTCAACAGAACAAGTGAGAAAAATCCTTTCTCCATAATGTTTACCTGATAGTGTCGGATTCCAAAGAATCCCATAATTTTTTTATCAATACCTAAGTGAACACGCAAGAAAGCCACCGACTGTGGTTGGCGGCTTTCTTGTTATGGAAAAAAAATTTTTGCAAAAAAGTTTTCTGTGAATGCTCCTCCGATCTCCGCTAAGCAGTTGGCGCAATGGATGTTTTTGATTTTATAAACACTTACTGCGCCGAAGATGGTTATTTTCTGCCGACGTTGGTAAGGCGATTGCGTTAAGGGCTGTTGTCGGTGTTTGATCACCGACAACTGAAGCGGAAGAAACTCCCACGCAGTGCTGTTGGTGATCAAACACCAACAGCGGCAACAGGGTACCAGCAATGGCTGTAAAACACTGAATCAATAAAGTTCACTTTACCTTAAAGTCCGGAGCAGTCATGGTACTAATGCAATCTGAATTTACCGGCTTTGATGGATGATCAATAAAATCAATCGCAATCTTATCAAAGCATTCCGGATGGTTAAGCCCATCAAAGGTGTGTGCCATTTCCGCGATATAGATGATCGCGCTATTTGGAAGGTGTGAAGCGATTTCTTTCGCATTTGAATAGGGGGTAACAGGATCCATTCCACCTGAGAAAATTAATGTCGGGATGTTTGCGACAACCGGCGTGAAATAATCGGCAGGAATTTTTCCCTGCACCCAATTATTGCATGCGGTACGTTGTTGATCGATGCGATACGTTCCGACAAATGTTTTGCGGGTGAGTGAATCGACTTCTTTGTCCTTAATGAAAGGAACATCCTCTGTACATGTGATGCAGAGGTAAAATCCTTCGGCGATAAAAGTGCTTGTGTCGCTTCCCTCAGGAAAAAGAGCAAGGAATGGTTCAAAATTCCCGAGATAAGATTGATGAATGATATAAGGCAGTGATCGTAAACCCGCCGGCGTGTACATCTGCGAACGTAGCTTTGTTTCAAATGCATACCACGGAATTTTAAGCTGCTCACTTTTCCCTGCTGAATTCATATGATGAACGTCAAACGCGTTAGCCTGTCCTCTTTGCATTAGCTCATTGAATTCACTTTTCAAATCCGGAAAGGCGGGATGACAGGAAGAATCGTGATCGCATGCTTGAAACAATTTGTCGAGTGTATTCTGTGCAAAGCGCGCATGATTAAGTGGCATGCGTTCGTACGTTGTTACCGGTGACCATAATACACAGCTGGAAATGGATTCAGGAAACATTTTCATGTACACCTCGCATACGCGAGTTCCATACGACAGTCCGAAAATGCTGATCTGCTGATAGCCGAGAAACTTTCGTACCTCTTCCAGATCTTTCACTGCATTCATTGTTGTGTACTGTGAGAGGTCCGCTTTCTTCGAAAGTTCATCATAACATTCCTTCACAGCATCACGCGGATACATTTCATCGAATTGATCTTGCAAAGACGCTGTTACCTCCAGCGACATACAGTGGAGTGGATTGGATTTTCCTGTTCCCCTGATATCAACCAGCACCACATCATGATCTCCGTAACCACTGGAAGAATCAGAATAAAAGGATATGTTGAATGGATTTGCCGCAGCTACACCCGGACCGCCTTCAATAAAAAATAGGGGAGTTGACGGCATTCTATTTCTAGAAGCCGGGATCACGACAATATTCAAGTCAATCATTCGGCCTTTGTTTAAGTCGCGATTTTCATACACTTCCAGTGTACCCGTAAAAACTGTGTCGCGGATTCCCGGGAGAAGTACAGCGTGAAGTTTTTTGCGAAGGAGAGAACGTGAATCTTGTGAGAATGCTACTGACGAAATCAAAATCAGAAGTAGGAGTGTAGAAGCTTTCACGCAGCTAATTTCTATTTTTTCTGACGCCGTTGGTAGCGAGATTGCTGTGTTCCGTTTCAAGGACGGAAGCATTTTAATACCTAAAGTATTGACGAAGCTGGTTCTGATTATTTCCAATGATGTAACTGATCCTGCAGTGTGAACATAGGTGCCTGATTAATTTGTACCAGTCCCTTTTCGGGATTATCGAGCGCGTAGATCAGCCACATCACTGCTGCGAAAATGGTCGCGAACAGGAAATTGACCTTGAAATTTCCCTTCCCTGAAATGCCGAATTGATACCCGAGCGCCAGCATTGAAAGGACGACAATAAAGTAAAGGATGTACAAAATAGCGGGGGGAAGACGATACTGAAGCGTAACAGTAATTCGTTGATTGAATAGGTCAATAAGATCATTCACCGAACCGGTGTAAAGCGAGTACGCCTCGGAACTTCGGTCCTGAGCTGCCAATGCTTCGGCATCGCTCCAAAGCGAATCAAGAATTTGCTCTGAGCGTGTCTTTGCATAGTCGAGCTTTGAAATATCTTTCGCTAACTCCACCCGCACATCTACATATTCAACAAGATTTTTTCTGGATTCAGAACGCAGCGGTTCGGGAATCAAGCCGGCACGCAGATAGGTTGTTCGAATGTTGGTCACTTCATCCAGCAATAGTTGCTTCCGCGTATCGTAGCGATTAGCTACTATGCCAAATGTAAAAGCAAGCATAAATGCCAGAAGACCGAGTGCAGCTCCAACCACTGCTCCTACCTGTGCTATTTGTCCTTCACCGGCCTTTGCCTTCACAATACGTCCGTAGCGTTCGCCTATGAAAATAGGAAGCAACACGGCCGTGAATGGAAGGAGGAACATTCCGATTATTACAATGGTTGACATAGGTGTAGGTTTTAGGTATGCACAAGAATAATTCAGTCATGATTTCAATATTCATCATAGCCATATTGCGAAAATTAGAAATAATTCTGAAGGTGAGATAGAGTTATACTAAGCCGTTCGCTGTGTCGTGTCTGACTTTCCCAATCCCAATTCTTTCAATTTTTTCTGCCGACGTTGGTAGGGCGATTGCGTTAGGGCGGTTGTCGGTGTTTGATCACCGACAACTGAAGCGGAAGAAACTCCCACGCAGTGCTGTTGATGATCAAATTTATCTGCCGAAGGCATGACACCAACAGCGGCAAGAGAAGCTACTCAAACTTATTGCAGAGCAAAAAAAATCGTCCTGAAATAATCAGGACGATTTCTCACTATTCTTGCTTAATGTCATTTAATGATCACCATCTTGTTGACGGGTTGTTGATCATCGATCCTCAAGCTCATTAAGTAAACACCTGAGCTTAATCCTTCGCGGCTTAGCGTGAAATTGTAGGTGCCTTCAGACAATGTCTCATCGGCCAGATTCCTGATTTCTCTTCCGGTCATGTCATACAGATTAATCACTACAGCTCCGCTATTTTCCAGGTTGAACTCTATTGTGGCAGATTGATCCAGTGGATTAGGATACACTAACAGTTGATCATTCTCATTAGCATCTTCATTTGCTTTGAATGCGATGCCCTGTGCGCAAGCGCGTATGCTTTTAAGACTAAAGTTGTTGATGGTTGCATTCTTTTTCTTCAGAACGTCAGTGGTTGTTTCATCAATCATGTCAATAGAAGTGGATTGATTGGTTTCACTGTTAACAGAAAGAAATTCGTCAACGTCACAATCATTCATGTCACCGGTAGCCGTGCTCACCCGCAAAATGGTTCCCTGGTATTGACCGCTTACATCGTCAAAGCTTCTGCCAACAGCCCACACGCTGTTTGATGAGACGAACATCGCACCCGGCGCTCCACCGGTTTGGCAAGAGGTGAATGGATATGATTTCACCCATGATGGATTTCCGTTTGCAGCGAGGTTGATGATAAAAGCATCGCCTGTTAAATTCGGCGCGGAAGCATCATACTTATTTCCATAAATAAATAAACGGGAGCCATTATTTCCAATCGCCTGCAGTCTTCCATCATAATCGGCGTCGAATTCCAGTTTTTTAGTGTAGCTGATTACGCCTGTCTTCTTTACTTTAAGCAGATAGAAGTCTTTATCGAGTTGAATACCTGAGTTGTCACCAAAAGCGATTGCATAAGCTGTACTATTCAGAACAGTAATATCGGTACCGTACAGCCGGGCGGCGGTTGATGTAGAACGTATATACGCATACGAATTAATTTCCGACCCATTGGAACTAAGAACCGAAATACAAGGGCGCATGAGATCAAACCCGCCACCTGAAAGATTATTTCTACCCCACGTAAGTTGCTTACCATCGATCACACAAAAAGATGCAAAATCATCAGCGCTGTTGTTGTAATTCAAAAGCGTTTTTATCACCATGCTGCCGTTTGATTTATTTACCTGCCCGATAATTCCCATCTGGCCGTTTGGAGAATCAGAAAACGATCCACTGACTAAATAAATGTTGTCGCTCTCAATTATTTTAGTGAAGTAAGCCCCGTAAGGTGAAGGAACCGTCTGCCATACTCTCAACCACTTTACACTGTTCGCCGAAAGATCATAGCGAAGCACGAATGCGTTGTATGTTGCAACCGTTCCGACAGTGCCGCGAAACCCCGCCATGGCAATCATTCCATCAGTGTCAGTAATTGCATAGTTACAAATTGGAGTGAGTGATTCATCAATTAGTATAATTGTGTGAGTGGTTACAATAATTCCATTCGTGTCAATTTCAGCCACCAACAATTTATTTCCTGCTGTACCTATTGCAACTGCATGAGATTGATATTCGGTGATGGCACTAAAAGAAACATCCTCTCCATTTGGGTCAAGGTAGTTCGTTAAAAATTGCGCAGATAAGAAAAAGGGGGTGGTGAGGAATAAGAAAAGGCAATAACAGTTCTCATATTTCGTAGGTTTTGCTGTGAATGTAGCAATATCAGCTAACGTATATTTTATACTTTGACCCATGTGTGATTGTTATCAATCTTTCAGACCCTTGTCGGTTTTTGTTCACCGACAACTCAAGCTGCCTAAGTCATGACAACAATAGTGGCAGCAAATGCATCGGAACAGATCAGGCATCCGTTCAGAATAAAACATACTTGATTAAATACATTAATTGAAGATGAATCGTTACTAAGTTTGAATGCACATGAGGAACTCACTGCCAGGCCTAAAAAGTTTAGTGATGTTGGCGGTAGTGAGCATGAGCTTTCTCAAATCTTCAGCTACCACTTACACCACTTCGCAGGATGGCAATTGGGAGGATTCAATCACATGGAATAACAGTGCAGTGCTTACTGATTTCACCGGGACAGTTTCTTACCGTGACACTATCGAGATCAAACATCACATTACCTTTTCTCATCCGTTGCGATTACGCTTCGTGATTTTTCTTCTTGACTCCGGTTCAAGTATTTGCGGCTACGATAGCATTCATCTTTGGAATTCTGAAATGATTCAATACAAGTCGGATGTTTATTGCTATTATTTTTACCTGGACAGCTCGTATTGGTTCTGTCACAGCGGCTTTTCACTTTGGAGGATGGGTACGAAATGTACAGGTGAAAATATCTGGGCTGATAGCATCTGCGGTCATCTCGAAGGCGAAGGCGGCAAAGCGATGGCTGGATTGATCTATCATTTTGAATGCAAGGTGCCACCTGTTTACTGGCAGGATACTGTTCCGCCACCACCTCCACCACCGCCACCTCCACCTGTTTATCATGATACGGTGAACGTGAGTGTTGATCCAAATCAATCCTTCGATGATTTTCAGATTAAAACATATCTCAGTACCAATCACACGCAGGTAATTGCAGAGCTATTCGATCTACTGGGAATAAAAAGAGCCACACTTCGCATTCCTTCAGGTGGAGAAACTCAAACTATTGAAGCGAGCAACTTGCCGGCGGGCATTTATATTTTAAGAGTGAGTGAGAACGATACCGTTTTGCGGGTGTTCCGGCTTCTGAAGGTGAGATAGAGCTAATCCGTTCCCGGTGTCGTGTCTAACTTTTCAATCCCAATTCTTTCAGTTTCTTCTTTGGCAATTTGGATTTACCAGTTCATATGATTGCCTGGATGAAGTGATCCAATTCTTTCTTACTTACTTACAACCGTTGTCGGTGTTTGATCACCGACAACTGAAGTGAAAGATTTCCTTCTCAAATGCTCTTAGTGATCAAACACCCACAGCAGCTAAACTTCCACGCTAATCCTTCAGCAGACCTTGTATTTGCAGACTGTCAGGTTGTGGACCATTTGTGTTATAATGCTGCGCCCACACCGGAGGAATAGTGATGGAGAGTATTCCGTCATTATCGATGTTTACCGTCACTGAAACGTTGTCGTTTCCTGTGCTCAGGTAATTATCATCGAGTGAGGTAGCAGCAGAAACAGCGATTTCATCACCGGCAAGTGTTGACGCATCAAAGTAATCAACCACATGATACGTAGTAGTGATCTGCGGTATTGCGGCAAAGTAAATAGCGAGCTGATTATTTCCGTCAAATGTTCTAATGATATGGTTCGTATTATCAATGCTTAAAGAAGACGAGGAATAATTGGTGGATCCAACAGACCAGGTGATCTCCGCACCGGTGGTATCATCCTCTTTTTTGCAACCGGTTATAGCAAGCACACCAAGGGCAACAAATGCAAACAAACTTTTATTCATGAATTTGATTTTTGAATTGTGAAAAAATATACTGAGTGATAGCGCGGGCGAAAATATGTTCGGCGGTGAATGTCTATTGATCGGGCCGCCAGAAAATCGTGATTAGTTCAACTGTGTCAAACTTCCCAGAGCGGGACAAGTTCCACGAGGATGTAATTGCAGCAGCATTTGTAATGCGCAAGCAGGTTAACTTTTGAATCAATATGCAATGAATTTCCAGCGCCGTTGCCGGTGTTTGTTCACCGACAACTTAAGCGAAAGACTTCCCTCACAAATCCTGTCGGTGATCAAGCACAACAGCGACATCATAAAACCGATTTCCTGTGCCGAAAGATGTTATTGCATTTGATCAATCAACTCTTTTAAATAGTCAAGGTGCCTTCCTACCCGTTGTTGTTTTAATTGCCTGTTGAAGAAATATTGCAGCAACAAGAGTCCGGTATAAGTGCCGATTCTAACAAGGACCGGAAAGGAATGCCATTTGTCCAGCATGCTGTAGTGCTGATAATAGGGGACTACTTCAACCAGAATCGCGAAGAAAAGCAAAGCGCATCTAAGCCCCCAGATTTCAACGTTCGCTCTTTTTTCCAGTAAAGTAATTTGTTCCTCAAGATTGGCTTTTACCATGGTGTGCATGGTTTGCATTCTTTTTACTATTTGATAATTGTAAAAAGCAAACAGGATAACTCCCACGCAGAAGATCACATAGCTCCAGAATAATATGCTGGTTAGCGCGTGCTCAATATTGTTACTGTTCGTTGCCAGCAGAAGGAGCGGGAGAAGGGCCATGACGGTAATTTGTTTGCGATAGGTTCTTTTCAGAGAGACTAAGGGGCCATAGTTCTTGTTTTGGATCAGTTCCATAATGTTTGTTGTTGGTTTATTTTTAACAGGAGTTTCATTCCAGATTTTTTTCAATTCATCAAGTTCCATAACGAGTTGTTGTTGTCAGTTGACGTAATTTTTCCTTGATCCGGCTCATCTTTACCCTTAAGGTTCCCCCGTTAATGCCCAGTATCTCTTCCATCTCAACGTATGAGCGTTCTTCCATGTAAAGCATCACGATCGCTTTTTCAACCTCGTTCAATTGCTCAATTCCTTTATAAAGTTGTTGCAAGCGCATCTCTTCATCCGCCACCCTGTCATTATCATCACCGATGTCAGCGGGAAGGTTGGCCGGCTCATAAGAAGTGACAAAATCTTTTTTCTTTCGCCTGCCTGAAATGGCTGTGTTGATGGCAACCCGGTAAAGCCATGTGCTCATTTTAGACTCACCTCTGAATTTTGGATAGGACCGCCAGAGTTGAATGACAATATCCTGAAAGAGATCTTCATGGTCAGCATCGGTATAAGCATACATGCGACAGACTTTATGCAACAGTCCTTCATGCTCTCTAATGTGCTCTTCAAACTGTTTTTCTACTTCTGTTGCTTGCAATAGCAATACGGTTTAGATCAATAGTCGCATATTGAATCGAAATGTTACAAAAGAATTTTAGCGCCGTTGTCGGTGTTTGTTCACCGACAACTAGAGAAGGAGAAACTTTCCGCGCAATGCTGTTGGTGATCAAACACCAACAGTAGCAACAAAAGAATTTTGCAGTGTCTGATAAGTCATAAATTTGTTTCAATGCCGATGTTGGCAAGGAATAATATTCGTCCCCACATGACTTCTTCATTTGTATCTGAAATGCGCCCAACGACTTCGCCCATGTTGAATGGAACCCGTTTTGGGTTTGTCGTTGTGTCCTTAGTCATGCTGTACTCGCCTGCACATCCGCAATCAGAGCAGCGATTTCCTGATGTAGTTTCGGTAAAGGTCGAAGTTGCTGCGCCAGGCGTCTTCGATTTCGATGTTACCGTTTCTTCGCCGTACGATACGCCCTCCCGGTATGCTGACGGCTTCCGCGTTTCAACGATTGAAGGGAAGTTGCTTGGTGAACGGAAACTGATGCATGATCATGAAACCGAGCAACCGTTTACCCGTGATCTTTATGGAGTAAAGATTCCGGAAGGGATCAAAAAGGTTGTAGTGCAGGCCCGCGATCAGAAGTACGGCTACGGTGGAAAGACTGTCGAGGTCATACTTCCGGGGCGGTGAGTCAACCTCCGCTCTCATCCTCGATTGTAAAAAAGTTGAAGCCGTACTACCCTAAGTCTCCTGCTCGTCATGCTGAACTTGTTTCAGCATCTGTTCGGAATAATTTGGTGCAGATCGTAAAGCAAGTTCAGGATGCCTGGTTGTAGTGGAGAGCACTTTAATTCTCCTGATCCCTTAATTGCAATAAAAAAAACTCCGGTGGAGTTTTACAACGCCACCGGAGTGAGCAGGAGTGGTACTCAAGTCAAAAGGTGTTTTTCTGTGCCAAAAATATTTCCATGACTAAGTGAGAGCAAACAATCTTAACCTTCGCGACAGATTATCGCATTATCGCTGCCATCAAGGGCGGAATCAGAGGCGATTGAATCGCTGCAAAAAATCACTGAGACGTCTGTCTGCCACACGGATGAATGTATCGTCATCCATTTTTACTGCATGACTTTTTGCATTGTAGTGCGTGATGTGATTGCGGTTGATGATGTGAGATTGATGGATCATGATGAAATCATCATTTCCATGCAGCATTTTCTTTTGCACCGTGCCGATGTTCAGGTAGTACATGGTTTTTACAATCTTTCCTTCCCACCAAATGTGGAAGATGGCTTGCGAACCGCTTGCCTCCACACGAATGACATCCTTAATCGGAACCACCAGGGAATCTCCCTTTTTCGGGTTGGGAAGGATGATCTGTTGAGGATGTGAGTTGAGATTCCGGACCGCTTTAGCAAGCACTTGCAACTGGAGCTTTAAATCATTTTCAGATCGTTTCTTTTGTACGCGCTCAACAGCTTCGCGCAACAATCCGGGATCAACAGGTTTCTCGAGATAATGCGTGGCGCTGAAATGAAATGCACGCACAGCATATTTGTCATAGGCGGTCACGAAGATGACTTCGAAATTACGGTCGGGCATTTTCTCGATCAGATCAAACCCGGTCTCATCATTGTCCAATTCTACATCGAGAAAAACCACATCGGGCTGGCTCATGCGAAGGCCCTTTATTCCATCATTCACATTCGTCCATGTGCCAATAATCGCCACCTCAGGACAATGTATTTGAATCTCGAATTGCAGTTCCTGGATAGAAGAGGATTCGTTATCAATAATTGCCGCCCTCAGCATGGGTCTAGTACGTTGCAACTAAATTAATTATTTATTCCAACACCCTGTCGCCTTTGGTAGACCATACCATGTGTCCATCCGCATTGAGTCGTGTTATTTGTAGCAGGCAAAGGTTCTCTGTCCTTCGGGTTTCAGCATCTGTTCTGAATAGAGAACCAGATTGCGAAATGAGTTCGGGATGACAAGTTGTGGGGATCTCGGACGTAATTCATGTTTATTGCCCCTCAGTTTTTCGGATAGTTCGGAATATTTAATCCTAAAACAAAATCGTGTTCGGCAATTTGCAAATTGTCATTTGGTACAACCCGTAAAACCCCACTGCCGCAGCGGGGAGCGCTAGCGGGATATTTTTTACGATAAGCGGGCAGTAATGTATCATCGTCAAACACGAGGTCGTCTATCCAATACTCATTTCCAATATCAGGTTCTTTAATGATGATGTGAATGTGTGCAGGTATGTCAGTATTCGGATAAGGTGCAGGCCGGATAGTGTAAATAGCATACTTGCCATTCTCGTCTGATTTTACCCAACCTCTTATGTGTCCGTGTCGTGTTTGGTCTTCAGGTTTATTTCCGGGCGAGTAATAACCGTTATTGTCTGTGTGATGGTAGTAAATAATTACATTCGGAGCAGGCGTTTTACCATCAAGCTGAAAAACTGTTCCCTTTACCAAAAGCTTTTGTCCTTCTTCATGCCAGCCTGCACTGGTGTCAACTGCCATGATTTCTTCAGGCATTCCCAAATAGATTAAATCACAATAGCCGGCTTCACAGTCACCACCAACACGCTTGGTACTATCAAAGGTACTTTGATTGGCATTTTGATTTTGCCCGCTGCAACTTAACAAAGTGAAAACGGTAATGATCAAAAACCCTGTATGAAAAAGTCGGTTCATCCTTTTTATCGATAGCTTTCAGGGGAGCTTATGAAAGTTAAATATACATTTCTTCCTTCCCCTCAGTATCACTGTACATGAAGTATTCTCATCCTCCTTTTGTAACAAGGATGCAATTGAAGCAACATTTGTAATGCGCAAGCAGAGCTTTACTTTTGAATCAACATGTTGCGCAATAAGATTAGCAAATCGCCCGGAAGAAGATCGCATCCTTTCCTCTGGCGTAACCATGAAATACTTCGCATTGAAGCGTTCAGCGATGCGGTGTTTGCATTTGCAGTAACACTTACGGTTGTTTCGCTTGAAGTGCCGCTCACTTTTCATGAGCTGATTGAAAACATGAAGGGGTTGCTGGGTTTCGGCATATGCTTTCTGTTTCTCGTGCTCATCTGGTACAAACAGTATCTCTTCTTTCGCTATTTCGGTTTGCGCGATGTGACAACCATTATCATTAACTCGATTTTGATTTTCGTAATTCTTTGCTATGTATATCCCCTCAAGTTTTTGTTTTCACTAATCACCACCGGCAACGATGTAAATCACGAGGGAACCATCACTCATCGCATCAGCCAGTATTATGAGATGAAGGAACTGATGATCGTTTATAGTGCCGGCTTCGCCGCTGTTTATCTCATGTTGTTCCTGTTATACAGGCATGGATGGAACAAGCGTGAACAACTTTCGCTGAATGCCATTGAACTCTTTAACCTGAAGACCGCGATGTACTCTGACCTTATTATGTTCAGCACAGGCATAGCAGCGATACTCACTGCATGGATATTGAGCGATGAAGTGGCAGGCAATGCATGGATATGGTACCTCACGATAGGACCGGTATTGAGTTTCTTTTATGCATCAAGACACCGGAAGCTGAAGAAAAAAGTGAGTGACGAAGAAATGCATGAACATGTAATAGCAGTAGAGAAGAGCAAGAAGGTTCATCATCATACTCCGGTGGAGGCTTCGTGAGTTGATGGAATCAAAGCAACCAATCACAATCGCTCGCTCTAAAGATGAAAAACAAATTGCAGTGTCTTCACAAATAGTGTAGAATTTTTGTCTGGTGTCAGATCCTACGATCTGACGAAGCGGAGCAAAATAGATTCCTACCTTCATTGAATTATGAAAACCATACTCATCTTCGTTTCATCTCTCGACGGTAAAGTAACCCGGTGGGGAGAGCCGAATGTTAGCAGGTGGTCCTCACACGAGGACCAGGAATATTTTAAAAAGATCCGCGGCGTCTCGCGCCTGATCGTGATGGGAAGCAATACTTACATGGTTGAGCAAACAAAACCATCTCCCAATCACCACGTGGTTGTTTTAACTCATTACCCTGAGACTTATAACCACGCAATGGTACCGGGGCAGCTTGAATTCTGCGATGAAACTCCGGCAGAAGTAATCAAGCGTTTTGAAAAAGAGGGTAGTGAGCAGATGCTTGTGATCGGCGGACCGCATGTGGCCTCATCATTTCTAAAAGCCCAATTGATAGATGAGCTGTGGCTTACTCTTGAACCAAGAATTTTCGGAACCGGGGACAGCTTTGTTACTGCTGAGCAACTCGATATAAGTCTGCGATTGCTGTCGTTTGAAAAAGTAAATGAGAGTGGAACCCTGATTACGAAATATGAGGTAGTGAAGAACTATCCAAATTAAAATCGGGGCACATGCCGGCTTGCCAAACTTCGGCTATAGAATTACCAAGCACGGCCATATCCTTCCAGAATGTCAAAGGCATTTCAGTTCCTTCAGTATTGAAATGGGCTTCCATTTCTTTCCAGAAATATAAATACGCATTGATCATATTTTGATTTGCCATTCGTCCCTGTTCAGTAATCTCTTCCTGTTTATATACCGGTGGTAATTTGTGATGTGTATGAAGCAGGATTCTGAACTTATGATAATGACTTAAATTTCCTCTATACCAGGCAGCGTCATAGACTTCTTCATCTGTAATAATGTGAGGGCGAAAATCTACGGGAACCTTATCAGCATTCGCTCCTTCTCCCTGCTCCATAATTGCTTCAATTGCTTTTAGTGCCGTCTCCCTCGAATTGATGATAATGCTGAAGCCGGCTTTATGTTCCTGCTGCTTGTATTCTTTAAAGTTATTTTTCTGTCTCGTGTTATTGTGATCACCCACATAGTAAGTTTCCCATAATGAAGCAACTCCTAACCTGAGAGCTGTATACAACTCCGGTTGAGAATTGTAGCTGTGTTGTTTTTCCCAATTAATTTCTTTATCGGGATGCGGCAATTCAATAATGCAAAACAACTTTAGACTCTCCTTATTCAATGACTGTAATTTTACCTTGTACCCTTTTAATTCATCGGGCACTGCATGGTGAGGCGGATGAACGAAAGGAATTCCTTTTGACTCGTCATAAGACGGGGTTTTAAATTTGGGAAAGTATCCAAGAGCATGCGAAAGATTGCAGACTAATTCTACATGCAACATTTCCTGGAGCACTACTGAAAAGATGAGTTTCGCAGCTCCAGGAAATTCCTTGTGTTTTGTTTTTGGAAGGTCTCTTACACTATACAGTGCGGTGAGATAAAGTGGGATGGTCCACAACTCTAAATCGAGAGCATGTTGCAAATGCCGGTGTAAATCTGTTTTATCCCAGTGTGAAGGATCTTTCATTTTTTAATTCTATTTATCAAAGAGGCTGTCTCTAACTTTCCAATCCCAAATCTCTCAATTTCTTCTTAGGCAATTTGGATTTAACCAATTCATAAGATTGCCGAAGGAAATGTTCCAGCTCTTTCTTGCTCACTTTCCTGATGTCCTCTACCAAAACCCATTTATATTTTGCAACATAAGGCGCGGGCACAATTCCGTTGCGGCTGCACAATTCATCGAACTCTTCATCTTTCACTTTAAACGAAACGGTCACGGGAGGCTGCAAGCCGGTTACGGCAAACATCTTGTCGCCAATGCAGAAACACAAATCATTTCCCCATTTGATGTCCTCAGTTACCCGGTGAAGTTTTAACGCGATGCTGCGAATGTCTTCTGTTGTCATTGTGGTGAAGGTAAATGATGCAACTAACTCAAAACCGAAGCTGCAGGAAGTCCAACCTCCACCTCCATACCATCTTTCGCAAAGAGAGAATTAGGAAATTCTTTTTGGCATTCACGTTCCATGGAATCCAGCATATCATCATCGTGATCCGGATCATGATGAGTGATGATCAGTTTTTTTACGTTTGCCCGCTTCGCTACCTCCACCGCTTGTCTCCACGTGCTATGTCCCCAGCCGCGATGCGTGACTAATTCTTCATCCGTGTATTGCCCATCATGAATAAGTAGATCTGCATTGCGCGCCAGCTCGACAATCGTTGTATCTATTCCATTGATGTGTTCTATATCTGTACAAACTACCAGCACTTGCCCGTCATCTTCGTTGCGTAACCCATAGGAACCTCCGGGGTATTGATGATGCTGAGGTGCAGCATAAGTGGTAACTCCATAATAGGTCTGTTTATTTCCGAAGTTGAAATATTGAAATTGTGCACCCATAGATTCCAATTGCACGGGGAAGTAATCGGATTGCATTTGAAGAGAGAAGATATCCTTCAGATTTTTATATTTTCTCTCATCACCCATCGCCATCAATCCAATGGTGTAATCTTTACCATAACAAGGAGCGAAAAAAGGAAACCCCTGTATGTGATCCCAGTGAAAGTGAGTAAAACCAATATTGATCACTTTCTGATCATTTCCTTCGCGCATAAGGTCCTTGCCTAAATTTCGAATTCCGGTACCGGCATCAATGACCCAAAAACGATTTGCCTGATCGCGTTTAATGCACAGGCAGGTGGTATTGCCACCGTAACGCTGAAACTCCGGACCACATACGGGAATAGAACCCCTGACGCCGTAGAATTTTACTTTCATGGGTTTGATTGTTTTTCTAAAGTTAGCATTTTTTTAATGTGACGTGGCAGATGGTTCCGGTATCCTGTAATGAAACACATGTGAGCATTGATGCAGGATCACTTGCCAGCGGAACATACACCTACACTTTATATGTAGATGGCAGAACTATCAGTTCGAAAAGCATGGTGCTTGCGAGATAAAGCCAGTGGAGACATCACAGGAAAAATGATTATGAGAATCTTCGGCAGGTAAACTGACAGAGTTGGTTGAGATTAATTCTGTTTATCAGTTTTATTGACTGAACTGCTTTTGAATTGGTAAGCACCAAAAAGTAAATGCCGGCAGGTAGACGCCCCGAGTATACTGCTCTGCAACCTCTCGGCGCAAGTTTTAAACTCCCTCCAATTTAAAATGAACCGGCAACGTGAGATAAGTCTTCACTTTTTTCCCCCTGATTTTTCCGGGAGTCCATGCCGGCATATCATTGATGGCGCGTAATGCCTCTTCTTCCAGCCCGTAGCCCAATGGCTTGTTCATTATTGAATCGCGGATCACCTTGCCTTCTTCATCAATGGCGAAGTGAACATAGACAGTTCCTTCAATTCCATTGTTGAGTGCACGTGATGGATAATGAATATTGTTTTGAATGTAATTCTCGAGCTCCGTTTGTCCGCCTGGAAACTGAGGCATTACTTCTGCACGATTATAAATGCCGTACTTGTCTTTCACAATCTTTTGTGATTCGTCAAGAACCTCAGCCTGGGTACTTGCCTTTGGTTTCTTTTCAGGTATTGAGTCAGCTTTCATCTGTGAAGAATCCGGCGTAGCCATAGTTGTGCTTTGCGTCGCATCTTTATCATGTGAATGGCTGCATGAAGTGATCCCTGAACCAAGGATCAACAAAACGAACACTGACAATAGCATTTGATTAGTTCTCATATCTTCTTTTTATGTTTAAAAAGATTTCTGTTAAATACTTCTGTTGATACATGAGGATTGTATTCCCCGATTTTCTACTATCTCATTATCTACCTGTAATTAGTTTTCCCAGCGACCAAATACAAAGGAAAATTTTAGACAATTAAATCGAGCGATATACTTATTACAAGATTTAAACCTGAATTCACTGCGGAAGGATGGGATGATCATGAGAGAACAGCATGAGCAACACTGATGTGTTTCAGGTTGTACTTTCAAGGCCCTAATTAACTCGTTATGTCAAAACAAAAACAGCTTTCATGGTCTAGTCATGCAATGGTGGCGACAATGATTCTCTTTGTCCTTTATGCACTTAACGCAAAAGCACAACTTTCATTTAACCCACAGGGACAATCAGTAAAGCTTCAGGCTGACATGGTTCATTCCAACGTCGGTTTTTCTGTTCCGCTGGCCGGAGGCCTGACTCGTCTTACCGGGAAGTTCAACGATTGGGATGTCATCATTAATTACGTTGGCAACGACATGACGAAGTCAACCATTGCTGCACTTATAAAAGCGGTAAGCATAAGCAGCGGCAATAGCGGTCGTGATGAACATTTGGCTTCATCGGATTTTTTTGATGCAACAAAATATCCGGATATAACTTTTGTAAGTGACTCCATCCGGATGGCTGCAACCGGATATGTTGCTTTCGGAATATTTAGTTGTCATGGAGTTTCAAAACCCATTCAGATTCCATTTACGCTCGTGGGAAAAGATAAGGATGGGAATCCCGGTTTCTCCGCACGGTACACAATACTGCGAAGTGAATATGGTCTTGGAAAAAATGCTGAAACGGATGACTACATCAGCAATGCTGTTGCGGTCGAAATTGATTTCATCGCTTTGAAGCCGGATGATTCGGCCAAATAAGTTCGATCATCCTTGTCAATGCTGAATTCATTTCAGCATGTTCGGTTAAACTCTTAAGTGCATACTTTATTCCTTGCATATTCTTGTGCATATTGTATTCCCATTGATATTGAGTTCGGCAATATAGATTCCATGTGACAGCGCAGAGACATCCATTGTGCACCACTTGGAATGGATATCATTCTTTTCTGCAACAACATGTCTTAATAAATTTACCAGTTTAACAGAATAGTACTGATTGTCTCCTTCAAGGGATATGGTAAGTTCATCATCAACCGGGTTAGGAAAGACATGCACATTCTTTTCAAAAGGCAGATTCCGTACGGATGTCAAAAGACTGGCATCACATAAACCATAAGAGGCTCCTCCATTGGTACTTGAACCAGTTCCGCCAATTACGCCTAATGTAGTAAAGGGTATGGCAGATGAAACGGTCACAACAGCGTTTAAGCCATCCGGTAAGGGAGGACTGGTGATTTGAGTGCCTTCAACAATCCATGCTGCACAACTTCCTGAATCAACCGTAATCGCCGGGGTTGAACCATTTGTTATAAAATCAAATGTTTCCTGGTGAATGGAACCTAATACTCCCACATAAGCAACAATTACATCTATGGAAGTAATGGCTGATGAAAATGTATACGTAACTGTATCAATGATATTAGTATTACCACACCATGGTGCCTGAATTCCGGGAAATGAAAAACCACATGCATTAGCCGTTCCCAGGTTCATGAAAGAGGCACCTGTTGTAACAGTAACGGTATAACTCACCGAATCTGTGGAAGCACTATTATGCACAAATCCCGACATCCCGCTGACTGCATTGCATTGTGCATGTAATTGGCTGCAAGTTGAAATTATTAGCATACTTGTTAGTGATGCGATTAATAAAAATTTATAATGATCCATTTTCTCATGTTTAATCAGAGTTGTCATGATTAGATTTTTGAGTTTACTATTTTTTTGAAAAATTTTAATTAAAGATGTTGTCATAATCGAATTCATCAAAATTGGATTACTAGATGGTAGGTATGAATGAGTGGATGGATGTTCAATAGAAAGGTGGCTATCAAATCCGTAATTGGTCGAAGATTTTATTTTGTCACCTGTTTCCTCTGCTACATTAGCAGATATGGAAATAACCCCCTTCAAATCCATTTACCAATACTGTTCCCTCAACTCACTTGTAATCTGCTTTTTTCTCAGCGCAACACTAATAGTGGTTTCTTGCACTCATACACAACGGGCTGAACACTACGGTTTCATTGCACGCCTCGGTAACGATACTATTTCTATGGAGAGTGTAAGCCGACAGGGCAACATTTTAACAAGCGATGAAATTGACAGGTTTCCGCGTGTACGTATACGTCATACTGTGATCGAGCTAAACCCTGACGGCAGTATTCACCACCTTGTTATGAATATTCATACGCCGAGTGAGCCTGCGGGTAAGCGGGAATGCAAGGTGACTGGTGATGTCACCAATAATGTTGTGCACCTCTACAAAACCGATAGCACGGGAACAATAAAGAGTGACTTTAAAACAAATGGTTCTATAGTAGTAGCGCATGTCCCCCAGATATACAGCCTCTATGAACTCTATTTCGCTGCGGCAATGAAGTACGCAGCAACATCAAAGCTTGCGGCAGATAGTACCATACAGTTGCGACAATTTTATATTGACAGGGAGTTCGATCGCTTTCCATTGGGACGAGCTCACGTAAAACTACTTGGAGATGATAAAGCGCAGGTTTCACATGACTGGTTGTCGGGGACAGGAGAAGCAACGATGGATTCCGCCTTTCATATGCTCAGCTATTCCGGCGCTCACACGACTTATAAAGTTGAGGTAACCCGCCTTGCTTCACCTCCTGACGTAAAAAGTATTGCTGCACGGTTTGAATCCATAGAGACGAATGCCGGCGCGGTAAAACAGTTAAGCGTGCGCGATACCACGCGCGCGCAAATCGGAAGTGCGATGTTCACCATTGATTACGGCCGTCCACTCATGCGTGGACGCAAGCTGCTAGGAGACGTGATAGCATACGATCGTGTATGGCGAACGGGAGCGAATGCAGCTACACAGTTTACAACATCCGCTCCGATAACACTTGCAGGCATGCAAGTGCCGCCGGGAACTTACACGTTGTGGACGGCTCCACATGTTAGAAGTGTTGATCTGATTGTGAACAAGCAGCACGGACAGTGGGGCACTGAATACGACGGCTCTCTCAACCTGGGTATGGCACGAATTACTACGGAGACACTTTCCGCGCCTGTCGAAGAGTTCACTATTTCGATCGATTCAGCAGACACTCATCATGGAACTCTTGTGATGGAATGGGGTTCGTTCAAATGGACAGCACCGATTGAGGTGCAGTGATAAATTTTAATTCCCAACTGGGTATAATCCTCTATCGTGAAACCGAAGCCAGTATAGTGACTTTACCATCACGCCCGATTTTTATCACCCGTGGTATCCATGCTTCACGCTCTTCCAGTCGTGACGCATCTACATCGTGCCATTCTAATACGTACACTTCTCCTTTAAAAACGGCCACACCCGTGGGTGTCCATGGGCTTGATTCCTGCCTGATAGCTTCTATATTACCTTGAGGAGTGCTCTTAAGGATGCTTCGACTGCCAGTGGCGGCCACATAAATAATTCCTGTCGAGTCAACAGCTAATCCGCGGCAATAAGAAGGTACTGTTTCCAACGGCAAATCTTTCCCCGATTTACCAACGAAAGTAGCAATGGTTGAAATCTTTCCGTCCATCGAAATTTTTTTGACAGTATTTGCATTGGGATTGCTCGCTTCGGTGATGTAGATGGAGCCATCCTTAGCAGCAACTATACCGTTGACGAATTCGAAAATTTTATTGCTTGCCAACACTGATTCTTTTCCGTCAGCTGTTCTTCGGATAATCTTGGCGGAATTAGGCCGGGTAGCAGCATAATAAAGATACCCATCCCTGTTAACTGCAATGGGAAAATCGGAGCACGTGATTAGCGCCGGTTTTGAATTTTGCTCGCTTACTCTTTCAAAGTATTGCCCGAAACTTTTCGGTGACGCTCCAAAGGATCCGGATGGATCAATCGTCAACCAGTGAAATCGGGAGGAAGGAAGGTAAGTTAGAATTCCCTTCGCATCAATTTTCCAAACGCCTTTGCCTGTGTCAGTGAAATAAACCTGTCCATATTTATCAATCACAATGCCTGAGCCGGGATGAGCAGTAGATCTTGTCCCGTGAAGAAGGGACGGCAGAAGAAAGAATAAAATGATGATGCGCTTCATGAAGGATTATTGTTGGGTCTAAGTTATCATTCTGTTCTGTTTAGCAGATTATTGGTCCAAAAAAAAAAATCACCGTATGGTATAGCCATACGGTGATTTGATTGATCTAAAACTACCTCTTAGTTCTCCTGTTTGGGAGAAGGAGACGCTGCTTCAACGCGTCCATCCTTATAAAAACGATCACCCTCTTTCAATTGACGGGTTGTTCCATCTTTCATGGTGATGAGTCCGGCTGCAGAAACTTTGTCGCCATTGCTAGCAAGAAAATCGCTTTTCACTTCAGTCGCTTTACCATCTTTATATTCCATCAATTTACCTTTTTCCAACACCACATAATTCAAACTCTTTGTAGGAGCTGTTTGAGATGGTGTGGATTGCGTTGGCGTTGTTTGCGTTGGTGTCGTTTGAACTGTAGACGACGATGGGGTTGCTGATTGATCTTGTGTTTCCTGAGCGTGCGCAAAAGAATAAACAAGTGCCATCGCACCCACAAATGCTGCTTTCAAAATTGATTTCATGTTTGATTTAATTTAATGTACAGTTTGATTTAAAAATTCAGATTAGACAACTGCATTAATATGCAATTGAAGCCGCTCCATTACAACCATAGTGCCATAGAATTTTTTGGAGAAAATCAGGAATAATTCCTGTGCAATTCAGTCACATGAAAAAAAATTTAACAGGTTTCCGGATTGCGAAATTCTTTTTTTCGGAGAGTGATTTCTCATTCCAGTTGCAAGCTTTGTCTTGTTCTCACAGTCATCAAATAGATTTTTCCTGAGGACAATGAATAGGAATTATTCCGCCTTGGTTTTCTCTTCCATTTTTCTTTTTCTGATACTAGTGAAATTGAAAATCTGTTTAGCAGGAGAAGGGACATTATCGCCGAGGAGGAAGCCCCACGGTTCAAGCCCGTTAATTCGATCGAGGATGACTTTAACTAATGCTGTGAGTGGAATTGAAAGGAACATACCGGGCACGCCCCACAATTTATTTCCGATCAGCACTACCACAATGGAGATGAGCGCGTTCAATTGCACACGTGATGCTACCACCTTTGGCACAAGAAAATTGTTGTCGATAAACTGGATGATGATATAAGCGATGAGCGTTAGGAATGCTTCCGGCGGACCTTGCGTGATGAGGGCCATCACCATAGCCAAGGCTACCGCAACGATGCCGCCGATGTAAGGAATCAGATTTAGCAGTGCACCGATTAATGCAAGCAGAATTGCGTAACGCACGCCAATAAGATACAACGCAACAGCATTCATTACAGCAACAATGCCAGCTTCGATCAGCAACCCGATCAGATAATTTTGAATGAGCATCTTGGTTTCAATCAGGACGTCCGCTACTTTTTCATGATCCGCACGCTGAAACACCTTGCGCATGAATTCCAGTAAAAGTGTTTTGTAAAACAGGATCATGAAGATGTACACCGGGAGCAAGAAAATCACTCCGATGAATGTGCCAACCGTAATGAGTGTTTTCCCGAACACGGTGCCGCTGTTATCAAGCATTTGGTTCTTCCATTCAGTCAAATAGTTTTTCACATCATCGGCACTCACATGAAAATGGGAAGCGATGAAAGCCGTAAGCATATCGAGAAACTCATTGAACCTTGTGGTTAGCTGGGGCAGCTCAGCAGTAAAGTCACTCAACTGCCATGCGATGAAATAAATAATTCCACCTAATACGGCGAGTGTAACGATTTCCGAAACAACAATTGCGATTACGCGATTGATTCCCTTTGAGTGGAGATAATTCACTGCCGGATTCAGGAGGATGGCGATGAGTAATGCATACACCAGCGGAAGAATAATTTCTTTTCCCACATAAAGTATCGAGATGAATACGGCAAAACCAATAAGGATAATGGAGGTTTTGAAATAGAACGGTGCCTGTGAGTTTCCGTGTGAAGTTCCATTTGATGCCATTCTTCGCTAATAAGTTTTTTCTCTGCCTTTACAAATGTGTTTCCAAAATCAGAAATGAAAATTTCCGGGTCAACATTCCGGTGCAAACTGCCTTGATCAATTTGAAGTTGGAATGATATTCGTAACCGCTTCTACCAAATCGAAAAAAATAACTTCTATGAAGAATATTACTTTGATCGCGCTGTTCCTCGTTGCAAGTGTCGGCGCTTTTGCACAAGCAAATAGTGATGCATCAAACAAAACACATCACAAGTACAAAAGCAAGTACGATAACCTGGTTGATAAATGGAAACCCATTAGGGAAAGAGCCATGAACAATGCTGAGAAGATTCCTGCAGATTTGAAGGCTAGTATAAAGAGTGTGGATGACCAGATTCAAAGCCTCGGAAACAAGCTTAGTGAATTTGCGAAGGCATCACCCGATCAGCAGGAAGCACGCAAAAGCACATTAAAGACTGACATTACAAATTTGAAATCGTCAATCAAAAAAGTGAAGTCGCAAATCGAAAAGTTGAAATTGGATAAAGACACCGATAAGAACAAGGATAAGAACAAGGATAAAAACAACACAAATTCTTCTCGCTGAGTGTAGCAATCTTTCCCCTTTTCTTCGCACTTTGTCCGCTGTTTGCAGCATAATAGACAATGCAAGCGATTAATCAGATTTTCATGCGAGAGAAAGTGTGCAGGAACTGTCCTTCTCTGATGAGATAAAAGTTTTTAAAAAAAAACTTTTTAGGATGGGGTACTCTTTCCTGTTCTTTTCAATCCCCAAAACCCAAGAGCCACTACCACACTCAACGCCATCAATGAATCGAACATGATGTTGAATCCATGCTTGGCCGCGAGGCCAAGACCAAGAGAAGGAGCCACAATATTTGCAATGCCGTAAGAGATGGAATATAAAGCAGAGTATTGCCCCTGCCGTTCTTTCGGTGGTCGCGACAACGCGTGATTCATCATAAATGGCATGGCGAAAATTTCAGAGAACGTAAGAAAGAAGGTATACATCACGGCAAAAACGATTAAACAATTTCCCAGTTGAAGAATCCCAAAAGCAACAGGAATGCATAGCACACCGATAATGATGAATGAAAAAATCTCCTTGCTTTTTTGCAGATAATAAATGAGTGGCATCTCGACTACCACCACAATAAAACCATTCAAGGCAAGAAGCAACCCGATGGTATCCTCATTATAATGACACACCCGATTATAATACTGCGGCACACTGGCGAACAACTGGAAAAAGCAGATGCCGTAGAGTGCCACAAGAAGAATAAAAGCGAGATAGGGCAAATCCCGATACGCTGAAGTGCGGATGTCTTTTAGTATCGGATTTTCATGTCGATTCTTTTCCATCCTTTGCTTCGGCAAATAGAAGAATAACATAGCCGCCGCAGCAAAGCTGCTGAACGAATCAATTACGAAGAGAAAATGATAACCGAAGTAAAGCGCGATAAATCCACCAATAGCGGGACCAATCGAGAAACCGAGATTAATAGCGAGTCGCACAAGTGAAACAGAACGCGTACGGTCTTCTGCAGAGGAGTATGAAGCAATAGCAGCGGCATTCGCCGGACGAAACATGTCAGCAGTAAATGAATAGAAAAAGATTATAGCGATGATGAAAAGCTTTGTAGTTGCGATGAGCATCAATAGCAGAATAAGGCCGCTGCTGATAAGCGAGAAGATCATGATATCGAAATAATTCCTGCGATCTGTGAGCCACCCGCCCGCGTAGCTTCCAAGAATGCTCCCGGCTCCGTAAAAACTCATGACAATACCTGCATCGCCAATAGAAAAATGAAGATCGCGGGTGAGATATAGAGAAGTGAAGAGCAATACCATTGATCCGCTGCGGTTGATGAACATCGCAATAGAGAGGATCCATACATTGCGCTGAAGGTTTGTGAACGCTTGACGATAAAGGGAGATGATGGAGGGCATGAAATGAGGAGCAAAAATAAAAAGTGCAGCCACCCTCGGGATTTTTTCATTTATGAAAAAATCTGTCTTTCCAGAGGGAAGACAGTTCCATCAAACAAGAAGAGTCATATTCTGTGAATAATACACCGCGGCTACTGTGATGACCACAGATGAATTCGCGAATGAATAAGGAGCAAACAACTTTTTGCGGAAGATTTTCTGCAACCACAGGAATAAATTCTTATCGCAACAGCTATTTCTCGTCGAAGTAGGGCAGGGTCTGGAATATTTTTCTGTACCGTTACACAGTGATTTCCATTAAATCACCCTCAATTGTTATCACTCCAGCGCAAATTTTCCGCTATACTTCTGATCACTTCCGTTAATTGAAATGAAATACACTCCTGGAGATAACTGCTTTGGCAGTTTTAATTTTCCTTTTCCGTTTATTACTTCGAGAGATCCGATGCGAGCAATTTCTTTTCCGAAAGAATTCCAAATTGAAACCCGTGCCTGCGTCATTGATTCACTAACTGTGAACACAATTTCCTGTTGCGAAGCTTGCACCGGGTTAGGAAATAATTGCATCGATGCTGAAGATTCATTAATCACATTTATTCCCGTAGGAAATCCTCCTTCATATAAAAGAATTTCAAAGCCACCTCCTCGAACATTGTAGAAAACGCTATCACGAATATCGAGAGCTACTGTTGCGTTTGCTACATCTTGTCCCGAGAATGAAGTGACGTAATGATGATTGAATGATACGTCAAATGCATTTATGCCACCCCCTTCGGAAATAAACAGCACATTATTGTGGTATGCAGTTTCTCCATAATCACCTCCGCCAAAATTTGTGCTGTCAGAAAATAAATAAACAGGCGTTGACGGATTAGTAATATCCAGCGCATCATAACCTGCAAAGGTTGCGAGTGTGCTTGTCCAGGGAAGAAATATTCTTTTACCGAGCGTATCCACTGCCAATCCTTTTTGACTGAAATGACTGTTTTCTATTGTAGTGAGAAAAACAGGTTCATCAGGATTGCTGATGTCGAACACCTTCGTTCCATTCTCATTAGAAATAAATAGGGCTGAATCAACAATGCCCATTACACCCGCACCGGCAAAACCAACATCAGAAATTTGTTGTCTGTGTGCGACGACCGGAGCCGATGAATCAGAAATATCAATCACATATAATGAATCGAATCCGGCCATAAAGACGCGAGCACCAAAAGGTGCTAAATCACCTGCAAGTAAAAATGAAGTAGCCGGAATGGAAACAGAACCGGTCATCCATGGCTGCGTTGGGATACTAACATTATACATGGCAAAAATTCCATTGTTGCCCATTGCCATGTAGACATGATTGTTCTCTGCAGCAATCTGGTAAGCATAATTACCGGGATAAAGAACTTGTCCCACTTTTTCGGGATCGGTTGAATCACTTACATCGAAGACAATTAAGAGTTGTTGTGAGACATATAAGTGATCGTTGTTGTAATCCGCATCAAAGGTGGAGATGAGAGGAGAGAAAAACGAAAGCTGTGAAATTGTTTGTGAAGTTGCATTCTTGAAAATTCCCAGAGTGAGCGAAAAAAGAAGAATGAAGTGTATATGCTTATTCATGATGGAGGACTTTTAAAGTGATTAATGTTCTATAGAAGCACAACGTTATGTTCGTGAAAGAAAATGAAACAAGCTATGTGCCTGAACGAGGAAAAAATGGTTCTGAAGGATGCGAGCGATGTTTAGTGCGGTATTCATTTGCACCGGCAGTGTTGAGGAATTTCTATCTCCGGTTAATACATTTTCCCGATACAATTTTAAAAGCACCGCGTTCTGTCGTGTCGAATTATTTAGCTTTGTAAAAAAACGATCATGTCAGGAAACACTGTAGAACTGCACCGGGTGCTTAAGGCATCTCCAGAAAAAGTTTATCGTGCCTTTACTGAATCCAATGCTATTGCATCGTGGCTTCCGCCGTATGGATTTGTTTGTGTCATTCATAATATGGAGGCAAAACAAGGGGGCACTTATAAGATGTCATTTATTAATTTTTCCACAGGCAATGGTCATTCGTTTGGAGGACATTATCTTGAACTCAAACCGAATGAATTTTTAAAGTATACTGACAAGTTTGAGGATCCTAATTTACCGGGAGAGATGATTACTTCTATTTGGCTTAGGAAGGTTTCCACAGGTACTGATCTTAAGGTGATTCAGGAGGGTATTCCCTCTGCCATACCCGTAGAAGCATGTTACCTGGGATGGCAGGAGTCATTAGATAAATTGATGAGATTAGTGGAGCCAGAAATCCCGGATGCATAGTTCACGAATCAATTATAGAGTTTGGGTCTTAAGCATTCACTTCATTAAAGCTTTCATCGTCCGCTACCGAAAGGGAATTGTTCCATTCTTATCATTCTTCTTTTTTCCCTTCTTAATAGAAATGGATTTCTGTTTGCGAAGTAAATACTGCAACTTGATTTCAAGATTGATGATTCTCCTTTCTAGGTCTACAAGTTTATCTTTCGTAGTCATGGGGAAATTATAATTCTTTGCTTCGATAAAAATTGTTCAAAGCACTGCAGTAAATATCCAGGATCAGGAAATCTTTCGTTTCTTCTTTGTATCGAGACTTGCTTTGAGTTGCTCCATGAGATCCACTGATTTGTTGTGTACCACGGTCATTTCCTTCTTGGCAACTTTCTGTCCGCGAGCTTTTGCTTCAATCACCTTCATGAGTTGAGCGGTGTAGTTATCCTTGTATTGAGAAATATCGAATTTCCCTGAAAGCTGATCAATGAGTGACATGGCCATCTTTAATTCAGCAGGTTTTACTTCCGATTTCTCAGGAACATGTAATTCCTCATAGCTTCTGATCTCTTCCTGGTAACGGATTTTGTTGAGTACTATCATGTCACCCATCGGCTTGAGTACGGCGAGAGATTCTTTTGTCCGCATCACGAAATTTGCAATGCCAACCATTTCCGATTTTGCCAGCGCTTCACGCAATAATGCATAGGCACGAACCCCCGGTTTGTCGGGCTCCAGGTAGTAAGGTGTTTCAAAATAAATGCTGTCAATTTCATTTTGATGGACGAACTCAACGATCTCTATGGTTTTACTTTTTTCAGGAGAGGCTGCTTCGAAATCTTTGTCAGTTATTTCAATGTAGCGCTCATCTTTTTTGTACGCCTTTATAATATCGTCCCAACCTACTTCCTTTCCGGTAGTTTCATTCACTCGTTTGAATCGAATTTTTGAATGATCCTTTTTATCAAGCATCTCAAGATTCAGCTCACTGCCTTGTGTAGCGCTATAAAGTTTTATGGGAATGTTTACCAGACCGAAACCGATCGCACCTGACCAAATTGATCGCATGAGATTGAGTTTTTGTTTTTTGAAACAGTGGAAATTATGCTTAAAGATAGGGAGTCTTTGGAAACTACCCCGCTTGCATGGTATTGGGTCGCTGATTTGAGACGACTCAGGTACTTTGTAACGAGATCAATGTAAACATGTTACCCATTCTCTCATACCTGTTACGGAATGAAATATCAGGAACATTATATAGCAGATTCCCTATATTTCAGACTCTAAACCTAACCAATCATGAAAAAAACAATTTCTTTTCTAATCCTGGCGATAGCTATCATCATCGGGTCTGAAGCATCCGCTCAACCGGGCACTGAAAACTTCACGGTAGTAAATGTTCAGAGTCTTAAAACTAAATGGCCTGAAAAAGGCAGCCCAAGAGAGCGTGATTCACTTATTGCGATTTACAATGCGAATGTGGTGGGCAAGAACCAATATGTTTTAAGTCACCGTGAATTACAACATTGGTTTACCGGAAGCAATAAAGACTATTTAATTATTGAAGAGTATAAAGATTTCGATTCAATGACGAAAGCGTTTGAAACGTATGATGATCTGGAAAAGAAAGCTTGGCCGGATGAAACAAAACGCAAAGATTTTTTAGAAAAGATGGGTTCTTACTTTGAGGACTGGCACGGCGATGCTCTGTATCGCATGAATCCGAAGTTGTCGAAATAGGAGAGGGAGTTTTCTCATCAATGTTATTGCGATGTCTTTGAAAACAAGATTCCGCAGTTTTTTTTAGAGACGTCATCATCAAGCAATTAAAGGACTGTCATTTCTCTAAGCTGTTGGATGATGTAGGATGGTTCCATAGTGAGATGTTATTGAAATGAATGTGTCAGCGCATCTAATAATGTTATATGCCAACTTCGACGCTAAAAATTGTTACCGGTAATTGCTTCCCTTTTAAATCAATCGAGCCAATGGCAGTGACCATGAAATGATGTTGCTGTAGTATTGAATGATCCAGTTGATGCAGGAGTGTTTCAGAGATGAGTAGTGTTTTACCAAATACATTACACTGCGACTGGATGCGATCCGTAGTATTTAAAACATCGCCGTGGTAAGCAATGTCCTTTTTGATTTGCCCAATCTCTGTCACGATTACGCTGCCTCCATGAACACCTGCTTTGAAAACCGGTTGCAGTCCGTATTTGTTGTGATAATATACAGAACGTGATTTTAACCGTTGTTCAAAAGCGAAATAAATCCTCAGTGCATTTGCATCATGAATTCCTTTTTTTATTTTCCAGTTCAGTACCGCTTCGTCACCCACATACTGATAGATTTCCGCATCGTGCTTTTCAATTTGCGTCGCAAGGTCATAAAAGCAATCCTGCATAAGTTCACTGTACTTAAGGTCGCCGAGTTTCTCAGCATACGTGGTTGAGTCGCGCAGATCGAGAAACATAAAGATGCGTTCTTCCTGCTTTGGTTTATAGTATTTACCCAGAAACATTGGAAGGGTTATGCCGGGTCCAAACTTTTGACTCACCTGTTTCACAAAATTGATGAAGAAGGAAACAAAGGCCGCATATACCAACATCGAGAGGAGAAATGGCTGTGTGAAAAAAATAAGAAGGTCTCTTAGTGTTTCTCGTCCATTCATTTTGTCGACCGTAAGATCGGTGGTGGCACGAACAATTACCAGTACGATGATAATTACAGCGAAATAGATTCCGCCTTTCGTAAGGATAAGAAAACTGAATGCTCTCTTACGGAGTTGCCTTCGGTCGTTGAGTGTATCAATGATTCCGAGAAGCAATCCAACACCAATTGCACCTAACGTCGCCTGAGTAAAAATCACTCCATATCTCATCGGTGCAAGCAAGTTGAAATTGTCGTAATCTTCCAGTCCGACGAAACGCGCGATTACGTATAGGTTGGCAGCCAATGTCCAAGAAATAATTTGGAATAAAACGTTTTGTCTAAGGGAAAGGAATGACATGAAGAATTTCAAAGATAAAATTTCCCACTTCAGTGATACCGGTGGAGAGATAGATTTTTCAAAGAAGACAACATGCTCTTAAGAAGTCTCTTTCAATTGATATCGAAATGCCTTGTTAATAGGTTCAATCGGATCTTTCATCCCATCGGAAAATGATTTTATGAATGCGGCTCCGAAGTACAATGCAAACGATGAATAGAATACAAAGAGCAATAGAAGGACAATAGATCCGGAAGCACCGTAGAGAGTTCCGATATTACTGTTCGTTAACACCCACTTGATAAACAATTTTCCAGCAGTAAATAAGATGCCGCTCACTATTCCGCCTGCAATCGAAGCTAGCCAGGAAGGTCTTCCATCAGCAAGAAACCGGAAGAGAATTACAAACCAGGCAGTGAAGATGATGGTAGAAATAATTTGGGTGATGCCTAATTGGAAAATAAAACCGGCGGTGGAGGGAAGCTCCTTCATACTCTTATCCAGGTAAACATCTAATCCATCAGTAAACAAAGCGAAGAGAAACAATATTCCTGCAATAAGGATGACGATAAATGATTTTGTTCGCACAAAAATATTGAAGAGAAAACCCGGATGTGATTCAACTTTTATTTGCCAGATGTCGTCCAAAGAGTTTCTAATAACATTGAATAGAGTAGTCGCTACAAAAACCAGAAATAAAAAACCAATGATAGTTACATACCAATTTGCAGCAAGTCCACTGAAGTTGACAAGTGTGAGTTGAATCTGTTCTCCGCTTTCTTTTCCTACCATACTGTTCAATCGGTCGATCAATCGTGAATTAAGAAATCGAGGATTAACAAATAACCCAAAGAGTTGAATGATGATGATCAATATAGCCGGCAATGCGAATGTGGCAAAGAATGCAGTAGCCCCGGCCATGCGTAGTACGTCACTCTTCCTGATTTCGATAAATGACTGTCGAAGCAGAACTAATAAGTGAAAAGAATTTTTCTTCTGCTTCATTTGTGTAGAGAATCGCGGTGAATATAGTAAGCAAGCAAAGGGTAAAGGAGGAATAATAAAGATCAGTTCACGTTTATCGGATCCTAACGATGCTACGAGATAAGATCGTTGCATGATTATCGAGGATTGCAATTTCATATCTTCCTTCTGCAAGATCTTTCTGTAAAGTAAAGTGACCGCTGTTTTTTCCTTTTGTGACTTTTCTATTTTCTGTCCAAACAGATTTGCCGCTTGCATCATACAGTTTGAAGGTATATTCGCCTGTTGAAGGTGAATCGAAAACGATTGTAAATTCTTTGGAGAAAGGATTTGGAAAGATGCTAACTGATGAAAGGTTTTGGGCTTCTATTCCTGAAGCGATGTCTTCTTCAACAACAACACATAAAGTAGCCACACCACAGTATAAATCATTTACGGCAACACAATATTCTCCTGCAGCAAGATCTGTGATGTCTTCATTAGTGGAAGTAAAACCATCGGGGCCGGTCCATGCAAAAGTGTAAGGCGTTACTCCTGCATTTACGCTAAGATCAATCTCACCATTACTAAAGCCTACCGTTGCATTGGTAACAACAGCGGTGAGATCATTGGCAAAAACCATTTTTACAAAACTCATTGAAAGAAGGAAGAAAAGTTTTTTCATAACATGCATTTAGTTCTTGCTGAATTTGTCAAGTATTGATTGAAGAGATAAAGAAGAATTCTCCAAGGCATTTCGATTTACATATGAGGTTTTTCCCGAATCATAATTGTTGATCATTATGTATTCACTTAAAGGAAAACCCACCGAAGAGAGGGGAATAAGCTGGCCGTCATAACGAAAAATTTCTCCTTTGGCATTGATAATAAAAATCTGATTTGACTGAATATACGAGAGGAAATAATTGTGGGCATCGAAAGGGTAGACTTCAGATTGCTGCCAAGCTCCATTCGAATAACTCCAAACTGTGAGCTCATCATTTACAGAAATGAGTTGATAGAGTACGCCATCCTTCATCACCAAATCGAAAAAGAGATCGTCCATGTACTTGTATTTACTGATGATAGTTTTTAAAGGCATATTCTGGATAACGCTGTTCAACCGTGCTGCTTCCATAAGTTGCTGTTGTACTTTCGAAGAATCATATAACCGAAGACTATTTAGAGGAATAGACTTCAAAGAAGTAAGACGATTGTTTTGAGAAGATTCAGTAAAATTTATTGCGTAAATCGTATCACGATTCATGTTCCAACTAAAAGGCAAAAAATTAGTTGTTCTTCTTTTTGTTCCCGCAGGTAATGCATACACATTGGCGCTGTCAACTGGTTGATCAATTTTTCCTATATAAAGCTTCGCCACCTGATTCTCGATTTCAACAGCGTAAAAGAAAGAGTTCATGATAATGATCTTCGGTTCAAATTTTCCTTGTGCTGAAGCAGAATGAACAGAAATGAGAGAAGCAAACAAATAGAATGCATACTTCATCTTTTTCCAATTACCATGTCTCATAATAAGTATCCAGTGATGTAAGATTCATATCCGGCGACATCAGATTGTAGATGTACCATTCATCATCATCCAAATCACCGTCATTGTTTACGTCGATACCTAATGTGGTTTCAGTACCTGAGTCAAAGTGCCACCAGCCGCTGAAGTCACCCTCTTTCACTTCTTCCAGCGTTTCATAAACAGCGCCGTAGCTTGGATCGTAAAACTTATCATTGACAACAACAATCTGATGATTGAAAAACCACGATGCAGGATTGGCAGCGGTCTGTCCTATCACACCAACTTCATCATGCGCATCTTCATATTGGAACAAGTAGGACGTATCTGTTTCTGAGGGATCGTCCCAAATATTTACATAGGGCAGATCAGTGCAGGTTCCATGTGGAGTATAAAAAGTCCAGGTCTTTGCAAGAAAACCATCAATCACTCCACAATCGGTATTAAGAAATCCCGGATCAATGCCTACATAATTATTATTCTGCATGAAGCCATGAATTTTCAGTGCACCGAGAAAAAGTTGAGCCCAGCTAAAACAGGAGCCATCTTTATATTTCAACAAGCTGGGAATGTCGAGGTACTGGCAAAGTATGTCTTTATAGTAGTACAGCGGTTCACCATTGACATTTAAAACAGAGTGATCGGTAAACTCTGCCCAAACCGAATCAATTACTTCTTCAATAGTGGTAGCTCCATCCGCGTTCTTACACGCTATATGGACCAGTGAAAGAAAATATTTATAGCTGCCCCAGGGAAGTGAATTTTCTTCAATCGCTTCTTCCCATGTTACATAAACAGGACTCCCACTTGACCCTACGGAGTACCAATGATCATTATCAAATGAAATTTCCCAATCGATGTTGAAACTTTCGTAGTAACGTACTTTATGAAATTCGAAAGGTTGTGTGGCTTCAGTTGAAGGATATACAATAGCACTTGAATCAACTGCTACCTCGACTGAGGGAAATGAAATACTATCAGGACCAAAACCACGAATAAAAATGGTTGACGGGGAATTCGCACAGGTAAATTCGAAAGTTGCAGTTGCCTTAATGAACGTTCCGCTGACGAAAGCTGAAGGAGTGACTGAACCGCCATCAGTCCAGTTCGTGGTATTGGATATTACATTACCATTATTGTCTTTTCGTAATTGGTACATATCATCACCCGAAAATGTAACAGACTTAAGTTTGATGTTGTACTCAAAGTTTTGTGCCTGAAGTGTGCAAACGATAAGAATCAGAAGTAAGGAAAAGAGATACCGCATGTTTTGATTTTGTAAGCAAGGGTTCACTATGATCAAAAGTAAATTATTTATGAAACGAATTTGTATGAGGAACATCTTGTCCTCCCATGCAGAGCAGCACATAATTTGTTTTCTCTTTCCTGAAAGACTTATATGATTAGAAAATTGAAATCCGGAGAGTATCGTTTATACTCACGGAAGAAAAATCCCAAAACGAACAAGAGGAAAAATCTCGGCACATTCTCATCGCTTGAAGCAGCGAAGAAACATGAAAGAGAGGTTCAATATTTCAAATCTCATTAGCGTTCATTTTTGAAACGGAATGTTGTTTGAGAAGTAAAGGAAAATTTCTTTCATGACACAAGATGGAGTGATATATACGGATGGACGCGAAGTAACCATTACGCCTTTTCAATTTATCATCGGCAGGACAGAATATCTTCTTGAAGGGATTACAAAAATTCGTGTTCTCACAATTAGAGCAAGAAGAGCCGCACCGATAGTATTTCTGCTCGTGGGAATTATGCTGACCATATTGGGAGCGACCTATAAAATCACCCCGGGGACCATGAATATGAACATGGGAAGTTTTGCTCCGGCAGATGCATTTATCTTTTATTCAGGAATGGTTCTGTTAGTCTTCGGAATGATTTGGCTTCTGAGAATTCATGATCGTTATTCTGTTCGTATTACTACAGCGGAGGGAGATAAGGATGCGATCATCAGTGACAACCGTGACTACATCCAGCAAATTATTGATGCTTTGCGGGAAGCGATGGTCGGTTATCAGAATCGTGACAATATAGTTGGGTAATTAACCCATGAGGAAGGGCTTTCAACCTTCGGGAAAAGTTTTCCGCAGGGAGAATTATGTGTTCACCGCAGTCATCGCCGAATCTGGCTTTCGACAAAATTCTGAATATTCAGGGCTGTGTTAATGAGCCTATTGATATCTGCTTTCAATAATGAGAAATTTGCATAGATTTACTCTCATAATTTTCAGACTTCGGTTTTGGCGAAAAGCACAGGCCTATGATGAGAAAGTTTACTCACTTCATTTTAATTCTTATTGTGTGTTTATCTTCGGAATTAATTTTCGCGCAGCAGGATATCCAGCTCTATTATGAAGACTTCAATGGAGGCACAGCGGGATTTACACTCAATACTCCCACAAGCGTAAGCACAGGTACGGGAACCAATCAATGGATGATAAATAATCTATATGATGGTGGCGGGCTGTATCCTAATACTCCTGATGAAACACAAACAGTAAGCGGAACTATCGCAGGAGCGCCTTTCAGTAATTATCTGCATGTAAACGATATCAATAATACTGCAACAGCGGGCAATGGAAATTATGATCCGAATAATGCGAGTGATCAGATGGCGATTATGAATACAAGCTTCTGCACGCTTGGATTGACTGATGTGACATTTACATTTTTTTATATCGGGGAAGGAAATAGCAGCGATTATATGTCGCTTTATTACAGTCTTGATGGTGGAGGAACGTGGATTCAAACAGGTCAGTCACAATACTACGGTCAATCACTTTGGAAATATGAAATAGTAACCGATCCTGCTTTCAATAATCAGATTGATTTGCGATTTGCTTTCCGTTGGGTGAATGCTACAGGCGCGTCGACGTCAATTGGTTTTGGCGTTGATGATATTATTGCTGTAGGAACTTATGATGATGTAAATAATCCGATCACCCTAACAATTACCAGCGTTTCACCGAATCCTGTTTGCCAGGGAGGATATTTATTTGTTTACTGGGAATTATCGGCGCCACTTTGTGATGGTACTTACGATGTTCAGATGTCGGACGCTTCAGGAAATTTTTCCAATCCATATGATCTTGGCGTCTTTACAATTTTCGCAAATCAAACCACAGGAGGAGTTGCAGTAGTGATTCCGTCTTTCGTAGCACCGGGAGGTTGTTATGAAATCCGAATAACACGGGTCTCACCGCCACCGACAATTACAGGAACGGCAAGTATATGCTTCGAAATTCAGGATTGCCCAAATACCATCACTACACTTCAGCCACCGGTTACCTATGGACCTGATACACTCTGTGTGCATAGTGTGATCGATGTTCCATTTTATTCCACCGGAGTTTTCAATTTTAATAATCAATATGTCGCCGAGTTGAGTGATGTGAATGGAAGCTTTGCTAATCCAACAACACTTGGTTCTGTTCTCGATCCCAATACTTATGATCCTTCACTTGGTTCACCACCGGGTTCTGTTTCAGGATTAGTGGCTGATGTGCCCGATGGATGCGGTTATTATGTGAGAGTAAGCTCGACGAATCCTGCAGTGGCAGGTACACCTTGGGGGCCTTTCTGTATTCATCATTGTGATGTCACCACAAATGACATGAATGATATCAGCGTTTGTATTAGCGACTATGTGGGTGTGGACACAACTATCTCAATTGACATTAACACATGGAATAACAATGTCACTTACAATCCTGGAAATGAATTTCAGGTTCAGGTATTGAACTCATCGTTTTACACGATATTAAATACAGGAGGATTTGGAGTAATCAGTGCAACGTCAAGCACGACAATGACACTTTCAATTCCCGGATTAATTGATGTAATAAACTTGCTTGGAGCGCCGGGAGTAGGAACGTATTACATGAGGATTATTGCTACCGATTGCACTCCATCATGGGATAGTTTAGGAACATTGATTCATCTTACTATTGGTTCGCCGGATTCTACTCCGCCGCTATTAATTCCTGATGATACTATAGTTTGTCAGGGGACGATTTCAGGAATTACTATTGATCCGTTCAACGCTTACACAAATGGTTCGCAATATCAATGGTATTCACCGCAGTTCAATAACGGTCAAGCATTTTATTGGAGCTACAATCCATTGCTGATAAACTGGGGCAATGCACCTGTAGGAACGTATTGGCTAACTGTTCGTGAATTTAATTACGGTTGTTGGGGGCCGTGGGCCGATACTGTGTACATAGACGTGATCGGAGTACCATCGACAGCCATAGTTGGGCCTGTTTCAGTTTGCCTGGGTGATACCGTGGAATACCATACGAGTTTTCTTGCAGGAACTTATTATTCATGGACAGGAAATCCGCTCGTGACAATAGTTGACACATCCAATAATGAAATCACTGTTGTATTCGATTCAGTGGGCGTCGCTAATCTTTCGGTTTATGCATTGAATGAATGTGGATCAAACAGCGGACAGAAAAATATTACTGTTCATCCTTTACCTGATGTGGTAGCTCCTGCCGACACCATAGTGTGCCCGGGAACGCCAATCACTTTAAATGCGACAAGTTCTAATGCTATCGGTTACACGTGGTATGGAAACGGTTCACAAGTCTCTACATCAAATCCATTTACTACATACCCCGATACTACCACAGAATTTGTAATTGAGGCTTCAAATAATTTTGGGTGCAAGGATTACGATACCACGATTGTCACTGCAAGTCCCGATGTTGAACTCGAGGCAACATCTACGGACATTACTTGTAATGGGATTTTTGATGGAACAGCATCAGCCCTCGGAAGCGAAGGAACACCGCCTTATGCTTATGAATGGACAACTGTTCCGCCAAATGATTCTGCAACTGTTCACAACCTTGGCCCTGGTGGTTATGTGGTTTACATTACAGATGCAAATGGATGCAAGGACACAGCGAATGTGGTAATTATTGAGCCGGATGCTATGACGCTTACGATGTCGGCAACAGATCTTACCGCCTATCAGGCTGATGACGGAACAGCAACGGCAACCGTGGAAGGAGGGACCGAGCCATATGCCTATTCATGGAGCACGAATCCAACACAAACAGAACAAACAGCAATCAATCTTCCCCCGGGAACATATACAGTTACGGTTACTGATTCATCAGGATGTAAAGTGTCAGATACAGTTTCGGTTAAAGAAGCACCGAATGTATTTGCCGTGCCGAATGCCTTTACTCCAAATGGCGATGGACTAAATGATGACTTCATCATTGTTCAATCAAACATCAACACATTCCACATGATCATTTACAATCGCTGGGGACAAGAAATTTTTGTGAGTGATAATGTGAATGAAGGATGGGATGGAAAATTCAAAGGCAAGGAAGAAGAGATAGGTGCTTACGTCTATTACATTCAGGCAATATTTATGGATGGAAGTGCAGTGGAGCAGAAAGGAAATGTAACGTTGCTCCGATAACAAAATAATTCCTCTTTCATTTTCTAAAATAGATTTTCATCAGCCGGGCAATCCTGACAGATGAACCTTGAATTCCTATCTTGCCCTCAAAAAATAAGTTGTTTTCTCAACCCCTTCGCAGAGTTGCGATAATCGGTAACATTTATCTTTTCCTCTATTTCATTTTTGCTCTGGTTTATTATAAAGAGCGGATCTTTCTTGATGGCTCATATTATTTCTTTCATGTCGTTCAACATGAAACATTTCATATCGAGCATCAACGATTTATTCTTGCGATATCGCAGTTGCTTACTGTAATAGGAACCAAGCTAAATCTTTCGCTGAACACGGTTCTGATTTTAAATTCTGTTAATCCTGTCATCTATCTATGGTCGCTTTTTCTCCTAAGCACTTTGTGGCTAAGAAGTGAAGGGATTTGCTGGGCATTACTGTTAAGCAGCGTTTGCGGCATCTACTTTATCTATTTCATTCCGATGTATGAGGTTTGGTATGGTGGCGTGCTGCTGATATTTTTTGCTGGGATATTGGAAAAGCAGTTCTATCAAAGTCGATTACAACAAATCATCTTTGTTCTTCTGCTTATTACTCTTTTGTTTTCTTACCCATTGATTTTTATTGGCGTGATTTATTTCAGCGCGGCTCATTTTTTAAGAGTGAAGAAAATTTCGAAAACTGTTTTGAGCATCTATGCGCTTGTTTTTCTGGGGTGGATTTTCTTTAAATATTTTTTCATTTCCGATTATGAATCCGGAAAGATTGAATACCCATTATCGCAGGAGGGAAGCATTGTCTCACAAAATTTTGGATCCTTTAGTGGCTTGTGGGAATGGAAATCATTTCTCTTCCATATTTACACAGAGGAAATGATTTGTTTCACTGCGACCGTCATTTTTCTATTTGTGAAAAGACATCGTTGGCAAGCGTTGCTATTAATTGCAACACTTTTTGCCTTTTTACTTCTCATTGGCTTCTTTCATTTCCAACCCTGGAAGCACTCAAATTATTTTGAGAGGATGTACTTGTTATTGATACCACTTTGTTTTGTTCCATTCTTCCTGAATGTATTTTCAGAGTGGAAATGGAAAATAGTCTTGGAAATTTTTGCGGTGATTGTTATTGGAATTCGAATGTCTCAAATTGTTCAGCATTCTGCAGAATATGAAAAACACCTTGATGAAATTTCATCCTTAATCGAAAAGAGTCATCAGCAACAGGGCTCAAAGTTTAAGGTTGATTTTTCGAAGCATCCTGAATTGAACTCACTTGATGAATGGAGCTTGCCGATGGAAGCGCTCATATTTTCCTCTTTGAAATCAAATACAAATTCCGTTACGATTTCCTGGCAAGCGGACATTGAGAATCCTAGTATTTTACAAAAACTAAATGCGCAAAATTTTCGTCTTCGACTTGATGAGATTTATCCTGATAGCTGGCTCAATAAAAAATATTTCATGCTTCAGCACGGCAATTACAATGAACTAGTGCTTCCTTAAATTTTTATAAATAAAAAAGGCAACACTATAGCGTTGCCTCAAATGAGTTGAGTGTTATTTTAACGATGAGTTGCCCGAACGTGAACCGAGTTCACATCTGTCTGTTCAATTACTGATTGTGTCGGTGTTTGTATGACTTCTTGCTCCATTGTTTTCTCCAGATCATCGCGAAAACAAAGACAAATGCAATTAGAAGAAGAATGTTACCCATGATAAAGTAATTTTCAAATTGTTCGTTTTCATTCCCCTTAATATTTAGTCCTTCTTGAAAAGAGTTGTTGCTAACAAAACACCGATGCTTTGTATGGCTTTTATTTTTTTAAACTTCACGATCATCCAAAGAATTACCGAAGTGGTGAGCACGCTAAACTTTGTTTAATTCTACTTGAAACATTTGATTTCACTTTTTCTCGGGAGAAATTTTAACACCGGAACAGTTTACTTGCCCGGGCTCAGCAGGACATTGAGGAGCCATTGAAGGTTTGGAGGTCTTTCTGAAATCAGTGCAGGGTTTCATAGCATTAATAAATTTGGATATGGTAATAAAGCATCACGATACAGTGATCACATAAATCTTTCTATTTTAATTGCGTACTACTTGAACCAGGAAATGATATACGGTTCGAATTGCGAAGAAAAAATCCCCGCCGAAACAAAGTCCCGACGGGGCTTTCTAACCACCAAAATCAAAATCCCATTTCTCTTTAATAGATACACAGATATACATACGATTCATATTTGATGTCAACGAGACCTGGGGAAATAGAAACTGCTTTGAGCTGACATCATTAGCAGCGTTGAATTCTTACGAGGGTTATTTTGAGTTTGTTTCGGGACTCCTGGATTTAAGTAATCCACAGGCAAGACAACTCATTGAAATTCTACTATGTAAAGTTTCAGTCACATATCCTTAATTGTTTTGTTTGAACGGGTTATTGAATGCACCTAAACGATTAATCGAGCACTTCATGCTATCTTTAAACTGCGATGAAATCTTATCTTCTTGCACTGTGCTCTGTTACGATAATGCTCTTTTCATGCAAGCACGAGAAGAAGCTAACCCCTGATGTTAACAATGGTGCCGATACCACAACGTCAAATGCTTCTTCATCAAATACTGAAGAACAGCATGGAAAATTTTTCAGTGGATTATTCGTGGTTGGAAGAAATGCGTTGAGCTTTCGCGAATGCGAACATGCTGATAGAGATTTTGCGGTCGTGGATTCAACAGGTGAAATGAAAAAACTTTATAAAACAGTTTTTCTCAATTCACCGGCGTTTCCTTATGAGTATGTGTATGTGGAAGTACGAGGAGAAGTAATGCCGGTAAATGAAGCACAACACTTACAGGGATACGATAGCGTTCTTACAGTTCGAAAAGTATTGACGTTTGAGCAAAAGAATTATCAGAACTCATGCATCCCATACGATTATTGGGCTTTGGGAAATGAATGGTCGCTGCAGATTTCTATGAAAGAAGGGGTTCTCGTGTTGAAGGATTTTTCATCGATGATGGTTTATGTTTTTGAATATTTCCCTCCAAAGAATATGAGCGATCAGGTGATTACTTATGCGTCTAACAATTACGCGATGCAAGCATCGATTAAAGCGATTATTAAGAAAGAGGCTTGCAATGATTCGGCAAATAACCAGTTTCAATATTCAGCATCTGTTCTTGTGAATGGAAAAAGATATTCCGGCTGCGCGATAAAAGGAAACTCCATCAACTAAAAAGCCGGATATGTATCCGGCTTTTTAATTTCACCAGTAAAAAATTATGTCGATTCGGTAGGGAGCTCTACAGAAACTGTTTTAGGCTGAACGATCGGTGAAGCTTCAGGAGAACCATTAACGCTCTCATGTCTTCTAAGGAAAAAGCGAATCATTGGACCTGCCATCAGGATTGTTATAAAAGTCATCACAACAAGGCCCACAAAAATTTTCTCATCAATAATTTTTGCCTGTAGGGCAACAAGACCGAGTACAATTTCCTGTGAGCCCCGTGCATTCATTCCAAATCCAACTGCAATTGATTTATTGTGCTTAAAGCCGCTTAGTCGCGCGCCAATATATCCTCCGGTTAATTTTCCGAAGATGGAAATCGCCAATACAAACAGAACGATTCCAATATCAAAGTTGCTTGCAAAATTTACTTTCAATCCAATGGAGACAAAAAAGAGAGGAGAAAATACATAAGTAACAATGTCGTGCAAAGTATCCTTCGCCTTCTCACTGAAGTAAGCTGAATTTCCAATCGCAATTCCCATGAGGAATGCACCGAAAATGGCTTTTATCCCTAACCACTCTGTAAATATTCCACCAAGCAAGCAAAGTATCATCGCTAAGGACAATTCAGCGCCGGGTTTTGAAAGCTTTGCATTGGCATATCGAAAAAGAGGGTCAATAATTTTTCTTCCAACCGTCATGAGAAACCCTGTGAATCCAATAATGATAAGCAACACAGTGATTGCATTGAAATGACTTTCTGCTTTAAGATTTGCAATGGCAATCACGACAGAGAAAAGCATCCAGCCAATGATATCATCAATCATAGCCGCCGTCATCATCAGGTTTCCAAATCTTGTTTTGATGAGATCAATATCGATAAGAATTTTTGCCATTACGCCGAGGGCTGTAATTGAAAGGGCTGTCCCCATGAAAAGGGCAGGAGCTAGTTTATTCTCTCCTCCAGAAGCGAAGAAAAAATCATAAAAAAACCATGTGCAACCGAATCCAACGGCTAATGGAAAAAATATTCCTGAGAAGCTGATTTTAGCTGCGGCTTTTCCTCTCGTCCTTATGTTTTCCAGCTTTACTTCCATTCCCGCAATGAAGAGCAGCAGCATCACACTCAATTTTGAAATTCCATCGAATGCAACTGCAGGCTCCTTCGGAGAAAGAAAGACCGTTTGAAAAAAGTTAGGAAATAAGGCTCCAATAAAAGTTGGACCCAGGAGAATACCGCCAAGTAGCTCTCCAATGATTGCAGGAAGCCCGAACGACTTGAATAGTTCGCCCATTAATCTTGCAACGCCGAGGAGAATAGTGAGAATTAGCAGAAACTGGAGGACTTCATTTGTAGCTAGTTTTCCCATAAGATTTTGTGTTGGTTAATTCTGAAAAAATATGAGTTATCTATGTTCTATCGTTGGAGTTATTCCTATCAAATTGGTAGAATTTAGCGCAAGGTAAACGATTTTTTTAATTCAGACGCCTATAGTCGGAATTCCACATACGAAAATTGTGCAAATCAGTTTCGGAAATAAGTTTTTAAAGGAATGGCAGGCAAAAAGCCGTTCCTATGAAGATGAAATGAGAATGAAAATTCAGATTTCCTAAAAACCCTTAGTAGTGCAGAATAAGTTGGACACCTTAAGCCATAGCGTAGATAATTTGTCTCGCTGAGCTATAGTTCATGGTAATAGCGTCTTCAAGAGAAGTATTGTCGAGGATTTTCACCATAGCATCGCGAACCAATTGCATGGTACGACGAATTTCGCAGGTTTTTTCATCCTCGCAATCAAAACATTTTTCATAGGCGACCTTGCTTACACAAGCAATAGGAGCGATTTTGCCTTCAATGATCCGAATTACTTCCCCAACAGAAATTTTATCAGGTGGTCTCGAAAGTTGGTAGCCACCCTGTCTTCCAATTTTGCTTACCAGGATTCCTTTCTGCTTAAGCTGTGAAAGAATTTTTTCAAGGAACTTATAGGGGATGTATTCAGAGTTTGATATTTCTGAAACAATGATCAAATGATCATCATAATGGCGAGCCATGTAGAGTACCGCTTTCAGTGCGTACTTAACTTTTTTTGACAACATGGAGAAGGGTTTTAAAAGTGATCAACTGATAATTCCTTTTACATATTCACGCGTAAGCTCTTGTTGGGGATTTTCAAGCACTTCGTGCGCAGGACCATGCTCAATGATTTCGCCTAGCCACATAAAAACTATGTAGTCAGCAATTCTTCTTGCCTGGCGAAGAATGTGAGTGACCATGATCACGGTATAATCTTTCTTCAGTTCGACAAACTTTTCTTCGATGCGCTGGCTGCTGATTGGGTCAAGAGCTGAAGTGGGCTCATCACCTAAAATAATTTCAGGCTCTACGGCAAGTCCTCGTGCAAGACAAAGACGTTGCTGCTGACCAATGGAAAGTTTTGTAGCGGGCTCATTCAAGCGAGTCTTCACTTCATCCCATAAGCTTGCCTGTTTCAAATAATGTTCAACACGTTCTTCAAGAATTCTTTTCTTACGAATGCCATGTATACGCATTCCATATGCGATGTTGTCAAAGATTGACATGGGAAGCGGCATGGGTCGTTGAGAAAGAAGTCCCATCTTTTTTCTCATGTGAGTCACTTCCACTTTGGGATCGTAAATATTTTTTCCATCCACCAAAACTTCACCGCTGATATTTATGCCATCAGCCGATTCAATAAGCCGGTTAAATGTTTTAAGCAAAGTGGTTTTGCCACAACCTGAAGGACCGATGATCGCAGTGATTTTTTTATCAGGAATGTCGATTGAAACATTCTTCAGGATTTTCTGCTCTCCATAGCTAATGCTGAGATTGCGTACGCTGATGTGCGGCTTTAGGCCAATCAGCGGAACAATCTTTTCTTGTCCGTTTGTTTCCGGTAATAAATGAACAGGTACTTCCTGAGGGATAACAGTTCCGGTTGAAGGTTGCATAAGTGAGTTTTTAGTTAATTACATTTTTCTTGAATCGCTTTGTAAGAAGACGACTACTGATACTTATAATGAGAATGAGAATTGTTAAAATCAATGCAGAGGCGTATGCACGTTCTACCACCTCTTTTATCGGTGATCCTAATTGAAAGAAGATCGCTAGTGGGAGTGTGGCTGCCGGCTGGAGTACTGAAGTTGGAATATTATCAGTAAAACCGGTGGTAAAAATCACAGATGCGGCATCACCAATAGCTCTTCCAAATCCAAGAAGGATTGCAGTGAGTACTCCGGGAATTGCCTGACGAAGGATTACCTTGATTGCAGTTTCCCATTTCGTAGCACCCAGTGATAACGATGCATCACCCAATTCTTTTGGAATGGTTCTGATCACTTCATCCATGGTTCTTGCCATAATGGGCAGCACCAGGAGTCCGACAGTGATTATTCCTGCAAGCAGGGAAACTTTTATTCCAAAAAAGATCATGATAATAAAACCAAAGGCTCCATAAACAATCGATGGAATACCATAAAGAATATCGAGCGACAATCGAATGAACGTAACAAACTTAGAACCTGCAGGAGCATAAATGTTCATATACATCACTACAGGAATGCTCAGCAGCAATGAGAAAAGGCTTGCTCCGATTCCTAAATAAAGAGAGCCGATGATTGCATTCAAAACGCCCCCTTCTTTCCCCAGGTAAAAACCTCCTTTGGGAGTTTTACTGATCATGTCCCAATTCATTGCAGGCAAACCCTTCCATAAAATGGTGAGTACGATAACAAACAAGCTCCCAATGATGATAAACGTTGCTACACGAATCAGGATATTAAATAAACGCTCTTCAAATTTTCTCCAGAACATAGTTTAAATCATTTTCCGTTCAACCCGCATAATCACTATGCGAGCCGCAACATTGAATAATAGAATCACCGTTAGTAAAAGCAATGCAGCAAACATCAACGCCGAATCATACATGGGAATGGACATCATTTCACCATAGTTGTTTGCGATCAAAGCAGGAAGAGGATATCCAGAGTCGAAAACGGAGTGAGGAATCAGCACCGTATTTCCAACCACCATCAATACAGCAAGTGTTTCTCCAAAAGCCCTTGAAAATCCCAAAATGATTGCAGCGCTAATTCCCGGAGCAGCTCTTCTTAGAACCACCTTCTTAATTGTTTCCCATTTGTTGGCACCTAATGAAAGTGAAGCTTCACGAAGCTCAACAGGTACTGTTCGCAATACTTCAAGCATGATGTGGATCACTATAGGAAAGACCATGATCGCTAAAACCAATCCCCCGGCGAGTATGCTATATCCGGTCGTGTCATCCTGCCCGAAGAACGGAGCAAGGTCATCAGCGATAAAGGGAACAATTAGAATGATTCCCCATATCCCGAATATCACAGAGGGGATACCAGCAAGGATATCGACCAGTGAAGTCACAAAACTTTTCACTCGCTTGTTTGCATATTCCGAGAGATAAACTGAACAGAGTATGCACAGTGGAACTGCGATAACAAGAGAGATGAGTGTGACATAGACCGTGCTTAAGATGTAAGGAAGAAATCCAAATTGATCTTTGCGTGGCTTCCAGATTGATTTAAACAGAAGGTCGCTGAGAGAATGTGAATTCAAGATAGGAGCGGACTTAAGATAAAGTCCACCTATGATTAAGAATAGCAGCAGGCCTACAAATACTGTAATAAGCCAAACTGATTTTCTTGCTATTTTATCTTTTAGTACCCGTCCTATACGCATAAAGCTGATTCTTATTTTACGAGAGCAACCTGTTGCTTTTGGATATCGGCAGAAAGTGAAACGTATCCTGCCGCATCACAATATTTTTGGCCATCCGTTAATATCCAACTCAGAAAAGCGATCACCAGCGGATCTGATGGTTTATTCTTAGAAACAAGAAGCTCAATACGGGCAGGCGGATGAGGGAATGTATGATTCTGGATAGCATCATCCACTTTATCGAGAGTACCGAATACATCTTCATTCGGATCTATCTTTTGGTTACCATTCCAATCCATCGTGCATACTGCAAGCCCTGGTTGCGGTTGACGTGTCTTATTATCATAAACAAAATTGATATTGTTAAAGCCGAGAGCATAAGGATCCTTTGCAACTGCAGCAGCCAATCCGGGATCACCGAATACTCCGGTACCCACTAAATCTTCCTGCTTGTAACCCATGTATTTTGCCCACATCTCCGCAGCGCCTGCAGCATCCGACCTTGTAAATACCTTAATCGCTTTGCTACTTTTAACTCCAAGCAGCTGTCCCCATGTAGTGATTTCCTGGCTTACAAAAACTTTATAAAACTGCTCCTTGGTGATTCCCTTTTGGCGGATTGTTGCAAGAAAGGGATTGTTTGCATTCACCGTAGGAATAACTGCATCCTCACAAACACCGATGCCGTAAGCGCCTTTCTGTTTTTCTTCAGGAGCAATTTCTCTCGATACCATACCGAGTGAAACAGTTCCGGAAAGAACATCAGTCATACCTTTTCCGGCACCACCACCCTGTACATCAATTTTCACTTTCGGGTGAAGTTTCTGAAATGCTTCCGCCCATGCTACTGCCATTGGATAAAGTGCATAAGCACCAGACAGAGAAATTTTTCCTGAAAGTTCACCCTGTGGTGGGTGATGGGTAATGGATTTATCAGTAGAAGTAAAATTTTGAAGAAGAAGCGATGAAGGAAGAAGTAATAAGGTTAGTAGAAATATTTTAATTCTCATTGAGTAAAGTTTGTTCAGGTTAGAAGATTACGCGTCAAATGTAAATTTATTTTTTGAATATCCTACTAAATCTGTATAATTTCTAGTTATACAGATTTAGTAGGATATTGTTGCATAAAGTGGTCATGCAGCCTAAAGAAGGTTTTCTAGAAGAATATTTGCCCCTGTATGGAGAACAAGTTGTTTTTCTTCTGTGTCTCTGCCCCATCTTCATGCACCATATCGTATTGGATCTGGATTTTTGTGTAGGCAGCAAAGTAATAGTTGAAGGCAAAACTTGTAATCGTGGTAGCATCATTGTCCTTGCCTTTATTAGGATCAAAGAAGTCATACTTCACAAGAATGGATGCCTTCTTCGGAATAAAGAACCCTTCACCAAGTAAGTAGTATCCGCCCTTATCAGTGGCACTGTCTGTTCCCGCTAGATATTCTGCAGCAGCGTAGATCCATTTGCCATCTTCATAGGCAGCATCAAAACCATAACGGTTACGAACCTTTGGAGTTTTTCTATCGACACCATAAGTGGCATGACCCTGATAAATAGATCCGCCTATTTGTAATCCCTGAATAGGTTTACCCACCACTCGTGCACCAATATCCTTGTCTCGATCCGGATCAGATACATTGATGCCTTCACCGTCAACCAGCCCAACATAATAATCAACCCAGGTAGAATTGGGGGCAGCATCAACAGAGTTATTGGGTATTCCACCGCTTAACACTACTCCAATATCACGACCATTATTATTGACAGGGGTAGTAGAATTTGCCGTTGCCAAAACGTCTTTCGAGCGAGCCGTAAGTGCTTCTACTGCCTGGGATCGACTCACGCTATGAATGTCATAGTCGGTTCGAAGACTTTCATAGGATAGTGGGACCTTTTGTTGTCCAAGGGTCACCTTCAGATAGGGAAAGAATTGGTACGACATATAAGCATCCAAAGCTCGTACTGTTGGCGGAGCAAAATCAACCTGGAATCGATACGCGAAACCTTTCAGCGGCGCACCATTAAAAATAAGACGTGCATTGCGCAGATCGAAGCTGCTCGGCTTACTGTTGTTTTTGCCGGAGGTATCCTTGTCTGCCTGATAATATTGAAAACGTACCTGCGTGTAGCTATTCAGTTTGATTTTAACAACATCAGAAAACACAGGAAACGTAACTAATTGTGCAGGCGGAGGGGGAGGTGCCTTTTTCTTCGAGGTGTCTGAAGGAGAGGTGGCACTCTGTTGCGCAAAAGAAATTCCCGTATTTCCAAACCATACAATCAAAACTAAAAGGGGGAAAACCCTGGTAAAAAGTTGTTTCATAAGATGAGTAAAGTTTTTAGTACGCGTCAAAAATATACAAAGTCTACATAGTTGGTAGTCTTTTCAAAAATTTTTCCACACAATCTATATGACAAGTCGGAATTAACGACAGTATTTAAAAAGTGTTTCAGTTTTTAGTAAGAAACATTTGATCACCGGTTTTGAATAGACTTTACAGATGGGTATTCAATGGTGACTGGAATCATTAATTCTGTGACCAAATACATTATGTTTGCGATACAGGATTATTACCTTTCTGCAACAAAAACCATTCACATGCAGGTAGCGGCAACAAAACGAAAACTTCATGTTTCTGAGATGGCGGAATCGCTCATAGGCTCTGAGATCATTAAACTGGCCTGGGAAGTTAATGACTTGATAAAAAAGGGAGCGAAGATTTTCAATTTCACCATTGGCGATTTTGATCCTAAAGTGTTTCCTATTCCTGCAGTCCTGGAGCAGGAAATTACAAAGGCGCTTCATGCAAGACATACGAACTATCCACCGGCGAATGGAATTCCTGAGTTGAGAAAATCAATCAGTGAATTTCTCACCCACCATGGAGGGTTTCAATATTCTCCTGAAAGCATTTTAGTAACAAGCGGAGGAAGGCCCGCCATTTACTGTGTATATATGACTTTACTGGATCCGGGTGATGGAGTTATTTTCCCTGTTCCTTCCTGGAACAACAATCATTACTGTCATTTATCCGGCGCGAGGCCAATTCCAATAGAGACTAAAGTTGAAAACAATTTCATGCCTACGGCTGATGAAATTCGTCCGTTTATTCGCGAAGCAAATCTTATCGCGTTATGCTCTCCGCAAAATCCTACTGGAACTACATTCTCCAAAAAAGATCTCGAAGAAATCTGTGATTTGGTGCTGGAAGAAAATGAGAGGAGAAGTGAAAACGAAAAACCGCTCTATGTACTGTATGATCAAATGTACTGGGTGCTAACCTATGGTGATACTGTTCATTATGATCCTGAAAGTTTACGACCAGAAATGAGAGACTATACCATTTTCGTTGATGGCATTTCTAAGTCTTGCGCCGCTACGGGTTTGCGTGTCGGTTGGACTTTTGGACCTGAAAACGTCATTGACAAAATGAAATCCATCGCTTCACATATTGGTGCATGGGCGCCACGGCCAGAACAGGAAGCGACAGCGAAGTTTTTGCAGATGAAGGATGAAATGAGTGTTTACCTCTCTGACTTCAAACAGCATCTTGAAAAACGACTCCAGGGAATTTATAAGGGGCTTATGGAATTAAAGAGTGAAGGTCACAAGGTGGATGCCATAGCACCACAGGCAGCATTGTATCTCACTGTCCAGTTTGATTTGAAAGGAAAGAAAACTTCTGATGGAAGAATATTAAAGGATACTGCTGACGTGACTTCATACCTATTACATGATTGCGGAATTGCTATCGTTCCCTTTTATGCATTTGGGTCATCTCACGATTCCACCTGGTATCGGCTAAGTGTGGGAACCTGCAAAGTGCACGAGATTGAAGAATCAATCTCTAAACTGAGAAGTGGTTTGGAAAAGCTCAAGTAATAATCACCGCAATTAAGCATTAGCCTTCGAAGTTTTTAATTGATTAATCCATTTATTGCACTGCCAGAGAATTAAGTAAGCGATTAGCGCAATGCCTGCATCTATTAATGACCACCAAAACGGAACAGCTCTCATCCTTTCCCAAACTAAAGCAACGACAACGCTTAATCCTGAAGCAATCATTCCCCATTGCACCACCCATTGATTCTTGATTGGATCTCTTAATGGTCCAATGAAAGCAATGGCAATTAATAAATGTGCGAATGCAAGCCAGTCAAATCCATATCGCATGAAATTGTACTTGTCACTTGTCTCATTCAATCCTTGATCAACGTACTGCCACCAATCACGTAAAAATTTTGGAAGTGAATCAGGATTGGAAAGAAGAATATTCAATTCTGTGCGTAACGGTACTGCTGAAATTCCATTGAGCAAAAGACCAATGATGGTAATGACGATGGCAATTTTAATTCTTCTTTGTAAGGTTGAAGAGTTGGTCATGTAGAGGAGGATTTTTGAATGGTGACTAAAGGATTCAAGATGAAATTTAGGAATATCATCTGAATAATTAGCATGAAGATTTGACTAACTTTTTCTAAACATTCTCGCCATATAGAATCCGTCGAATCCTTCTGAGGGAAAGATTTGTTTTTGTTCTTCCAATTCAAAGTTTGAATGTGCAGAAAGAAATGAGTTTACCTGATTTTGATTTTCTGAAGAGAGAATGCTGCAAGTTGCATAAATAAGTTTGCCACTTGGTTTCACCATTTGTGAATAACGATCCAGAATGTCCTGTTGAATTTTTCTTACACGATCAATGTAATCCAACCCCAATTTCCATTTTGCGTCAGGATTTCTTTTCAATACACCAAGCCCTGAGCACGGAACATCAAGTAACACGCGATCCGCTGAATTATGTAATCGCTTAATGACTTTTGTAGAATCGATTAGTCGTGTTTCGATATTTGTTGCTCCCGCTCTTCGCGCTCTGCGTTTCAATTCATCAAGTTTTCTTTGATCATTGTCCATTGCAATAATGTGTCCGGCATTGTTCATTAAAGAAGCGAGATGCAAGGTTTTTCCACCACCACCTGCACAGGCATCGATGACACGCATGCCCGGAGAAACATCTGTGAACGGAGCAACCTGTTGTGACGAAGCATCCTGTACTTCGAATTTCCCCTCTTTGAAAACCGCAAGCTTGAATACATTCAGTCGCTTCTTCAGAACAAGTGCATCAGGTGCAAATGAGAGGGATTCACTATCGACTTCGGCACTGAGTAATTCCTTTTGCAATTCTTCTTTGGAAGTTTTCAATGTATTTGCCCGTAAGACCACTTGCGCCTGTTCATTAAGTGCATGCAGTTCAGCATTCCACTTTTCATTCAATTCTTTTTCTCCGAGTTCATCGAGCCAATCGGGAATCGATTCATTGATCGCACGAACACTTTGTGCCTCATGTTCTTTTTCCAGAATATTTTCCGGATTGACTAGAAGGGCAAAATAGGAAGGCATTTCAGTTCCCTCCAAAATCAACCATATCTGAATAGCCTTCAGGAAAACATTATTGTCATTTTCATCGATGTTCGCACAAAACAAAATTTTCCGCCACCATCGAACGATATCATAAGTTGTCTCGGCAATAAATCTTCTGTCTCTTGAACCCCACTTTGGATTTTCTTTTAGAAGTGATTCAATCACTGCATCTGCATATTTCCTTTCATGAAATATTTTTCGCAGTGCAGCTTCAACTGCTTCAATCAAGTTGCGATGGATATATTTTGGGTTGCTCAAGCTTCCACAAACATAGCCTCAATGAAATTGTCTAACGAACATATTGCCGCAACGAATTGCATTTATCTTTGATGTATGTTCAGTTTCATGGATTCGCTGAAAATTATTTCACAGATCATCGGTATTGCGAGCATCGTCATCCTCATTTTTGGATCGCTGCAGGCAATGGTGATGTTTCTTTCAAATGAATGGAATCGTGTTAATGGAAAATACGACATGGAGAAAATAGCTTCCATCCGAATTCAATTGGGACAATATCTTCTTCTTGGCTTTGAGTTGCTAATTGTTTCCGATGTGATTGCAACGATTGTGGAACCAACCATCGATGAACTCATACAAGTTGGTGGTGTAGTGTTAATCCGCACGATACTTTCCTTCTTCCTCAACCGTGAGATTGAAGCACAGCGAAAAGTGAAAGTTTAAGCCGCTGGATTCGCTTTCTCGTCTCATTGAACTTCCTTCTGTAATTTCGCGGCAGAAAATTTCCTCTCATAATGGCATTTGATATTGAAATGATCAGGAAGATCTACTCAGCACTTCCTTCCAAAATTGAACAAACGAAAAAGCTTCTCAATCATCCCTTAACCCTCTCAGAAAAAATTCTTTACGCTCATCTTTTTAGTGCGTTGCATGATAAAGGTTATGACCGCGGAAAGTCTTACGTTGATTTTGCTCCTGACCGCGTAGCGATGCAGGATGCCACCGCGCAAATGGCATTGCTTCAATTTATGACCGCGGGAAAAGACAAAACGGCCGTTCCATCTACTGTTCACTGTGATCATTTAATTCAGGCAGAAGTAGGAGCGAAAAAAGATCTTTCAAAAGCGCTTGATGTTAATAAGGAGGTGTATGATTTCCTTGCTTCCGTCTCCAATAGATATGGAATTGGTTTTTGGAAACCGGGAGCAGGAATTATTCACCAGGTTGTGCTTGAGAATTATGCTTTTCCCGGAGGAATGATGATTGGAACTGATTCTCACACACCCAATGCCGGTGGGCTTGGAATGATTGCCATTGGTGTTGGTGGAGCGGACGCAGTGGATGTGATGGCGGGAATGCCATGGGAATTGAAGATGCCGAAACTCATCGGAGTTCATCTCACAGGGAAGATGAATGGTTGGACCTCAGCAAAAGATGTGATTTTAAAAGTGGCAGGAATTCTCACAGTGAAAGGCGGCACCGGAGCCATCATTGAATATATCGGTGAAGGTGCAGAAAACATTTCGTGCACCGGCAAAGGAACCATTTGCAACATGGGTGCAGAAATTGGAGCCACGACTTCAGTATTTGCTTATGATAAGAAGATGGAAACCTATCTGCGTTCGACAGGCAGAAATGATATTGCTGATCTTGCGAATAATGTTTCAGATCATTTACGTCCTGATCCCGAAGTGCTCGCCAATCCTTCGAACTATTACGATCAGGTGATTGAGATTAATTTGAGTGAATTGGAACCTCACATCAACGGACCATACACACCGGATCTTGCTTGGCCGGTTTCGCAATTCAAAGAAGCCGTGGAGAAAAATGGATGGCCTGCGGAATTAGAAGTTGCATTGATTGGATCATGCACGAATTCGTCTTATGAAGACATGACACGTTCTGCATCCATTGCACGACAAGCATTAAAGAAAGGATTGAAAGCAAAATCAGAATTTACTATCACGCCGGGCAGCGAGCAAATCCGATTCACAATCGCACGTGATGGGTTAATAGAAACGTTTGAAGAAATGGGAGGAATGGTGCTTGCCAATGCTTGTGGTCCGTGCATTGGTCAGTGGGCACGGCATATGACCGATCCAACAAAGAAGAATTCCATTCTCACTTCATATAATAGAAATTTCGCGAAGCGAAATGATGGAAATGCAAGCACGCATGCTTTCGTTGCTTCACCTGAAATTGTAACTGCATTTGCACTTGCCGGTAGTTTAAAGTTTAATCCGATTACTGATACACTTGCAAACGAAAAAGGAGAACAGGTCAAATTAGACGAGCCGGAGGGAATTGAGTTGCCAATAAAAGGATTTGAAGTAGAAGATGCTGGATTTGTTCCTCCTGCAGCAGATGGAAGCAAGGTTTCAGTTGTAGTGAGTCCTACCTCTGATCGGTTGCAGTTGCTTGAATCATTTCCTAAATGGGACGGAAAAGATTTGACAGGGCTGAGATTGCTGATAAAAGCAAAAGGCAAATGCACGACGGATCACATTTCTATGGCAGGGCCGTGGTTGAAATATCGCGGGCACCTCGATAACATTTCAAACAACATGTTGATTGGTGCGATCAATTATTTCAATGATAAAGCTGACTCAGTGAAGAATCAACTTACAAGTCAATATGATTCTGTTCCCAAGGTCCAGCGTGATTACAAATCAAATAGCATTGGAACCATTGTGGTTGGTGATGAGAATTATGGTGAAGGTTCTTCACGTGAACACGCAGCAATGGAACCGCGGCATCTCGGCGTGCGTGCTGTTGTTGTAAAATCCTTTGCGCGCATTCATGAAACGAATTTGAAAAAGCAGGGAATGCTTGGACTTACTTTCAATGACAAAAATGATTACGATAAAGTACAGGAAGATGATGTGATCGATATTGTTGGCTTAACAAGCTTCTCACAGGATCAGCCGCTCACTTTAGTTCTGCATCATAAAGATGGATCAACTGATAATGTTGTGGTCAATCACACATTCAATAATCAGCAGATCGAATGGTTTAAGGCTGGAAGCGCGTTGAATTTGATCAAAGCGGCGAATAAGAAATAGAGAGAAGACTACTCTTTAATAAGCTTTAAGATCTTCACTTTTTCTTGCGACTCGACCACAACTAAATATAGCCCCGAGGATTGGGTGCTAAGATCAATTCGAGCTTCATTTGCACCGCACGTGATGTATTTGCTTTCTACTTCCTTTCCCTGCGAGTTCAGCACCCGAACTTTTGTATTTGTCTCTGTGCCGGAATTAAATTTGAGAATTGCAAAATCAAATGTTGGATTTGGATGCACGATCAACGATTCCTCTCGAACGATTGGATCGATGGCCGTTGGCGAGCATATGTCTGCTGTATAAAAGTGTCGATCGTTAATGACCCATCCAAGATCGTCAGCTATTGAAAGCGTTATGGACTGAGGAGACGGAGCATTGGATAGATTCACAGATTGATTAATTACAACTGGAAGCCACCCTTTCCAGTTACATGAAGTAATTCCGGCACCATTGGCTTTTAAAAAATAAATTTTAGAGCTGTCAAGATCATATCCAATAGAAAAAGTTTGTCCGCATACTGCATAACTATTATTTGACGTTTGAATAGCATCCCATGCTTCCTCGGTCCATACTGTACCATAAGCCATGGCCCAGTTTAGCGAACCATTCTGGTGAAGCTTGATTAAGCAGGCATCTTCTTCTCCGTTACCGGCGCTATTCGTGAAGCCGCTCATCATAAACTCTCCATCAGTGGTCTTGAAAAAGGCCCTCACTACATCGAAATAAGTTCCGCCATATGACTTTACCCATATTGGGTTGCCCAAGCTGTCAAATTTTAAAATAAAGATGTCAGTAGAATGAGATTGAGTAAGATCGTTACTTAAAGCGACGGAGAGTAATATTTCGCCCGTATCATTTTGAACCAGATAAAGTCCATCTGTGCCTCCAGGGTTAGAAGTAAACGTGTAACTATGAGACCAAATCAAATTTCCATTGGATGAAAACTTCCATATTGATATCGGTTCATACCCGCCCTGTTGAGCCGCACCGAAAATAACATTGCCATTAGTCAACCGAAGAATATCAAGTTGCCAGGATCCATTACCATTTGCAATCGGGACCACTTTCGACCAAAGAATATTTCCGAAGCTGTCTAATCTTGCGAGTAGTGATCCGTTTGAAGTTACCCCAGTTAAATAAAAGCCATTAGTTCCATCAGGAATTACTTTATAAAAAAATTCAGACAAAATATCTCCGTATGCTTTTGACCAGATTAGATGCCCCATGCTATCTGTCTCCAATAAAAATGCATCTTCTCCTCCATGACCAAAACTTACGGTAGCTCCACATAGGAGTAGATGATGACTAGTTAATTCTATTATATCATATGCAGCATCATAATTAATTCCAGCGTAGTCCTTATTCCAAAGAATAGAGCCGTCGCTATCGACTTTCATCATGAAAACATTTCCAAACGATCCAAACCCTTTCGTTTCTCCTACAAGAATGAAATTACCTTCGTGAGTTTGAATAATACTGTGTGGCTGATCAAAAAAATTTGAGCCGTATCGCTTTTGAAAGGTCGGTTGAGCATTAGAATGCTTAATCAAAAGTTCAAAACCCAATAGTAGATAAAGGAGAAAAGTCTTCATACCAAAATAAACAATGGCTGACATCTAAGGTAATTGATTTGAGATTTCGTCGAAGAGAAACCTGTTGGTCTCATTTACTTCCTTCTTCATCGAAACAATTCCCTGAAAAACTTTTCTGCAGAATAGAATTGTGTTCTGAACCAATCTTTCTGCAATGAAAAAAATCTCCCCTGCATTTTTGAGTTTCGTATTCTTATTTGCTGTCTGCACGAATATTCTTGCTCAATCTTCTGTTGATTTTAAAACGGAACCATCGGTCTCCTGGAAATTTCATTCTTCACAACCATTCATTGCCTCACCAATTGCAGATGGCGAAACGATTTACATCGGAGGATTAGATAGCACCTTGTATTCTTTCAATGCAAGCAATGGAAGCACCCGCTGGAAATTCAAAACCAATGGCAGCATTCGATCAGCTGTATTAATTGATGAAGGGAATTTATTTCTGAACGGAGGAGATGGAATTCTTTATCGCCTGGATAAGAATTCAGGAAGAGTGAAATGGACTTCGAAAACCAGGGGAGAGAACAAAGTTGATTTTGCAGATTACTTCCAATCATCTCCAATACGATTTCAGCAAGTGATTTATGTCGGTTCAGGTGATAGTAGTGTTTATGCGATCAGCGAAAAAGACGGAAGAAAAATCTGGAGCTTTAAAACCAACGGTGTGGTTCACGCAACACCGGTCGTGTATGACAATAAATTATTTGTCGGATCCTTCGATGGATTTTTCTATGCGCTGAATCTTTCAGATGGGTCGCTCATCTGGAAATTTAAGTCTGTTGGTGAAAGATATTTTCCCCAGGGAGAATTCATGGGTTCACCTGTTGCAGCTAATGGACTGATCTTCGTTGGCAGTCGTGATTTCAATTTATATGCGCTGGATGCTAATAAAGGTTATTGCCACTGGAACACTTCATTTGTTGGTGGCTGGGCAATGGCGTTAACATTGTCAGGAGATGATTCTGTTCTTTATGTCGGAACATCAGATGATCGGCTTCTTCTTGCTGTGGATGTTTTCACCGGAAAAGAAATCTGGAAAACAAATCTTCACTTCAACATTTTTGGTCCATGCAAATTGAGCTCTTCCATGTGTTATGTAGGAACGCTGCTTGGAAAAGTTTATGGTGTTGATTTAAAGACAGGAAGTATTCAGTGGACATTCACTGATGACGGCTACAAGAAAAATCATCTCAACTATTTCAAAGAAGACGATTCTTATCGCGATGATATTTACTGGATCATTCAATCCAATGATGATTACATAAAATGGATGTATGATATCGGAGCAATTTTTTCTTCACCCGCCATCCTTGGAGATTTAATGTTCATCAGTAGCACCGATGGAAATTTATATTGTCTGAAACGGACTTGAGCTTAAAAAAGAAGCCGCTCCCCTAAAAGCGGCTCCTAAGAATACGGTTCCATCACCGTTCTTCAATGAGCAATTTCTAACCCAAAAAACAAATGATGTTGAAGAATTACTTCTTCATGGCCGTATCCGTTCTCATGGTATCAGCCGGCATGTTGTTCATGTTGTTAGTGTGGTCCATGGAAGAAGTGTCAGGCGTGGTCATCATTGACGTATCTTCACTTTTATATTCTTTGTTTCCGCTCTTGCATGCGAAAAACAATGACACTGCTGCAACTATTAAAAGGCTTCCTGATTTTTTCATAATGGTGAAAAATTTTGTTTTTGAAAGTGGTTGATCTCTCTGTGTCACAACAGTCGTGCAAGGTTTCGTTGAATACGTGAAGGTTAATAACAAACATAATTTTTTAGAAGTATCTACCGATTTCAATGAGTTCATGAAATTATTTTCTGTCTAAATGAATATTCAAGAAAGTGTGACAATTTTCCCGAACTGAGCAGTATTTCAACACAATGGGTTTTGTCGGAAGAATAATAATCGGAGGATTAATTATTGCATGATGATTAATAAAGCACAGACATGGAAAAGATTGAAATGGAAACGATGGTTACAATAATCAACAAGCTAAATGCAAAGGGAAAAGGAAATGAATTCAAAATAAATGAAAGAGGAATGCTGGAAGCAGACAGTCACTCATATCATCCTGAAGATTTGGAAATAATAAAAACATATCGCTTCGAGGGCGAATCTGATCCCGGAGATTCATCCATTCTGTATGTAATCAAGGATAAAAATTCAGACTTGATTGGTTATTTGATTGACACATATGGTGCACCTTCCAATAACTCAAAACTCGATGAGTTCATTCGGAAAATTCCTGTCCATCGTGAGGAGGAAGATATTTTTTAGTAACGAGGGTTCTAAAAGAAAAAGCGAAGATGAATTTGCTTTGGAATCTCTTTTTGAAATGATAGAGTGATGGGGTTGGATAGCTGAAGATTTCTTTGTGATATAAGAATGCCCAAAATTTTCCTTCTCCTGCAATTTGAATTGTTGCCATCTCATGAAGCAATAAGACCATTGACGATTTCTTCCCGATAAATTAGTGATCATAGAATAAAGCGAAGTGATGCCCGGTAATTCTTTTATCAATTCGCCCCGGTTGAATAAGCTGCTTTCTGCATCGCGGTTTATTTCTTTAATGAATTGAAGAACTTCATCGACAAACTCAAGAAGTTTTCCTGAGGCGCGAGAGTTGTTGCCAAGGGAATTGAGAAATTCATGGATGGCAAAAATTTTTGCCTCATTGCTCCCAAGACTTGTAAACAACGGACGATAACAGAAATATCCGACAAACTCTACAATTTCAATTTGCTGATCGTAGGGTTGATTTCTTATCCACTCTGCAAATGCATGCAATGGATCTTTGATTCTTTGGCCGGGAGAATCGGAGGTTTGGTTCTGCAAAAGAAATTCTTTTGACATAACCATGCTTTTTAGAATGAATTCATTTCAGTTCTCCAAATGGGAAAACCGGCTAAACTCCGAACACTACTTTTCTCTAGGGACAATGATTACCATCTTTCCGCTCGATTCGTATGAGGCAGTCAACTGATCGGGTTTCAGTTCATCAGGCAAAATGAAGGTGCAATAGAACGTTTCCGGCTTTTCAAGAATGATCTTCTTCAGTTTCACCCAAAGAAAAACGCCTTTGCTCCCCACATTACAATCTTGCTTTGTGATTCCCGGAATCGTAATTTCAATTTTCATATAATCGAGTCCGCGAAGGATGTTTACCGGAGGAGCCCAGCTTACGTATTCTTTGGTGTGATCGAAAATCTGGCGATAAACCTCATCTTTTTCAGTTCGCTCAATTGCTATTTCGCCGTAAACATCAGTTTCTTCTGTAGTGAAAGGGTATAAGCCGGGCGAATGCAGGGGTATAGAGACATTCATGTGTAGATGATTTTGACTTGTGGAGCAGTATAACAGCATATGTTTTGCCATGAATTGAAAAAAGATTCTCCTCAATAAGGCTGTTCATATCTCTTATGGGGAAAACCTTGATCAGTAATTTCTTTCCACAATTAATGCACAGAAGAGATAACCGAAGAAGAATTCTTCCGACAGGGAATTTTTTCCGCAGGCTAAAAGAAAAGAGGGGAAGCTATTTCTGAAGCGGCTACACTTTAATCTCTTTTACAATCTTTGAAAGCCGCCATCCCATGACAATGAAGATGACTCCGAATAAAATCGCATTGAAACCAATGAGCCAGGTGAGTGCCCACAAGCCTCCTGTAGGATTGTAGAGGATAATTAGTCCCGCGAGAATGGAGATGCTTCCTGAGAGCACATACCAGAGTTCGCCCTTGATTACTTTATGAAGCCGAACGGCTGTCACAATCTCAAGCGCGCCAATAGCAATCATCCAGATGGCTATGTAAATCACGATTAATATTTCGGTGAGGAAAGGAGCACGAATCACCAAGCCGCCGATCAATACACTTAAGATTCCCTGCATGAGCAAGTACCACCAGTTGTGTTCGGTTTTTATTTTGGAGAAGGAGTAGAGAATGGAGATGATTCCATCGGCGACAGCAAACAATCCGAAAACGAGCACGAATGTGTGCAAGGTTAATCCGGGCATGAATAACGCACATGAACCAAAAAGAATAGCCAGTATTCCGCGTATGAGAAGTGCATTTTTAAGACCTGATAAATACGAATGCATGGGGTTTTAATTTATGCGGGCAAGATATGCACTTTGATAGATTGCTCAGGGATAATTTTCCATTTCCGGAAAGTTTTAAACACATTAGAAATTATTCATGCAGTTCATCTATCACTGAAGTAATTCCTTCATCAAAGGTTTTGAATCGTGGTTGCCAATCACGGATCAATTCATTTTTCAAAATTCTGTGAGACATGGTAAGAAAATCAAAAACATCTCTTCCAAGAATTGATCTTGCTATAATCAATGGAATTGAAAAGGGTTTTTTGCTTTTTGTCTTTTCAGCTAATGTTTTGATCACATCGCTGAAGAAAATAGGAGAGAAATCAGTGAAGTTGATGGCATTCCCTTTCAATCTCTCAAAATTGTTCAGCGAATAAGCGATGGCGCTTGCTGCATCATCAGAATGAATCAGGTTCCAATAATAGTTTCCTTTTCCGATCAAAGGCATCTTTCGCTTCCTTACGTTGCTTATTAATTGCTGCGTTTGAAATGAATCAGAGGAGTAAAAACTTCCAAATCGTGCGACAAGAAAATTTGGATTGAGTTTCTCTCTCACAATTTTCTCCATTTCGATTACTGACTGCAGTGCACTAATTTGAGTTGGCGAGACAGATGTTTTCGAATCTACTTCAAAATCATTGCGACTTCCGTAGATGAAGGTCACGCTCTGCTGAATAAAAATCTTGATGTTGTTTACCAATGCAGCACTCACCATATTTCGTGTTCCCCCGATTCGGATTCGATCATTCATTTTCCAATCTTCTTTTTTGAGAACAGCCTTTTTAGGAATATGTGTCGCCAGGTGAAGAATGGCATGACAATCTTTGGTGAGCGCAATCATTTGGTTGGTGTCAAATAGATTTCCTCTTCTCGGTTCTGCGTGCAATGACTTTAACAATGAAATATTTTCATCCGATCGGGCAAGCCCGGCTACTAAATGATTTTGTTCGACAAGGAGTTTGACAACCCGCTTGCCTAAAACACCTGTAGCGCCGATGATGAATATTTTCATTGAGGCAATATAAGCACAACGGATTTTTCTTTCTTTGACCGCTGACAAAAAACTAAATGATAAAAACAGCGATACTCTTAATTATTGCTCTTATAGTCCTTCCCATCATTGCTATAAAGTTTGATACGCCACTTTCACCGGCACAGTGGCAAATGATCAGGAATTCATTTCAGGTAATGCTTGTCGTTGCGCTCACGTGTTTCGCAGTAAGTGAGATCACAAAAAACTACAGCCAGGTTGATAAGCTCTGGAGCATTTTGCCAGTAATTTATGCGTGGTATTTTGCTTATGCCTCTCATTGGAATGCCAGGTTAATAATGATGGCAGTGTTAGTTACGCTTTGGGGAATCCGACTTACTTACAATTTTGCGAGGAAAGGAGCGTACTCGTGGAAATTCTGGACAGGCGAAGAAGATTATCGATGGAAAGTTCTTCGTGAATCACCACCGCTAAACAGTAAGTGGAAATGGAGAGCGTTTAATCTATTCTTCATTAGTCTTTATCAAAACACACTGATTCTTCTTTTCACTTTGCCGGCAGTTGCTGCAAGCGCTTCTCAGAAAAATATTGGAATCGCCGACATTATTCTCGCCACGCTATTTCTTTTTTTCCTCGCGATCGAAACGATTGCTGATGAACAAATGTGGAATTTTCAAAAGCATAAAAAGAAAAAGCGCGATTCGGTCGAGACAATGAACGCTGAATTCATTACATCCGGATTGTGGTCCAAAGTGAGGCACCCGAATTATACAGCGGAACAAGCCATGTGGCTCATCTTTTATTTCTTTAGTGTAACGGCAAGAGGTCAATGGATCAATTGGAGCATGGCAGGAGCTATTTTATTGCTGTTATTATTCCAGGGAAGCTCTGATTTCAGCGAGAAAATTTCTGCTTCAAAATATTCTGACTACAAGGAATACCAAAAGCGCGTGCCTCGATTCATTCCGCGATTGCGATAAAAAATTAACCCGCAACATATTTAATGCTGCGGGTTAATTTCTCTAAATCCAAAAACCTATTCTACAATCACGACTTTCTTTGTCGCTACGGCAGAGCCGATTTGCATCTTCACATAATAAACACCTTGTGACAGTGTGTGAGCGTCAACTTCAAGGGTTGTTTTTCCCGAAAGATGACCTTCATAAATCGATTGAACATACTGTCCAAGAGTGTTGATGAGATCAATCTTAGCATTATCAACCGCAGGCATATTGATGTCTACTGTAAATACACCGAATGTGGGGTTAGGATAAACATTGATTGCGCTTGATGAAATGATTTCATCAATACCACTACAGATTTCAACAGTTACATTAACTGTATCAGCAGCGCCGCACCCGTTTCCATCGGTAACGATTACCCAGTAATCTCCTGAACCTGTTACTGCGATGGTTTGATTGGTGCTGTTGTCATTCCACAAATAAGTGGAGAAGCCGGCACCTGCATCAATTACATAATTATCCGTATCGCAAACAACAAGGTCTTCACCGAGTGAAATTTCGGGAAGGGGATTTATAACCACATCAGCTCCTTCAGATTGTGTTGAACAACCAAACCCGTTTGTTACCCAAACGCTGTATGATCCTTCCTCGTCCGCCAGGTAATTATCGTTCGTCGCACCGGAAATGTCATTGCCGTTCTGTTGCCATTGGTAAGTGTAATCTCCACTGTTGGCAACAAGCTCAACGTTTTTACCCTGACAAATAGAAAGCTCACCATTCGCAGTAACCGTTGCTTCAGGGCTAGGATTTACAGTGATGTTCGTTGGTTCGGACATTGTGAAGCATCCGAAATCATTGGTTACGATCACCGCATAACTTCCTGCCTGAGATGCAGAGTAGGATGAATTTGTAGCGCCTTCAATTGAATTACCGTTCTGAGTCCACTCGTAAGAGAGACCAATTCCTGTATTTGCAATCAAGGTTTCGCTTGCACCATCGCAGAATGAAATATCACCGGATGGATCAATCGTAGCTGCAGGGTTTTCATGAGTTTCCACCGTAGAAGAGGATGACGTAGAAGAACAACCGTTACCGTTCCAAATGATCACAGCATAGCTGCCGGATTGGGAAGCGGTATACGTTGAATTCGTTTCACCTTCAATCGCCTCACCATTCCATGTCCACTGATAAGTGAAATCTCCATCATTTGCATTGTAGAGAACACTACCACCGTCGCAGAAATCAACGCTACCGGAAGGATCGATCGTGGCAACAGGTAATTCAGAGATTGATACTACTGCGGTTTCAGAAGTTGCTGAGCAACCATTGCCATTGGTAATGGTAACAGCGTAGCTTCCTGAAGAAGATGCAGTGTAAGATGAATTGGTTTCTCCTTCAATTGCCTCACCGTTCCAGGTCCACTGGTAAGTAAAATCTCCATCGTTAGCATTAAAGATCTGGCTGCTGCCATCGCAGAAACTGATTTCCCCTGAAGGATCGATTGTTGCTGCAGGATTTTCATTTACCGTAACGCTGATCGATGAGGATGTATTCTTGCATCCGTTTCCGTCAGTGATCTTCAAGCTATAGTTTCCAGCCTGAGTTGCAGTGTAAGTCAGGTCAGTGGCACCACTGATATTATTTCCGTTGAGTTTCCATTGATAATTATAATCACCTTCCGAACCGATAAGTATCACACTGCCACCTTCGCAGAAGGCAGTATTTCCATCTGCATCAACAGTAGAAACCGGATTTGCAAACACCGTTAATGTTGAAGATGATGAAGAAGCGGAACAACCGCTGCCGTTGGTAACAACTACCGAATAAAATCCTGAAGCATTAGTTGCATAAGTGTCACTGGTTGCTCCTGAAATTTCATTGCCATCCATCATCCATTGATAGGAGAGACCAATGCCGGAGTTCGCAGTATAAGTTTGAGCACCACCATCGCAGAAAGAAACATCTTCAGACGGATCGATCGTAGCTGCGGGATTTTCATTTACTGTTACAGAAACACTTTCTGAAACATCGTTACATCCTAAACCATTCGTGATACTGACAGCGTAGCTTCCGCCTTGTGATGCAGAATAGTTTGCATCCGTTGCGCCATTAATAGCATTTCCGTTCATCCACCACTGATAAGAAAATCCTCCTCCTTCAGTTGCTGATAAATTCACAGAACCACCTTCACAGAAACTGGTAGCGCCGTCTGCTGTAATTGTAGCGTCAGGACTTTCACTGATTGAAACAGTAGTTGCTCCGGAAACACCATTGCATCCGGTTGCACCGGTAACGCTTACAGAATAGTCACCTCCTTGAGTTGCGTTGTAGCTTGAATTCGTTGCTCCGCTGATTTCATTTCCATTCCACCACCATTGGTAGGATGCTGCATCATTAGGAGATGCATTCAGCATTACAGAGGAGCCATCGCAAATTGAAGTTGAACCATCAGGATTAATTCCTGCATCAACTGTAGTATTAGTAGCAATAACTTCTTGAGTTAAGGTATCAGAAAGGTCATTCCACTGGTTAGTGCTGATGAGCATTACTGTATACGTACCGGCACCACCACTGAAACCATGTTCCGGATTCAATTCAGTGCTTGTTCCGCCATCACCAAAATCCCATGTGTAGAAATCAGCATGCTCGCTGATGTTTGTAAAATCAACGATACCATCGGTGCAATTCACGTTGGTATAATCGAAGATGGCATGCGGAGCATGACAACCGAGATCGACTTCATCTGCAGTGAGTGCGCGGTTCCAGAAGGCAAGATTTTCTACGTGACCTGCTAAACATTGCTTTTGCGCAAAGCATCCGTTGCCGTTGGGACAGGATGCGCGCTGTCCTACAGTCATATAATGAATGGACAGTGGAGTAGTGTTGATGGACCATGCATCTACCAGGGCGGCATCAATATATAATTTAAGTGAGTCGCCTTCGCGGGAAAGGAACAAGCAGGTTTTTGCCATCAGGTCAAGATTAGGATCAGGGTATTGCACTGATTCACCATTAACTGTAAACACCCAGCTCTTGAGCTTTTTGCTGTAAGCGATCCCGATCACATCTGTCGATGGACCGTATCCGCTGATCACCTGGTTCAACGGATTTTCTCCGCTGACGTGAAAAGTCTGGAAGGCTACCTGGAAGGAAACCGTGAAATCGGTAAAGCCATCCATTACACTTGCAGGAAGTTCCAGGTTGTCGTGACTATTGTCGCCGAGGATGAGTCGCTCATCATTTACATGAGCAAGACCGTGAAGAGTTCCATCATAATTGTTGGAAGTCCCATCTAATACGTTGCCCTGGAACTGGTAATGTCCCTGCAAACCGTTGGTCATATCGATTTGCGCAAAGGCAATTGTGGCTGTCAAAAACAGCACAAGGGTCGGTAATGTTTTTTTCATTTGTAAAATTTGGTTTGAATGTAGAATGATTTTTTACGCTGTATGGGTCCATTTTTTCAAGTTATCAACTCGGATTCTCAAATGTGTAGTTATTTAATTTGATAAAAAGAGTAGGTGGAAATGGGTACATACTTGTGCGTAGTTAAAAAACTTACGAGAGAGTGAGATGAGAGTTGCAATTATCTTTTCAACACAGTACGTATTGCACTGTATCACAGAAAATATTTCTTCATTTTTCCAGGTTTTATTTTCTTTATTTCTCCTATGAGATTAGAGATGATTTGTATGTGTTGGTAATAGATACTATCCAACTTTATTGAAATCAAAAAGCTTGTGCAAGAGGTTACCAAGGATTTTATCATATCCTATATTGAACTCCTTGATGTACGAATTGATTTTTGGAGATAAATGATTTGGATAATTTCTGCGGAGTGAAGAGAAATCTTTGAGCAGGTAAAAAAAGTGCGCATATTTGAATTGCTTGAGAGAGAGTTTTTGTAATTGTATATAACGGATGTTGCGAAGTGAAAGACGGCGTACAAACTCAAAGTCAGAAGTAAATGCAAAGTAAATAGTCTCCAGGAGTCTCAGCCGGATCTCGTAAGTGAAATAAACCTGAATTGAGTTTAGCGATTTTGCCATGCTTATATACCGAAACGCCGGATCGAACTCTCCCTTTGCGAGGTAGAGTTCTGCGTAAAGCAATGCGCCCAGAACACCGTTTGTCTCATGATGATTATCTACATACATCTTAAATAATGTATTGAGAAGATTTTCTGCCGCGTCATAATTCCCGAGGATAATTGCAAGCTGAATCCATCTTGCAAAATGATGAAACTGGTTTCGCAGGAGCTGGATTTTTCCTGGCATTGTGGTGCTGTAAGCATAATAAGCCGCTTCATATTCACCTCGCTCAAAAAGAACTTCTGCTTCATGGCAGTCAGCAATCGCTTTTTCGAATTCCGGCATCTTATCATAACCACCATACAGCTGAACTATCTTTCGAAGAAACTTTTTCCGCATCCGGTAATCCGGCTTCATCATCCGATAAAAATTTGCACGGACGTGATAAAGCACCGCTTTCGCATGCGGATCACGAACATTTTTATAGTTAAGCTCTGTCTTGCGGATCTCCTGCTCAATACGACGAATGGCAACAGAATCCGGCGCTTGCTGCGAAAGAAGATTCAGCCGCGCGAATAACATTTTTGCTTTCACTTCCAGCTCGCGTGCAGGCTTGTCCTTTTTTACATTCTTCAAATAATCATCAGCCATCCGCGACACAAAGTCCTCTTCATAATATTTCGCGGGAACGTTGATTGAAAAATCGAACAATGCTCGCAGGTAGCGTTCGCGCTTCTCATCATCGTAACCAGTGTTTGCCACACGACCCCGTAACTGGCGCAACTCATGAAAGAGGTGATGAAACATAAATTTCCGGCTTAGGAAATTCAACTGTTCTAATTCATCCTCACCTCCAAAGTGGCGATAAGCTTTTTTAAGCAACAGTGTACTAATCTTATCAAAATGAGAGGAAGAAAGTTGCAATTCCTCCATCAAGTCCTGTTTTCCGGAGCTGCCCTGGTGCACTAGAAGAGTATGAAGAAGAATTTTCTCTTTACCTGTAATCGGCATTCCCGAAAGCCGGTTCTTCTCTTCGCTATTGAGAAAACTTATGAAACTTGCGAGTAACGACATGGGGTTTTCGTCTGAAAGGTGAAGTTAGTAAGAACGGAAAATAGTAAAGCATTTTTCTGTCTAATCTCAACGGAAGAAATCGCGAGAAGTTTTAAAATTTTCAAGATATGCATCATTTGTGTTTTTTTAATGGTGATTACTGGTAGTAAGAGAAAGACAAAATGCTAATTCAATTTCTTTTCTCTGAGTGCGAATAATTTTCCGATAGCATTCTCAAAAATCAACGAAGAATTTTAAGGAATAAAAATACTTGTGTGAATTCTGAATAAAATCTCTCTTGCAGCTATAAGGTTAGCTATATGAGGCTACGCAGCTGAGAGCAAAATTTCCTGCCGCTGAAAAATATTTTTCCACTCGATATAAAATATTAGGATCAAAAAAATATTTGACTCAACTTAGCACACAAGTTGCGTTTTTCAGGCCCGCGATTTTAGAGTTCAGGAATTAACCACCACCAACACCACACATGAAACAGCATTGTTGTTTCATCTTTTCTTTTTTGAAATTTTTCCTCGTCGCTGTTCTTGCGTTGAACACCGGGCGTGCACAGGAACAAATTGGAACAATCACTGATAACTATCTTCCTGCATCATCTTCACTCTTTAATCCTGCGGCTGACTGCACCAGCCCTTACGAGGTGGATATTAACGCCTTAGGTGCTGGTTTCTCAGTATACAATAATCTTGTTTACCTCGATAAGTTTTCATTTCTGAGCCTCTCAGGTAAAAACCTGAATGGGAAGGAAGTTGTCTATAATACACCAAACACCATCCGTGCTTTCACGAGGGTGGGAGTGCAGGGTCCTTCCGTGATGATCCGGCAAGGTGATTTTACACTGGGAATTATTACACAGGTTCGCTCAGCGGCAAGTGTCACCACCAGTGAAGTTCCCGTCAATCTCGATTTTAATCACATCATTGAAGATTCACTGTACCAGTTTCCCGCAGGAAAAACTACCGGCTTAAACTGGATGTCGATTGGATTGCACCTGGGAGAGACTTTCGGGGGAGGTGATGTCAGGTTTTCCGTTGCCGGTAATTTGAATTATCTCATCGGATGGGATGGCATCAGTGCTGTGACTGATCAAACACTGGACTTCGTTAAGAACTCGCAGGATGCAACGATGTCATTCAACAATGTGAAGATGAATTATGGTTACACATCAGGATTCGGCGGGGATGTGCAACAAAACCTCTCTTCAATGCAGTTTAAAGGTTCAGGTGTCTCCGCTGATTTTGGATTCCTGGTGATGAACGGAAAACGTCCGTTACAATACACGTGGAAGCTTGGAGTATCCCTCATGGACCTTGGAATAATCTCTTTTTCTAAAAATGTACAGCGATATAATATTATTACGGATACCGCTGTCACTGTCACGCAATCAGAGTTCAACAACCTGAATAGCGCTGATGCATTTACTGAAATGGCGGCAGAAGCAATTGCGGGAAAAGGAACCATGAATTTTGTGGATGGACCGTTGGTGATCAATCTTCCTGCTGCAATTTCAATCCAGGGTGAAGTGAGAGTGGCACACCACTGTTTTATAAATGCGATGTATGTGCAAAGCCTGGTTCTCTCAGATCAGCAGGTATTGAGACCAAATAGTATTGCAATTACTCCGCGCTATGAAACGGTTAAAGTAGCGGCTGGGGTTCCGTTTTCTTTGAACGACAATCAACGTGTGCAGGTAGGAGGTTTTGTCAGGCTAGGACCTTTAATGGTTGGAACGGATAATCTTGGTGCTGTATTTATTCCATCGAAATTTGAAGGCGCTGATCTCTATGTTGCTCTGCATCTTTCCAGCACATTGGGATCCTAAGCTTAGAATTCCACGTGGACAAGTTGTCGCG